>Ga0123355_10002438_pt1 | contig 26279 bp, 26 predicted proteins | sample TergutEmb28metaG_3_FD_89872 | JGI IMG/M metagenome (GOLD analysis project Ga0123355, IMG submission 89872) | Embiratermes neotenicus P1 segment gut microbial communities from Petit-Saut dam, French Guiana - Emb289 P1 | ecosystem: Host-associated > Arthropoda: Insects > Digestive system > Gut ...
TGAAAGCGGAATCTACAAAAGCCCAAGAGACTTAAGTTTCTCCCATGTGGCACGCTTTATGACACCACGCCCATGTTCCCAGCGTTCTATAGTGCGACGGTCTGACCCGAGCATTTTCGCAAGCTGGTGTTGAAACAGCCCATGCTCTTTGCGAATCTCTTTAATCCTTTCGCCATAAGGATAATCCAAGAACCTATAATAATCATCATACAGCTTGTCCGCCTCAATATCGAGTGCCACCGCAATCTTTTTCAAATCCTCCAACAAAGGCTCGGTTTGATTGTTCTCATAATACATAATTGTATAACGGCTAAGACCAATCATCTCCGCAAGCATGTTGCTAGAAATGTCCCTTTTCGTTCTATAAAAGCGAATTTTTTCTCCAACAGAGGCACATTCTGAAATCCTTCGCATTTCAAAAGTGGCGTGATATAGCAGTTTGTCCCTAAAATAGAGGATTTGCGGTGCATCACACAATGTCAAATAGCAAATGCTATAGTAGTGAAAAGGTAACATTCTCTCCACTGCGACATAAACGATTAAATTTGCATATCTCCGATGCAGAGGATAATGCTATCCCATATGTAATGTATCCTGTTGGGGTGGGTGGGAAGAAGATTCTGAAAGCAAAGCGGCTAACTGCCGCTATAGAGTTGTGTACCGGTAAATTGGAAACCGTGGCGGACAAGCTACGGTATGCCCGGCTAATGGCTGGGTTACATCAAGATGTACTTGTGGATAAAGTTGGCATAGACCGCTGAACCATATTGCGTTACGAAAACGGACAGGTGAAAGAAGAAAATATGATTATTGAATGGCTAGTTAAAATTGCACTGGCTTGTGGCAGGGATGAGTCTTTTTGTTGTAGCCAGTACCATGTGTTTATTGTACAGGGTGCTGGTACGCAAGTAAAGCAGTATAGAAAATCACAAGGCTTAACCCAACGGCAGCTTGCGGCACAGCTAGGCGTTAACGTAGCCACTGTGCGAGGGTGGGAGTTAGAAAAAAACAAGCCCCCAATTTATGTATGGGAGCTTGTTAGTGGCCTGCGGTCTATTGAAATGTAGATGCCAGTAAAACGTCTACAACTTGCAACTTTTGTTCCTTTGATAAGGAGCGGAGTCTCTGCTCAACTTGTGAGGCATAGAAATCGCACACCCTTTTTTCAAACAAGCGAAGTGTTTGCTCGTTTTTGGGCGGCATTATTACCGCTTTAATTTCCTTTTTTCGTTGCGGTATGAGAACCCTCTCCTTTCCAGGCTTTATAAATCATATTGGCAAATAGGCATGTCATATGACAGTTTTGTGCAATTATGCAGCTGTACAATTGTACAAATAGTGTCCCGCCATCACGTTGATTCTGTTGTGACCAAGGGCGCGCGATGCAATCAACATAGCGCGTTTGTCATACACAACGCCTTTCAAATCTCCTCTGCAATAATATTTTTCCTTATCCGGTATCTCTGCAATGGGGCGGGCATGGAGTTGATATACCGATTTGCAATAATCAGCTCGGTATGAATGAATATCTGCCCTTGACGGAATCTTGCTCCAGACGTTTTTACCATTGGGTGTGTTCTTTATCCGTTTTACTGCCTCCTTGGATAGAATCGGGCATTCCCTCAACCATCCACCCTTGCCTTTAATGTCAACAAGCATGTAGCGACCTGTTGATTCATCAAATCTAAGGTTTTCGGGTTTTAAATGCCTTATTTCGTGTCTGCGAAGTCCCGTAGCTTTGCAAAAATCTACAAACTCACGGTTTTTGTTCTCTGCAAAAATTGCCTTACCCTTACGGCTGCGAGTGATATTTGCCCTGTGGCGAACTTGTGTAGGCACAAAGTCCGTTGTGGAGCATCCATACACTTTAGCAAGCGCACAAGCAATAAGTTTTTGGGTGTACGGGCTGTAACCTTGCTCAATATACTGTCGCAGGCAAGAATCCACATGCCCACGGGCATCTTCGAGGTTTTGCATCTATGATGTTTTTTTGCCCACTTAACAAAGGCGCAACCTTTGGTAAGGTAATTCTGATAGGTACTCCACGAGTAAATCCCATCAGTAGCTATCCCCTGCCGTTTGGCTTCATGCTTCTGTTCGCCAATACGCAACTTTAGTTTAAGTGTGTCTTGAACTTGCCGGACGAGGCTTTTGTTCTTTGGCATTGGCAAATCTCCTGTAAATTTTTTCTTGCAGTTAAGGCGAAGCATGAACTTTTTACATCTGCCCAGTGATGAAACAAAAAAAGGAACAAATCAACGAGCGTCTGCACTCGTGATTGTTCCTTTGGGGGTTGTAGCCGCTAACGGCTATTCTTTGTTGCTTGCTTTTACTGCCTAAACAAAAAAAGACCGATTCAAGCATGTGCGCTTGTAATCGCTCCTACTGATTGTGCTGTTAAGCATAAGAGTTTAACAGCCAAGGCAATTCCAGCCCATTAGAGGGCAACTGTTGGGACACACAAACATTGTGTATCTTAGTAATTCCAAGGCAGTGGCGGCGTTTACTTGTCGCCTCTCGCTGCAAACGTATAATCCGATGAAACCAATATAACCCAAACTTCTCAATGAATGAATACTACCATAAATACCCATGCATGTACGGTGTAATCGTGCGACAAAATCATTGATATTTCGCAGAACTCCTTTAACACTATGAATTTGCAAGAAATTCGGCTGTAATTTGCGACTGACGCAGGTGATTTGTTTCCTTGAAGGGGTTTTAACCGTTTATTCTGCATTTTCAATGCGAGAATAACCGTCAAAACTCTGGTTGCAAAATATCTATAGCACTAAATGGGGCAAAGCCCCATTGAAGTAAAAGTACATTTTCAATACTACACTCACTTCGCGTTTTCGAAATTAAATATTGCATATGCAATGATGCCCTGCTACAATAACACTGTGTCCACATCTTGGCACATTTGGTGGGACTCATCTATGGACGTAAGCTATAAAAAACTTTGGAAATTACTAATTGACCGTGATATGAAAAAGAAAGAACTTCAAATAGCCGCAAAATTAAGTACCAGCACCATGTCAAAACTAAACAAGTGCCAAAACGTACAAATGGATGTGCTTGTTAGGGTTTGCCGGGTGATGGATTGCGACATTGGCGATATAGTTGAAATTCTCCCACCAAGCAACACCACCGAAAATTAAAGGGGTATGGCGAAATGATAACAGGCGAATTAAAGAATTAAGTTGATAGGTTATGGCTGTGAATGTCCGCTACATGATTGGAGTACAAAAATGCAAAAGAAAGATTTTTTACGAATTATAGAAGCGTCAAAAAAGAATGCATTAACATTTTTTGTAGGCGCAGGAGTGTCGGCAGTTTCTAATGCGCCTACATGGAAAGCATTAATTGACAGCTTTTGTGTTGAACTTGGCATTCCTTCAAAATCATCCTACTCTAGTGACGATTATCTATCGATTCCACAGAAATATTTTTATTCCATCAAAAAAGACAGCAAAAAATATTATGACCATATAAATAAGCTTATCCCTTGCGAGAATCTTGCTCCAAATAATGTTCATAAGCTAATGTGTGCTTTAAAGCCGCAATCATTTGTTACTACTAACTTTGATGACTTATTAGAAAAGGCAGTCGTTCAAAGTTATTTATCATATAAATCCGTAGCCTGCGAAAAGGATGTTTCGACTATTGATGGAGATAGATTCATCTTGAAGCTTCATGGAGACTTGAAACATAAAAATATCGTACTCAAAGAAGAAGACTATCTTAATTATAGTGAAAACTTTAGATTAATAGAAACATTACTTAAATCAATTTTTGCGACAAATACAGTAATCTTTATTGGCTATGGTCTTAATGATTACAACATCAAACTAATATTGAACTGGGCAAAGCACCTACTTGATGAAAGCTTCAATAAGCCAATTTTTATATATACCGATAATGATGCACTTACGCCTGTTGATGTCATGTATCAAGATTCCAGAGGGCTTTCTGTTATTGACTTCAGAAGCTGTTTAGACGCATCAGACTATAGCAAGGTAAGATATGCTGAGAGATACTGTTCTGTTTTGAGCCATGTTATTTCATGCGGTAAATTTGGCCTGGACGGTACTAGCAAGGAAGAGCATTTCAATGATCTATATACATTGGTTGCACCACTGGACAAACTAAGTGCTTTAAGACCGGAAGATATCAAAAAAAAGCTATATCCTCATGCTACGGTTGATGATGTTGGAATTATTTATGGCGAGTCGAAAAAGCCCGATATTTTTGAGTGTTTTTTTGAGTTGCGAGATCGAGTTGTATTTGAAAACGCACATAATGATGTGCAAGAAAAATACAAATGTATTGAAAGTGTTTTGAACAAGGCTGTAATAACGGCATACAAGCCTTATGTGTCAGACCCTGTGACTGCAAAAGATGAAACTATTTGGTTTGATAATATTTATTATTTATTTGATCCGCTTTGTATTTCTTTTAATTACATTGAGATGGATAGGCAATCCTACAAAACCCCAAAGTCATTAATTGATAGATATAAAAAAGCTTTTTATCTTTTCAAATTAAGCAAGTTTGAAGATTCATTTTCACTTTTGAAAGAAGTAACAATGGAGGCATATGCGGAAAGCAATTTTCTGCTATATTATTTTGCCCAAATAAATAGACTTAATGTGTATCGGACATTGAAATATCTAAACCGCAGCATCATGTACAATAATAATTACATTTTTGATGAATATGACAAAATGGACTTAGAAAATAGTGCGAATAGTGCTTTGTACGAAGATATGCCATTAGAGTTTAAAAACAATTACAATTTTTTATCAAATCTTCCATCTCCAGAATTTCTATATCATAATATCTATGAATCACTTGTTACGGAAATCAAATTGGAGAAATCAATAACCAATAGGACTATGGAGTTTGGAATAACTAGTCTGTACAAAGTAGTTTCACACATTAGAAATTTACTTCATTTTGCTCTTGGGAATCATCTGCTCATAGACCACTATCATGAATTTAGGATGTCAATGCAACAACTAATGACCGCAGTTCTTCATAAATATTCATCACAAACGAGTATAAGGCTGAACAATGATGGCATGTTTCAGAATCTTAACAGTCAACCATTCGCACTGGATGAACTTGATTTTTATTGTCTCGTTGAATATTTTGACAGCAAGCAAATTGATGAACTGATGGACAAGTACGGTATAAAAACACTGGATTTTATAGATATCAACATAGTTGACAATAATTTGTTCAATATATTTGATTATTACAGCAAGATATTAAGTAGCTCGGCAAGTGCAACAGAGGTTTTCCCATACCAAAAAAAAATGAAAACCTGTATGAAGCTAATGAGATATTTCTCAGCATCTCAAAAAACGGTAAAAAAAGTTGTTGAAATATTGCTCAAGCACGAGTTCAGAGAAATACTTATTGATGAAAAAATCCTGTTCCTTGACTCACAAACATACGTAAATAATCTAGATGTAAAAATAATACGAAATATTGTTGAAAATGCGTTAATTGCCTATATAAACAAACTCGCTGATAGTTACAAAACAGGGAGCGAATTTGTGATGCTTTCAACAAATGGAAATTTGAGTTTTTGGGATCTAGCAAATTACTTGACTCCCAAAAATGAACGCTATATTTCGAGGCGACTGTCTCACAAAATATCAGAGCTTTTAGAAAAACATGCAGACAAGCTGAACTACAAGAGCATGTGCCAATCATTGCCTGTTATCACTCAAAGAACTAAAAAAGAATTGGTCAGTACAATTCACAATAAAATCGAAAATGATTTTAATTTTAACTTGTTCACCTTGCTTGTAATATATGACATAAAGATATTGCGAAATGAAATTGATGCTCTAAAATTATACCTGCATAATAAATACAAGAACGGGCCACCTCTTGATAATCCAGGATTCTCACGTTATCCAAAAGAGGCCTTTTACAGCGATATTAAAGATGTTGGGATATGGTGTGCAGTTAATATTTTACCTAAAAATGAGTTTTCAGAATTCCTTGGGAAGTCTGATTTTTTCGACTTTTTTTATGACTTTGGTCAGTTCAATTATGAAAAATTTGACATTGCATGGCTTGCAAATTTCAATCGCGCATTACATAAAGAAATTGCAAAAAGCATGTATGTAAGAGAACAAATACGAAGCATTGTATTAAATCATTTAAAGACAAATGAGTTTGAAAAACGCGATAAGGATCGATTAATTAGTTTGCTAATCAACCACTACAACTAAGTTTAATTTGTTTTAGTATGGGATAAAGAGATGAGGCTAATGATATGTCTAAACAAACAATAAGTGGAAATTGCTTCATGTGCGGAAAGACTGCCGCAAAAACAGCAATGAAAAACCATGTCATCAAAGACCATAACGATGGCGATGAAAATTGTTTTTTAATCAATGCCGAAGGCGCATACAACAAGGATTACTGGCTGTTTTTTCAGTACCCTTTGATGCGACTCTCACGCATTTGGATAAATTTTTGCGTGAAATTTGGTGCGAATGCTGCGGTCACATGAGCGTGTTTCGCCAAGGCGGACGCGAATACGGAAGGGTACGAAAAATATCCGCACTTGGTGTTGGTGACACGCTACTTTACGAGTATGATTTTGGCTCGACAACGGAAATTATGCTCACTGTGGTCAGCGAAATTACCCGACCTAAACAACGTGAGAAAATTCTTCTGCTTGCACGAAATGAATCAATGCCAGAAGTTTGCGATTCATGCCAAGCCCCTGCCGCATATATTGATGCTTGGGAAAGTGGATTTGTTTGCGAATCCTGCGCAGAAGAATCCGATGTGGATGCACTTTTGGGAATTACCAACTCTCCACGTATGGGCGAGTGTGGCTATGCGGCGAAGATGACAGGTGGATTTTTGACCCAAATGGGCCATTTCCGCAAACATTTTCCGGGTATGCGAAAAACAGACCGCAGTATGTTTGGGTTCCGCCCGATAAGGAATAATAAATAAAACCGTAACGGAGGAATTTTAGTATGCTTTATGAATACACATTATCAGCCCAGCGTGAAGATTTCTATAACATCACTTTCCAAGTACGCGAAGCCATAACCAAGAGTGGTGTTAAAAGCGGCACTGCTTTGGTCTTTTGCCCACATACAACGGCAGGAATTACCATCAATGAAAATGCCGACCCGGACGTTATTCGCGACCTGCTGCTGGGCTTAAACAGAGCCTTCCCCGACCGCTCAGAATTTCGCCACAGTGAGGGGAACAGTGCGGCGCATTTGAAGGCATCTGCAATGGGTTCGAGTGCCACAGTCATAATCGAAAACGACAAACCCATGCTTGGTACTTGGCAGGGCATATATTTCACAGAATTCGACCCACCAAGAAATCGCAAATTTTTTGTAAAAGTGCAAGGCGAATGAAAGTAGAGTTTGCTAAACGGAAGGAGATGAAAAATCATGCTGAAGCTGTATACAGATAGAACATCATTCAAAAATTCAGAGATTCTTTATGATAACGATGCTGTGTTTGAAGTACACACAAGCAGATTGCAATTGAGCGAAATTGATAAAGAGTTTATGATGAAATATGACGAGGCCAAAATCATCGGAGAAAATGAGCGTCTTGGGATTCCGGTGCAAACCCGCTATGGCGTTACGCATATAAATAACTTGTCGACAGGCTTAAAGACTTTGCTAAACCTACGGCATATGAGAACATTGCCTCAATATAAGGCAATTGACATAACTGAAGCGGGGGAAAATGTTCTATTGGACATTTTTGAGCAGGCAACAGCGTTAGGCATTCCTGTAATTTTGGGGCATACCTATATTCCTAAATTTACGCATCTTCAAATTCAAGTTGATGATGGAGACGTTGTGGCAGATGAAAGTAGTCTGCAACAAATTATTTGGACAAAGGGGGATGCCGTTTGAACCGTATTGAGTTCCAAATGAAGCCGTATAGTATTGATTTTGAACTGCGCCCGCCTGTAACCATTATTCAGGGGGATAGTAGCATTGGTAAGTCTCTGTTTTATCAGTGGCTTGACGCACAGCGAAGGCTACCCGAGAACAAAGAAAAGTACGCCAATGTAGTATTGTTGAACCATTCCTCCGAAATCAAAGATATTTTAGGGAAAGCAGGTAAATTATTTGTTATAGACAATGCCGATATACTGTTGTGCGATACACCTGATGTAGTAGAGCATATATCCCTTGACTACGATAATCAATATGTAATCATTTGCCGCCGTCCTTACAATTTTGGTATGTCACCCAATCACTATGCCACTATAGTCGAGAGCGATAATAAGTTCACTCTGAGTTACGAGTTTGATGTGGATGGGTGGTACTGATGAGATATCTCTTGTGCGAAGATTCAACTGGCGGATTTGCATTTTGGGAAAGCGTAAACAGGCTGTTACTTAACGGCTATTTTGATGTTGTTGACCATTCTGCCGGTCGTGGCGGATTGAAAAAGAAAATAGAGAGTCTGCTCCCTTTGGAACAGAGCGATGTTATTTTAGTGGCAATTGATGATATACCTAAATCACATGCAATAATCCAAAGCATAGGTCAATTACAAAAAGAACACGGCCTAAATTTAAGCTTTACAAATTATTGGTGTATCGAAGAAGTCCTTGTATCCTTTGCAGACTTGGCAAGGTGGAGCACGGTGCAGGGCGATGTTGTAAAAATTGGAGAACGAGTTAGAAGTTTAATCATGCAAGGCAATATTGGTCCAAGGGTTGATTTAGAACTTCAAGATGAACTGATAGCATTAACCGGCGGTAAGCGTGTGAACAAAGAGAAATTTTACGCACGGCTACTGGGAATGCTGATAGATAATGGCCTCGGGCAGTTTTCGTTCACCAAGCACGAATCAGGCTATGATACAAACACAAGCTGTTGGTTTAGTGATTGCTGTGATTGGCGGATTAGTAGCGGTTGTCAAAACATGTGTGGCATTCCATTGCATATGACCGTGGCATCCGAAAGGCTACTTTGCTTGTTTGAAAATTCATTGTTGGAAAATAGAGAGTATGGGTTAAAGCTAATTGAAAAGGCCAACAAAGGGGCGATTTAATGACTATAGCAATATATAGCCGTAAATCCAAATTCACAGGCAAAGGCGATAGTATCGCCAACCAAATAGAAATGTGCCGACAACGAGCGCAGCAATATTTGACGCTTAAAAACATCCCCGAAGCGGATGCGAAAATTCTTGTGTATGAAGATGAAGGCTTCTCCGGCAAAAATACTGCACGCCCAGAATTTCAAAAAATGCTAGCAGCAGTTAAGGTTGGCGAGGTTGACTGCGTTATCTGTTACAAGCTAGACCGTATAAGCCGTAATGTAGGCGACTTCGCTCAAACATACGAAACCTTTGAAAAGCATCGGATAGACTTCTTGTGTGCTGGTGAAACTTACGACACCACCACTCCAGCAGGCCGTGCCATGATGGGCATGGTTTCTGTTTTCGCACAAATGGAGCGGGAAGTTACTGCTGAACGCATACGCGATAATATGCACTTGCTTGCTCGTTCGGGGCGGTGGCTAGGCGGTCACACCCCAACGGGCTTTCAATCGTCCAAGGAAGAACGCGTGGATGTTGAAGGCAAAACCCGTTCGGCGTTTAAGCTTGTGCCTGTTAAAAAGGAAATGGAACTGGTGGCGTTTATTTGCCAAAAATTTATGGAACTGCAATCGGTGTCCGGCACAATGCGGTATCTTGCTCAACACAACTTCCGCACCAAGAATGGGAACGACTTCACTAATATTGCGGTTAGGGAGCTTTTGCGAAACCCTGTTTATTGCATTGCAGGTCAAGAAGCCGGTGATTATTTCCGTGAAAAAGATGCGGACATCTGCTTTGCAGAAAATGAATTAGACAATAAACATGGCTTCATGCCTTATAATCGGACAAGCAGCGGCAAAAACCGCCAGACAAAAAATGAAATTAGCGATTGGCTGATTTCGGTGGGCAAACATGAAGGTATTATTGAACCGGGCGTGTGGGTGAAAATTCAACGCATTCTTGATGCGAAACGAGTGAAAGCCAAATCCATCGTAAGAACGCCGTATAAATCTGAGGCACTGTTGTCAGGGTTGTTGGTGTGCAGTCAATGCAAAAGTGCCATGCGCCCCCATGTTCATACCAAGCGCAAAAATGCCGAGGGCATTATTCCTTACTACTATATATGCGAGTTAAAGGAGCGGTCATCCAAAGCACGGTGTGATATGTGCAACGCCAACGGCGCAGTTTTGGACAAAGTGATATTGGACGAGCTTATGAATTATGAACGTGAGGATTCGTCCATCCATCACAGTTTGCAGGAACTCAAAGAGCGGCTGGCAAACAAAAAAGAATCCGAGAACGATAAACTAGGATTCTTAGAGTCGGAACTGGAAACTAAGCGAAAACAAATAGACAAGTTGATTGATGCACTTGGCATTGGTGGCGGTGAGCAAGATACATTCGTAGAACTAACCCGCCAAAGAATAAATACCTTAGCTGACCAATGTAAGCAATTAGAAAACGAAATTGAAAAGACAGCACTCAACAACACCATCTACACCGACTACGAAAGTCAAACCAAAGCTGTGGCAGATACGCTGAAGAAATTGAAGGAAACAATCAACACAGCCACCGTCGTAGAAAAGCGAGAGTTACTAAGATCAACCATAGAGCGTATAGTATGGGATGGAGAGCAAGCATATATTTTTCTATTGGGTGAATAGGCTGAACGGAGAGGAAGCCACAAACGCACTATTTAACAGGCTTCCCAGCGATTCACCCGATAATAAAAATGTGTTACCTTTTATATGCGATAGCAAATGAAATTCTTATGCACATAAGAGCAGCAAAAAAACACAGTGGTGATGTATATTTGCAAGATGTTGTTGGTGTAGACCGTGAAGGTAATGAGGTACGAGTAGAAGACAAAATTGCCGATGATACTAATCCCGTAGATGACCAGGTAAATCTTAAGATGCAAATAAAACGACTGTATGATGTAATCCGCCAAGTGCTGCATGGTAGAGAAAAAACAGTAATAGAATTACGGTATGGTCTAGCCGATACAGATGAAATGACCCAACGAGAGATTGCTTCTAAATTAGAAATATCACGGAGTTATGTTTCCAGGATAGAAAAAAAAGCACTAGGGAAACTGGGTAAAGAAATGGGGGAAATCATCGTATCATAACTAAAAAGCGAAAAAAGCCGATGGAAGGGTTTGCACGTTTATAGCAATACCCTTCATCGGCTTTTGTTGATTTTGGAGAGACAGCCTTTAAAACCATCAAACCTGGAAGGAAGTATTTTCTAACCCATGCAAGCGTCGCACACCATACCAAAATCCAATTATACCCAAACATACACACCAGCCAGCAAAGGCCAGTAATCCAAATAGTAATCCCCATATAACTGGCCCAAGAAAAAATATCGCCATAAGTCCAATCCATCCAATAAGCACACAAACAAACACTGTCAAAGTTGACGTTAGTCTCCGACCAGCTTCTGTTTCGGCATTAAAAAAGCACGTAGTCGCAGTTCTTACCCCAAGCACCATAAAGCTACAAGCTAAATAAGCCAGTATCACTGCAATCACAATAATAGGCGAGGTTTGTGATATTATCCCAGCTGGGATAAGTACAACTATAGCAGCTACACATACATATATAATCCTCGAAATAGATGCCCAAAGCAGCTTTTTGCCAGGCCTGTCTGGTACTAAATAAAAATATGGGTTTCCAAACTCTCTAAAACCCCGATCGAATTGTGGATAAATAGATATAGCTGCGATCATGGGTGCAAGCACAGCCAGTATGTTGCCGACTGGTACTCCGATGAAAATAAACATGGTAGACAAGAACTCAATATTGCCATTATAAAATCGCACATACAGACCCCATGCAATAGCATAAGCGATCCATCCAAATATACCAGTGCCAAGTATGCCCATCCTGCTTGTTTTTGTTGCTTCTTTTATTTGTTTATATAAAAATGCAGCAGCACCGATTTTACGAACAGTAAAATCATATGCACCTGGTACAGGTGGAGGCGGTTTTGTATCCAAATTAGAACTGATGACTTCTTGTATATCATCATCGTCAATTGTAGGCATTACTAATATATCATCTGCTGACCCAATTGTTTCTTCGTAAAAATCAGGCTTGGATCTATAGATCACAACAAAAAAATACAAACCAAGTGCTAAAAGTAAAAATGTAAAAAGCAATCCAAAGAGGATCTGCCCATTAATAAAACTAAAGACTCCTGCCGTTGCCCAGCCGACAATTGGTGTGAAGTCAAAAACTGGTGATTCTAGCAATTCGAATAGGCCATATCTCCAATCCCATTCAGCTCTGAATGTATAATAAAAAAACACAACTGCTAGAATTAACATCCAAAAAAGGCCTATCCATCTAAATGCCTTTTTGTATGCGACAAAAAGGTACATCCCAAAAAGTTTACAAATAAATATCAATATAAACCCATACAATCCAGCAAGTAAAATATAAGTTAGCTCTATCTCTCCTACTAAAAAAGAAGTAAAAATAAACACACATGCGACACAAACAGTAACCAGAAGCATCCCACTAAATCGCCTGATAAGCCCGCTAAGCAGTACCGTCCGTGGCAGTATCGGAGCTGTGAAAACAAAGTTAACGTCCTCCATCCCAAATGATCCGCCGCCACTAAATCTACCTATCCAATAAGGTAGCAAGAATACAACAAACGTTATACCTTTTAGTATTAGTGGATTCATTGGGCTTCGTAAATGGACACCAGTAATTGCCCCAAGCACTATTAAGGTAATAAAAAATAACAAACCCAAGGCTTTTGAAAGGAGTTTTGGACTCTTTAATGCAAGTATTATGCGATTTTTTATGCTATGAATATATAAATAGAACAACGCGTTCATATAATACACACTCTTTTCATGACTCAATCTCTACTTCGTCAAATAGGGAAAAGTATATGTCTTCTAATGACTCGGACTGATCTGCTCTTCGGCATTCACGTATCATTTGGCCTTTTTTCATAATAAATGTAACGTCCCAAGAATCTTCCACTGTGTCTATCATGTGGGTGCTTACTAATACGGATTTCCCCGCTGTGCGCATTTCTTCTATTGCGCGTTGCAATTGGCGTATACCATGGGGATCCAAGCCACTTAGAGGTTCGTCAAAAATTATCACTTTTGGGTCGGGCAACATAGCACAGCAGATACTCAACTTTTGTTTCATGCCCTTTGATAATTCTTTGCCTAGCTTATTGGCTTTGTCATCTAACTCGAAGCGTGTTAATAATGACTCGGCTCTGTCTTTCCATGTTTCGTCCATGCGATATGCCCTAGCGATAAACTCCATATGTTCCGAAATTGTTAGCATTGGATATGGCATTGCAATCTCAGGGGCGTATCCAAGTATTTTTTTAGCTTCTAAGGAGCGGTTTTCGTGGTTATCAATAGTGATATTGCCAGTAAAATGTAAAAGACCGCAAATGGACTTTATGAGTGTCGACTTTCCTGCTCCGTTGGGACCAAGCAAAACACCAAGCTCCCCAACCCTTAGTTGTAAACTTATGTCATCGTTGGCAACAAGTTTGCCATATTTTTTTGTTAAGTTATTGATATTAATCATTGACTTACCCTCTAGAATCATTGAGTTTGCGTTGGATGCTATTTAAGAAACCACAAATCCAGCGGTTGATGGCAGGGTTTATAGTGGTTTCGTCGCTGTTGACAGCAAAATTGGTGCTAATATCGGTCATGTCATAAAAATACAACATATCTACCAGCCGCAATACCCCCATCAAAAATGTTGAAAATGTAATCTCTGCGTCCAAGTTGCCGTCTAGGGTTATAATATCGAAAAGGTCAGGCCTGGTACGAACTTCTGCCATAACTGTTGGATGGAGTTCCGAATGGTCTTTATGGCGTTTGTAGACTATTGTAAGGCTGTCATCGGCGCGTTTTCTTGCTAATAATCTTTCAATAATTTTTTCTATACGGCAGTGGATATCTACTACAAGTACGCGCCAATTGTTATCTTTTATAAACTTGATTAGATCCAAAACTTGTTGGCGGTTACGAGGATAACCATCAATAAGCCCAGGTGTATGTGCCATTGCAAACTCGCGAAAAATATCACTGGTTATAGAATCATCTACAAGCACACCTTGTTCTGTAAGGCTTTTAATATTTGGGTCTTCTTGAGCTTTTCTGCGAAAAATATCACCCATACTTGCAGAGTGGAGCTTTTTTAGCCAGTAACGCTTGATATTGCCTACAAGTGTCCCTTTACCACCACCAGATTCTCCTAAAAGGATAATAAAATCCCATTTTTCTAGTAATAATGGTTTACGATTCGTGTTCATAATATTCCTCCCTGGGTTTTAGTGCTGTCGCACTGGTTTGATTTTTAGTTTAATCGACTATGGTATGATGATTATAGTTTATTTTAAGCCTAAAGTGGCTTTGTTACAAGTTTCTGTGTATAATACTCCAAATAAAAAATAAGGAGTGGTTGACATGGCTTTTTTTTACGAGCAGGAGTCACGCACCTTCAACGAATTTTTGTTGGTGCCTGGATATTCCGGGGTGGAGTGCGTTTCTGGCAATGTGTCTCTTAAGACTGCGCTAGTAAAGTACCAAAGCAATGACGAACCTTCGCTTTACATGAATATTCCGCTGGTTTCGGCAATCATGCAATCGGTCTCTGATGATACAATGGCCATTGCTCTTGCCAAAGAAGGCGGAATTTCTTTTATTTTTGGCTCACAATCTGTGGAAGCTCAAGCAGAAATGGTGGGGCGAGTAAAGCAATATAAAGCAGGGTTTGTACCCAGCACTTCAAATGTGAGACCTGATCAAACACTGGCAGATATTTTGGCACTAAAAGAAAAAACCGGCCATTCCACTGTATCTGTAACAGAAGATGGCACGTCAGCTAGTAAATTTGTAGGATTAGTAACAGGCAAGGATTACCGCACTAGCCGTATGGCACTAGACACGCGCATTTCTGAATTTATGACACCTTTTGAAAAGCTCATCTGCACAGAAGATGGTACATCCATAAGCCAGTGCAACGATATTTTGTGGGAACACAAACTCAATGCCCTACCAGTAGTGGATAAAAACGGACGTCTAGTTTCGTTTGTGTTTCGCAAGGATTATGTAATGCATAAGGATAACCCGTTGGAGCTATTGGATGCAAAAAAAAGATATATCGTTGGTGCGGGCATTAATACCCATGATTACGAAACCCGTATCCCTGCTCTTGTGGAGGCAGGAGCTGATGTGCTGTGCATAGATTCGTCAGAAGGGTATACGGAGTGGCAAAAACGTACCCTCCAGTTTGCAAGAGAAAAATATGGTGACGAAGTAAAAATAGGTGCTGGTAATATTGTATGCAAGGAAGGCTTCCGTTTCTTGGCCGATGCTGGTGCTGATTTTATAAAAGTAGGTATTGGTGGTGGTGCTATTTGCATTACCAGAGAAGCAAAAGGGATAGGCCGAGGTCAAGCAACCTCTTTGATAGAAGTAGCTCAAGCGCGAAACGAGTATTTTAAAGAAACAGGAATATATATCCCTATTTGCTCTGATGGCGGAATCGTACACGATTATCATATTACTTTGGCACTAGCAATGGGTGCAGATTTTTGTATGCAGGGCCGCTACTTTGCCAGATTTGACGAAAGTCCAACCAACCGTGTCATGGTTGGAGGCAATTATATGAAAGAATATTGGGGCGAGGGTACAGAAAGAGCTCGCAATTGGCAGCGTTATGAAGCAGGTGGCAATTTGCCATTTGAAGAAGGCGTTGATGCATATGTGCCATATGCTGGTAGTTTGCGAGAAAATATTGCCACAACGTTATTAAAAATAAAGGCCACCATGTGTAACTGTGGTGCGCTTTCGATAAGAGAGTTTCAAGATAAAGCACGTCTGACATGTGTATCTTCTAGCAGTATAATAGAAGGTGGAGTCCATGACGTTTATTTAAAGGATACCTATGGAAATCAACGGAGCTAATGGTAAAAGAAGTGATGATACTGTATTTATGACAGAAGCATTGATAGAAGCTCGCAAGGCTTATGATATAAAAGAAGTCCCAATAGGTTGTGTGATTGTCCAAAATGGAGAGATTATTGCCAGAGCCGCAAATGAAAGAGTCAGCCAAGGCAATGTGCTGGCTCATGCAGAAATACTAGCAATAGGACAAGCCTGTAAAAAGATAGGCGATTGGCGGTTAGAGGACTGCACAATCTATATAACAATAGAGCCATGCCCAATGTGTGCCGGTGCAATAATCCAAGCACGGATACCAATTGTCGTATATGGTGCAAAAAATCCAAAGGCAGGCTGCGCAGGATCCATACTCAATATATTGGAAGAACCAAGATTTAACCATAAAGCGCAGGTTACATCTGGTATAATGGAAGAAGAATGTGCAGCTATAATGAAAGAGTTTTTTCAGCGTTTCCGGTAATATATGTAAAACTACTTATTTGCATGGAATAAAATGTGAATTTGTACTAGGTGCGTCAGGCCACATTTTTCATATTGCAAAAACCGCTCCTGAAAAAAAGGAGGCCATCATGCCCAAAAACAAAAATCCTGAAGGAACAATAAAAAAAATTTTGGATGTGTCTCTTCAATTGTTCTTAGAAAAAGGCTATGACGAGACTACGGTTTTGGATATTGTAAACAATTTGGGTGGTTTGACACGTGGCGCATTTTATCATCACTTTAAATCCAAAGAAGAGGTATTAGAGGCTATATTTTCCGATGTATATATCAGCAATAATCCTATGCAAAATGCGGATGATGCAAAAGCAAAAAATGGGCTTGAACGTGTAAAGCTGGCTATAAAAAGTGGTATGTCCTCCAGCCTTGAAAATAGTGATGTTGGGGATACAACAAAGTTGGCATTGCAATTAATGCAAAAACCCAGATTCCTAGCCGAACAACTAAAAAACAATCGAGAAATCGTTGATATGTTATTACCTATGGTAACACAGGGTATGACTGATGGCTCTATAAAACCAGGTAATCCTAGATTAGTCACAGAGCTAGTTATACATCTGTTAAATTTTTGGCTGATACCTGATATCTTTCCTTGTACTATGGTAGAAACATTTGCTAAAGCTGACGTGATAAAGCAGATTTGCGAAGAAGTGCTGGGACTTCATATCTTTGATGAAGAAATAGAATCACTATTTATGAAAACAGCAGAAATGTACGGATGGTCAAATTAGCATAGCCATACAAGATAATGGGGGTACTAATGAAGAAACTTTTTATATTATTTTTTTTATTATTGAGCATTATTATTCTTCCATCAGCCTTATCGGCAAGCACACCTTCAACTATACGCATCGGTCTCACCGGCAGCTTTTCCAATCGTGACAGCATTCATATATCAAATACGCAAATAATAGCTGGGTATGATAGTGGCGGTGTTTTTCAGGCTGTGTCACAACCACTTGATTCTGTAAGCGGGTTTACTGCTCGAGTCACAGCTGGAGTGGTTGCTCTTTACAGTGGCAATTCGCAAGTATTTGCTTTTACTGATACTTCTCGGGGCGCACAAATTAGAGACGCTGCCGGGGGACTTATAAGACTTGGCGATTATTCTTATCGCGGAGTTATTGAAATACACCCATCGGGAGGACGGGTTACTGCTATTAACGTGATCTGTCCGGAGGAGTATCTATTTGGGGTTCTTCCCATGGAGATGTCCCATTCTTTTCATATAGAAGCTCTTAAAGCTCAAGCAATCGCTTCCCGGACTTTTATGATGTATCGTATGAATGCAGGGGAGCATCATCAAGCTGGATTCCATTTATGTGACGGCACGCATTGTCAGTCATATCGGGGTGCAGGACGCGAACATATCAACACTACCCGTGCCGTAAACGAAACTAGGGGCTTGATGATCTATCACAACAACGATGTGATCCTGGCTGTATATTTTGCTTCAAGTGGCGGCTCGACAGACAATTCAGAAAATGTGTGGGTACAAAATAGACCGTACCTGCGGTCGGTACAAGATATAGTAGAGTATGATCCTATTGTGTGGACAAGAACCTTCACATGGACACAATTAAACGCAGTTCTTGGGCAAGCTGGTGCCAATATTGGCTCGGCTACTGGTATGGTTATTACCCAAACTGGTGTATACGAAAGAGTACAGGAGTTGACAATACAAGGTACTAGCGGGCAGTGGCAACTAAGAGGAGAGGCAATTCGTACCTTTTTTTCGCCTATTGGTGGTGCGCTTATGAGCAGAAACTTTTATGTATCTGGAGCAAATGCGCCTTTGGCGGTGTCTGTAACAGATGGGGACAGAGTTGTTAGTATATTGCCTAGTTCGTTATTATGGCGCAATCAAATGGGTGCTGTAGTTCCTATTTCTTCTGATAGTGTCTACATTTTTGATGGTGTGGTTTCGCGTCGGGTGGATACTGGCACGACTCAGGCTCCTACATCTTCAACTGGTGTAACTTTATCAGGAAGAGGCTGGGGGCATGGTGTTGGTATGAGCCAACGAGGAGCTCATGGGATGGCCAGGCTAGGGTATACCTATCAAGAAATTTTATTACATTACTATACAGGAGTGACGATTAGATGAACAAAGCGGATTTTAGTTATGATCTTCCCAAGCACTTGATCGCGCAAACACCAGCGACGGAACGTGATGGTTCTAGACTTATGCGCTTAGACCGTAAAACAGGTCAGATACAACATGCAATGTTTAAAGACATTGTTTCGCTCCTTAACCCTGGAGATTGTATTGTTATAAACGATTCCAAAGTAATCCCAGCTAGACTCATTGGGACTAGTGGTGGTGCGCAAATAGAGATGCTTTTGCATGAAAGGCTAGAAGATGGACGTTGGAGTGTGCTAGTAAAACCAGGACGAAAAGCCCGCGAAGGAGACACCTTAGTATTTGCCGATGGGCAGTTAAAAGCGCATGTACAAGAATTGATAGAAGACGGTCTACGCGTAGTAAAGCTGGAGCATGAAGGCGATTTTGAACCATTGTTGGAAGAAATAGGCGAAATGCCTTTACCCCACTATATAGAAGAAAAAGGCGGCGACGATTCTCGTTATCAGACAGTCTACGCAACACACAAAGGATCCGTAGCAGCCCCAACGGCAGGTTTGCATTTTACCAACGAAGTCATGCAAGCAATAGAGGCCAAGGGCATAAAAATTGCAAGAGTAACCTTGCATGTAGGTATAGGTACGTTTCGTCCAGTAAAAGAAGACGATATTCTTAAGCATCATATGCATAGCGAATATTGCAAGATAGACGAAGAAACTGCCGATGCAATAAACCAAGTCAAAAAAGCAGGAGGCCGAGTAATAGCAATAGGTACCACAAGTTGTCGTACATTAGAAAGCAAGGTTGACGAGAATGGCATCATATTGGCAGGTGCTGGTAAGACAGATATTTTTATTTACCCAGGTTTTGAGTTTAAAGCAATAGACGGTCTTTTGACAAACTTCCACTTGCCAGAATCGACGCTGATTATGTTGGTGAGTGCAATAGCCGGGCGAGAGGCAGTGCTAAAGGCTTATGAAGAAGCGGTAAAAGAGGAATATCGGTTTTTTAGTTATGGTGATGCTATGTTGATTGTGTAAGTTGTGTGTGGACTATTTCTCTTGATTTTTTTTATACGATTTTCGAAAATCATCGTCGACAACACATCGCGAAAAACGGCTTGAAGCCGCCGATTTCCGCTCGGTTGTCGACGTGATTTTTTGAGATTCGTATTAAGTGGCTTTCTTGCGAAAGAATATGCAAGATAGCCACTTTTTTTTGTAAAACTAACATAATAAGAAGATTTAATAAATTTGGATAATCATTATACTGATTCCAAATTAAAACTTGTTTGACTAAGCGGCGGCTTGAAACGCGAAGCAAGCGTTTCACGCGATTTTGACGCGATAGGCAAATAGGATTTTAATTGGAATCGGTATCACATATATTCAGTAAAATCGCGGAAAAACCGGTATGACACCATACCGGTTTTTTTGTCCGTTCTGGCAAAAGTTTTCTTTGGCGTGGGAGTGATTGTAATGGTGTTATTGGCTGTATGGGATTGGGGAAATGGGTTATATTTTCATAGTATTTCGAATTAATTTGCTATATCTAGATATATACATTTACCCTGAGTGTCTGCTGTGCTATATTCATAATATAGTTTCATAGAGAGGGTTAGGTCATGATTGATGTAGCACTTGTAGGTACCGGCGGTATGATGCCATTGCCGGGACGGTTTTTGTCTTCCATGCTTTGTAGAGTAAACGGGAAAATGATTTTGGTGGATTGTGGTGAAGGTACTCAAGTCAGTTTACGGATCTTGGGTTGGGGATTTAAACAGATCGATATAATTTGTATTACTCACTTCCATGGAGATCATGTATCTGGGCTGCCTGGGTTGCTTCTTACAATGGCAAATGCAGAAAGGACCGAACCCCTAAAGATCATTGGCCCAGTTGGTCTTTCACATGTAGTCAAAAGTTTGTGTGTAATAGCTCAAGACTTGCCATTCGAGTTAGAATTTATAGAATGGTCTGCGCGTACGGCTTTTGCAAATAAGTCAGGAACTCAAGAAGAACATTTTCATATATATCAAGATGATATGTTGTTAATAAAAGCACTGCCTCTAATGCACCGTGCACCGTGCTTTGGATATAGCATTGAGCTTTTACGAAGGGGTAAGTTTGACCCTGCCCGCGCTAAGGCCCAAAATATTCCACTAAATTTGTGGAGCCTCTTGCAAAAACAAAATGAAAATTCTATCGTATATGATGGCAAGACATATAATAGTGATATGGTACTAGGTGCGCCAAGGAAGGGTCTAAAAGTCGTATTTTGTACTGATACTCGCCCTGTGTCTACGTTGCCTGATTTTGCAAAGGATGCAGATTTGTTTATATGTGAAGGCCTCTATGGCGATCCAGAACGTCAAGAAAAAGCTGCTACCCGCAAGCATATGACATTTATGGAGGCAGCTAGAGTTGCAAAAGATGCAAACGCAAAGGAATTGTGGCTTACGCACTATAGCCCGGCAATGCCAGATCCACAAAACTATATAAAAAATGCAACCAGCATTTTTCCAAACACAAAAATAGGCAAAGACCGGATGTACACAACGATAAAATTTATTGATGAATAGCACAAAGGGGTGTAATATGGCCGAAAAGGATATCCGCACAGATTTTGAATTAATAGAAGCATGTCTAGAAGGAGATCAGGAGTGTTTTACAGAGCTTGTAGATCGCTACAAAAATCTAGTTTATTCTATTATATTGCGCATGACTAAGGACAACGATGAGGCATCTGATTTGGCTCAGGACGTTTTCTTAAAGGTATACAAAAATTTGAAATCGTATACCACTGCGTTCAAGTTTAGTACATGGATAATGCGTATAACGAGTAATCACTGCATCGACCATCACAGGAAGAAGCGGCTAGAAACTATATCCTTGGACGCTCATATGGCGGACACAGGTTTTGCAGGTGGCACTACAGCTTCTCCAGAAACAATATATGTAAAACGCGAACAAACAGAGCGTATAAACAAAATACTTTCCGACTTGCCCGATATGTATAAAATCCCAGTTGTGTTATATCATCAAGAAGGTCTGAGTTATCAAGAAATTGCGGACAAAACAGGGGAACCCCTCTCCAAAGTAAAAAACAGGATCTTTAGGGGGCGCAAGCTGTTAAAGGGTCTTATTGAGGCAAGGCCGTAATGTAAAATAATAACATGTATTCTACAAGCACAAAATTTTATATAGATAAAATATAAAAGCTGCAAGTGATATATTAATACGAAAGAAGGAGTGCGTGGAGACGGCGCAGCCGTCCCCACTCGAATGTCTTTCATGCTTGGCTGGTGAAATCAGCCTTAATGACTTATTAGGAGGTAAATATGGACTGTAACCAAGCGCAATTTGCGATGATGGAACATATGGAAAAAATTATTCTGCCTGAGAAAGCGCGGGATCTGGCACAACATGTTATGTCTTGCGAAAGTTGTCTCGAATATTATATTGGGTTTGATATGGCACTGGATGTGTTGTGCGAGCCGGTGCTAAGCGATGCACCTCTTGGTTTTACACACAGTGTGATGACTAAAGTAAATAAGCTCCCTGCTCATAGCAAGCCGATACCGCTATTTTTGCGTATATTGTGGGGGTTTGGGGGCATTGTTTTGGGGATAGCACTACTTCTGGCTTTTAATCCAGAATGGATTGCTACGCTTACAGAGGCGTCCACTATTCTTTACAATATCCAAAGCGCAATGCTTTATGCATCGTCACATATTACAAATTGGCTTGCAGATTTTGGCGCTTCATATCAAGGGACAGGGATTTTTATGTTACATGGAGCCTTGGTTTTTGTTGGTGTGGTTGGCGCACTCTTGTTGATCCTCCAACGTTCTGAAAAAAGCACAAAAGCATGATTGTTTTAGGTATAGAAACAAGCTGCGACGAAACCGCAGCTGCTATAGTTTCAGATGGACGGCAAGTATTATCCAATATTATTGCGTCACAAACAAAGCTCCATGCTCCTTTTGGGGGGGTGGTGCCTGAGATTGCGGCTCGCAGTCATATAGAGGCTATACGCTATATTGTTGACTGCGCATTAGATGAAGCGGGTGTAACTCTATCAGACATTGACGGATATGCTGTCGCCAATGGCCCTGGACTTGCAGGTGCTTTATTGGTTGGTGTAAATTATGGTAAAGCCTTAGCATATGCTACAAAAAAGCCCCTCGTTGGTGTACAGCACATAGAGGGGCATGTTTGTGCCAATTATTTAGAAAGCAGCTTATCTCCACCGTTTTTATGCTTGGTTGTAAGCGGTGGGCATACAATTATCCTCGCTGTAGATGATTATGATGACTATAAAATTATAGGCTCGACCAAAGATGACGCAGCGGGAGAGGCTTTTGACAAAGTCGGTCGCTTGATGGGCTTGCCATTCCCAGGTGGGCCTGAAATAGATAAACTTGCACGGACAGGTAATGGTGATGCCTTTTATTTCCCAAGAGCAAAGGTTGATGGTTACAATTTTAGTTTTAGTGGGTTAAAAACAGCCGCAAGGGATGTAATAGCAAAAGCTAAAGAAGATGCTTCTAGAGAAGACATAGCGGCATCATTTCAACAAGCAGTTGTTGATGTGCTTGTCACAAAATCTATGAAAGCATGTACTGACTTGGGCTATACCCAAATTGCACTAGCTGGAGGTGTTGCTTGCAACCATGGTCTACGCGCTGCAATGCAAACAGAATGTGAAAAAAAAGGCTTGCCCCTTTATATACCTAAACCAATTTACTGCACAGACAATGCAGCAATGATTGCCTCCAGAGGATTTTTTGCCTTTGCAAAGGGCAGAGCTGATGGTTTAGACCTCAACGCATTCCCAGAAAAGATGGCTTAGAATCTATAATACCCATACAAAAGAAGGCATATGATGACTGCAGTTGAAACATTAAAACAATATTTTGGTTATGATGCATTTCGTGCTGGGCAGGAAGAACTCATTTGCGATATCATCACAGGCCGTGATGTTCTTGGCATAATGCCAACAGGAGCTGGCAAGTCCATGTGCTTTTGGGTGCCTGCTCTCATGCTGGACGGGATAACATTGGTTGTTTCTCCTCTTATATCACTTATGAAAGATCAAGTCGCTGCCCTTATCCAATCCGGCATAAGTGCTGCTTACATAAATTCTTCTCTTACAGATAGTCAAATCACAAAGGCTCTTTATAACGCCGCAAACGGTGTATACAAGTTGGTATATGTTGCCCCAGAAAGGCTCATGTCATATGACTTTATCTCCTTTGCAAAATCTGTCAATATTCAAATGCTGACTGTGGACGAAGCTCACTGTATTTCGCAGTGGGGACAAGATTTTAGACCCAGTTATGCAAAAATTCCAGAATTTATAGCCCAATTGCCCAATCGTCCAAGAGTCTCAGCATTTACTGCAACCGCAACCCCAAATGTTAGGGATGACATTTTACGGCAATTAGATCTCAAAAATCCAACTGTATTAGTGACCGGTTTTGACCGGGAAAATCTTCGTTTCGAAATAGTAAAGCCTAAAGATAAGTTTTTGGCTCTTTTGCAATTCGTAAAAGAAAAAAAGGATCGTATTGGGATCGTATACTGTTCCACCAGAGCAGCTGTTGAAGAAGTTTGTACTAAATTGCAAAAACAAGGCCTTCACGTTTCAAGATATCATGCTGGATTATCAGATAAAGAACGTAGGGACAATCAAGACGATTTTCTGTATGATCGAGTCCAAATTATGGTGGCAACAAATGCCTTTGGTATGGGGATAGACAAATCCAATGTGTCGTTTGTTGTGCATTACAACATGCCAATGAATCTCGAAGCATATTATCAAGAAGCAGGTCGTGCAGGTCGTGACGGACAACCTGCGGACTGTCTGCTTTTATATAATGGGCAAGATGTGCGCCTCAATATGTGGATGATAGATAATGCAAGCGATGTAGAATATCCTGATTTTGAAACAGAGACGATTATAAAAGAGCGTGATAGAAAGCGTCTAAAAGAAATGACGTTTTATTGTGCTACAAAGGATTGCTTGCGAGGGTACATACTCAAATATTTTGGCGAAAAACCCGGAAATTATTGCGGCAACTGTACCAATTGCAATACCAATTTTGAAACAATGGATATAACAGAAGAGGCTAAAAAAATAATTTCTTGTGTGGCAAGGATGAAAGAGCGTTTCGGTGTTGTTACTATTATTGGGGTGCTACAAGGCTCAAAAAACGAAAAAATATTGCGCTCAAAACTAGACCAACTCTCAACTTATGGTATCAGCAAGATGTCTACCTCCCAGCTTAGGGATATAATCGATCACCTAATACTATATGAGGCTCTAATCAAAACAGACGAAAAATACCCGATAATAAAACTAGGCCCAAATGCAGGAGATATACTGTCAGGGCAAGAAGCTATAATCATGAAACTAGCAAAACAAGAGCCAGAAAAAAAAGCAACAAAACATGTGAATACAAAAAAGAACAATGATGAAGTCACGCAAGTTGCTAAGTCCAATAATGATACAAATACAAAAGATCAATCATCCAAAGCTCTAGCCTCAGACTTGTTTGAAAAATTAAAGGAAGTACGCTTAAATCTCGCCAATGAACAAGGAGTACCGGCATTTGTTATCCTTCATGATTCTTCACTAACAGATATGTGTGCAAAACGCCCTAAAACAATGGATGACCTAATGAAAGTGTCAGGTATAGGCAAGGTAAAAGCACAAAAATTTGGTGAGCATTTTTTACGAGTTATTAAAGAACAAACCTAGTCTAGTCAAAAACTATGTATGTGTCAGTATAAAAAATATTTCACAATATTTCTCATCGAAATTGTTTATATAAACGCCTAGGACTTCAAAAATTTCCAAATATGTATTATTCTATGCATAATCAAAAATAATCCCTAATGAGGTGAAACAGTGGAAAATAATTTATATCTTGGCATCGAACTCGGTTCTACTCGTATTAAATCCGTACTTGTGGATTCTAACTATGAACCTGTTGCTGTAGGCAGCCATAATTGGGAAAATAGATTTATAGACGGCGTATGGACATATACCTTGGATGATATCTGGCAAGGAGTACAAGCGTCCTACAAAGCAATGGCTGATGATTATCAATTACGATATGATAAAAAACTCACTAGTATATCCGCAATGGGTATCTCCGCTATGATGCATGGATATTTACCACTGGATGCTAATAATAAACTGTTGTCAGAATTTCGGACTTGGCGTAATACAAGCACAGGCGAAGCATCACATGTGCTCACACCTCTTTTTGGATCTAATGTCCCCCTTCGTTGGAGCATTGCTCATCTTTACCAAGCCATTTTAAACAACGAAGCTCATGTAGGAGAAATTGCTACAATAACTACTTTGGCAGGATATGTACATGGTAAACTTACTGGCGAAAACGTACTTGGAGTAGGGGACGCTTCTGGCGTTTTTCCTATAAAAAATGGGCAATACAACACACAAAATATAGCCGAATTTGATAAGCTCATTGCAAACAAATCATATGGCTGGAAGCTAGTGGATATCTTGCCCAAAATCCTCACCGCAGGTAAGACCGCAGGATATCTCACTAAGGCTGGGGCCAAACTGCTAGATCCATCAGGCACCCTAAATCATGGGACTGTATTCTGCCCTCCAGAAGGGGATGCCGGTACA
>Ga0123355_10002439_pt1 | contig 26275 bp, 14 predicted proteins | sample TergutEmb28metaG_3_FD_89872 | JGI IMG/M metagenome (GOLD analysis project Ga0123355, IMG submission 89872) | Embiratermes neotenicus P1 segment gut microbial communities from Petit-Saut dam, French Guiana - Emb289 P1 | ecosystem: Host-associated > Arthropoda: Insects > Digestive system > Gut ...
CGGGGGTGCACTTTGGTGTCAGAATGCTGTGTCAGAGGAAGTTACTGTTCTAAACTCTCTGTCACCAGGTAATCCCCCATGAAGCTGACATTGATCTTGAATGCATATGGTGCCACAGAATGATTGCAAAGGATCCAAACAGCTTAGGTGCTTAACAAGACCAGCAATGTACATATGATGTAACATTGTGATACATTCACATGTTGTTTATCTCCTTGACTTTCCTTATAGCCTGATACCATATCACTTGAAGAGAGTGTTGTATGACAATTTAATGTCACTGAATAACAATAAAACATACTCATATCTTCATATAAAGTGTCCATATTATTGCCCAATTTTAATCAAATTTGGAATTTTTTGACAGTATCTAACTTTATGGAAATCTGCCCAGTGGGAGCAGCACTGACACATTCAGACAGAGAGATGGACATTATGAAGGTAATAGGTGCTTTTTGAGACAAATGAATACTCCTAAAAGAGGGTTTTCACTTTCTGTATGGCATGATTTGGCTTGCAGTCACTGTAACTGTTGTGTGCTTGTACACTATATGTCCAGATTACCACATTTTAGAAAAGTATAGTTTTAATGGGAGTTTTATGACAGACAATTTATGAATTATTAATTTGTTAGTCTTCAAGCTGGAGGACCAGTCTCTGTCTGCTGTTAGTGGATTGTAAATTTATTTTATTTACAGCTGAAGTCTGGCTGAAATCAGAAGTGCACCAAGGGATCCATTTTATATCACAGACCATGATGGAAAAGTCCAGGTAACTATGGATTCAACTTCCAGTTATACAAAAATGTTCAAAAGCATGTCTCAACTAAGCCTGATGCTTCTGTCTGTTTAACTGGAATTATAATGGAAGTATGACCCTGTCTACACACAGTGATTTCAAATATGAATTTGTTGATGAAATTTCCATTAACAAATCTAGAATCTGATTAACATAAAAAATACAAACTGTGATTTACAAATTGACAAGCATTGTTTAATTATACTAATGGAACTTAGAAAGCTTTAATCCAGTTTGAAAATTTTAGGGAAGTGTTTACTTCTCACCTGATCACCTGGGGGTACATAATAATTGATGTGAGGTCTCTATGATGATACATATTTACATCGTGTTCTTCAGTGTAGGGTGTTAACAGGATTTTGGAGGAACATGCCTTATTCACCTGTGGGGTAAAGGGAGGCAGCCTGTTCCTCCAAAATGCTGTGTCATTACCCTGAAGTTCATGGTGCCCAATACACTGGAATGTCATTTGTAAATAATATTATGTATGTTGAAACTGTTTCATAGTATTGCAGTAAAATTCCTTCATCCAGCACATGCACAGGAACAGACAGGGACCAGTGTATAAAATATTCTGGATTATCAGACAGTACCCATACTTGTGAAGTTCTTACAGATAATTTTTCGTTACTGCAACTATATTTGGGCTGCACATCAAATCAGAGGAGTATTTAATTTTGGATGTAACCTTTAGCTGCTCATTCAGGGGCATTAATGTCCCCTTCTCTGTTTTCTGAAGTCTCTACGATTTCTACCAGGGATGCTGAAGGACCAGCAGACTGTGGATCAGGAGTCTTTATAGATGTACAATTTGATGGGATAGGAAACGAAGGGATTAGGAGATATCACAATAAGTGACATATAAAAGCTCTTGGAGGCTGAAACTTCTATACTTGGGTCTTCTGTCTTCAAATGCTGAAGTATCAGGATTTACCAAGAAAAAACTTCTGGACTAAAGGAATTTTACTGTGCATACAATGAAAATGTAACTTAAAATATAATCCTACTAATTTTAAATAAAACCATTTAATTACACCATCCTTTACATAAAAAGTGCAGTTCAAATTTGTAGTCATGCTTTAAACTATATAAATCTATACTAAACTAATTTTAGGTTAAACATTCTATGCTAAAATCACAGAAATGTTTCATCAATCCAGTAACTATGTACTATAAATTCTCACTTTTTGTTACTGCTTCTAACATAGTGATAATAATTATTACTAATTGTTTTATGAAGTGCATTTTATATCTGAGGTGCAACAATTAAGTATCCAGACAGATTCTGTAAGAAATACACAACATGCTTAGTGAGTTTGGTCAAGTTCAGTTGCCCTCTGACGTTATACTGTATTTCCACTCACTCTGTAATGTAATGTAATTTATTTGCGTTCTATAAATCCAAATTAGGATACAATCCTGTGGATATGGACATTGTCACACACATACTGATGTAATATACATAGTGTTGGAAGAATCTTGGCTATAAATAAAAGTACAATAATAAAACACCTGAAACCAATTGTCAATTCAGTTTTCAATGGAATATCTCTGATGATTAAAATATTCTTTACTATTATAAAAGGAATTTATAAGTAAAAACCTCTTTAAAGCATTCCGAAACAGTACTATCTCATTGGCTAAGTCTTTGATATTGTGAGGAAGGTTGTTAAAAACTTTAATTGCTGAGTAGTGTGCTCCATTTTGGAACTTTGTTAGATTAGCTGTAGGTGGATGTAAGTTGGTTTCAAATCTAGTGTGAATACTGTGGATCTGATTATTTGTATAAAATAAATGTTTGTTTTTTTATCACAAATATTGATATTGAGAAGATATATTGAGAATATATGGGTAGTATTTCTAATTTTTTGAACAGTTCCCTACACGAATCTCTCATTCTTGAATTTGTGATCATTCTAATCACCCTTTATTTAATTTTGAAAATCTTATCACTATATGATTGATTTCCCCCAAAAATTATCCCATAACTCGTAATTGAATGTATGTATGCAAAATAGACCATTCTTAAAGTTTCTGGAGACATTACAGCTTGTTTTATTCGAATTACAATGCTTCAAAACATACTGAAAGTCCTTTCAGTGCTGTTTATATATTGCTTTCCATATCATCAAGTGTACAAAATGAGAACTTTCCAAATAAATTTTCAAATTCAAGAACACGAAAGTTATATGGGGACAAATCAGATAAATATTTTGATGATCCTGACAATCTTTGAAGAATTACCTAAAAAGATACTGTAGACAAATGCTGGAGGTTAGTGAGGACGTGGTCAACCAAAATCAAGATAGACGGGGTTTAGGAAGACACAAGGAAACTGGGCTGTAGAAATTGGCGGGTGGATGCCCAGGATAGAGGATGTTGGCAACATTTGCTTGAGGAAGTCAAGGTCCACCCAGGGCTGTAGAGCCGATGATGATGATGATGATGACAGTCTTTGAGGTTGATATCCTGTTGTGTGGTCTTATAACTTCATAAATTATAACAGCAATAATTAGGTTCCTTTTGCTAAAATGAGGTGGACGAAACCAAAACAGTACCTAAATATCATAAAAATGGGACAAAAATTGTTCTGAAGATAAATCATTAAAAATTCTGTAATTTTAATACATGATTCATTTCATTATTGCTGCATAAAGTATTACTGCAATTTCTTTAGGAAGAAAATCTTTATGAAATCAGTTAGAAAGCAGGGATGTGTGAGTATACTTAACATTTAGGAGTTTGCTATACTTTTCTATTTGTATACTTACCAGTATGCTTTTCAATCAGTATAAGTTATGCTATAAAGTGGTCATTTTTACTTGGCCTAGTCAGGAACAGGGACAGCAATGAAATAACAGTTACAATGATACACACATCACAGTCTTAATTTTATGTCTTACATACATCTTTACCATTCACTTCTCCATGTGTGGCACTGTTGCCATCTCCTCATTGAGAAAGTGGCTAACAAGATCCAATAAAGTCTCCATTCTAAAGAATATTTTCAGGATGATACAATAAAATCAGGAAAATAAAGAAGATGACAAAATTGGGGACAAAAGTAGTCCAAGACATAAGTCTTTTTTGGGGGATTTTCCCCTCAAATCCAGGACGAATGTTCATCTTGTTATATTACATCACTGAAGGATTATTGTACATGATGAATTGGGAAGGATACAGGAGGAAACATTTGTGATCTACTTTAAGGTATTTACCCGACATTTATCTGGCAAGACTGAGACAAGCTACCAAAGAAGCTCAGTCAAAGTATACAGTCCCCCATATTGGAATGAAATTCAAAACCTCCCAAATATTAATTATGCTAAGTAACACTTAACCACGCCATTCAGTACCCTATCTCTTCTGTATGTACAGAGGTTTGTAACTTTTAGCTGTAAACTACTTTCTTCACCAAGACTGTCCATTAGTGACCAGTCAACTTGCGGCTTGATCTTATTCTCAGCCCACACAATAGAAACTAAAGAAACATAAAAATTTAAGAAGGCAGTTTTCTGGAACACCAAAAGGAAATCACAAGATAAATTATAAGGCATGATTCAAATGCACTGAACATTCCTTTTATATATGAATATATTGTTAACTCACCTGACAATAATGAATTTAATAAGCAACCCTGCTCTATTTGAATATTATCTAGACTCCTTACAGTTTTCTGGCTAGGTATATGATGGCACTACTTGTTTTGAATATATAAGAATGGCCCTATTATAAGGAATTTATCATATTTTTGGAGGTACTAAATCAGATCCATGAGAAATTCCACTTGGTTTAAATACTTCCTTAGAGTGAACCACATTATTCAAACTCCAAGTGTAGACACTGGGTGTAAGCTACTCATTTAGGTTTCTTTAAAAAGAACAAAGTTTTTCTCAGAATAAGTGATGATACCAGCACCAATTCAAAATAAATATTAATAAAGTTGTATTATTTAATGATCCAGAACTGTATAATTTCTACAGTATCAAATTTGGTGCTGTCACATACAACTATACATAAAAAATTTGTGTCACAGTATAGTTGTATTTTTTACATAAATGACGGTTTCCTACAGAATTTGTGGGTATGTTTATGATAAATCTTCGCACAGCATTTCGTGTCTTGCTTGTATAGTTCATTTTCCACTGACATAAAACAGAAAGCTAGATTCACATTTTAGGCAGTCACCATTTTGTTATTTTATATTATGACATTTTATCTCAACAATGATTGAATTTTTTTTTTTTTTTGCAGACATGTTATCACACAAGGTTACTGACCTTTTATTAAGCTGGAAACCAAAGTGGTAATTACAAGTACCATTTGCTTTAACATTAAGAAACCTATCATTTTGTTCTGACTGCATATATGTGTTTCATATGACTTTCACAAAACAGAACAGTTATTTCCATACACAGCATTAAATGGCTGGTCTTTGTAATGGAGATGTAACATGTTTTCTGTGGGGTATGAACTGAATTTTTAAACGTTATTTACTTGAATTTTATGCTTTAAATTGTTAAGTGGTGCTAGTGTCACTTTCTCCTGAGAAGTTCTCAGGGCTGCCATGTTGATACTATTGATAGCAGAAAATTAAAAACTACAAGGGTGGAATAGAGTGACCGTCTGTATGATAAGCTTGTACATAGTGTCCTTGAAAACTGTCAGTTCATTGAAAAGCTATTAGGAGGCACTGGAATGCCAACAACAACAACAACAACAAAAAGGCATATATGAGTGGACCGTGTACAAATTAATGTAAGCCTGTTACTAAAATTTGCAGTACCTGGAAGGTTGTCCGTAGTGACAAATGTGGGTTATGGGAAGTGGCTAGCCTGATGAGAGCAGATAATGAGACAGTAAAGTAAAAGGAAATATGTCCCTGTGCATACCATGAAGACATACAGGACACAGGAGATAAAAGCCCCAATGCATTCTTAATCTTGACGCTAGATGGAGGTGATGTTTACTTTCACCCTCACAGAAGGAGCCTGCTTTACCCATTTAAAAGGAGTCCTGGATAGACCACAGAGGCATGAGAAAATTCTAAGAAGAACCAATTTTCCTCACTTGTCGAGCCCTTATCCTATTCATTATATGCATATATACATTATCCTCATTACAGATTCACAGGAAATTATTTTCTATTTTCCATTTTAGCCACTATATACAATTAATATCGTACAGAGTTAATATCTTGGGTCACACCATCATGTTGATGGTAGACAGTGCTCAGCAAAAACATCTTGCAATTGGCTTAAAGCCAGCAGTTCCGACAGGTGAAAATCAATCCATTCGCTTGTAACTAATAAAATTACATTGGGGACCATAAGGAAAGGAGAACAGCATTATCAGCTACACCTACCTTTCCAGTAGTCTTCTTTTAAGTTCTGGTGGATACGTCACATAAATATAATGCTCATTCTGCCCCATTTCATTGAGATCTGGCACTGTATAGTACTCTTCAGAATAACAGGGCCCACTGCTGGTGGAGTTCACGTGATGAACTGGAGATGAGGTGGCAGTGGCAGTGGTGCTTGTACTAGCAACACTTATGTCATCTGAGCTGAAAGAATTAGTTCATTCCTTCAAAAGACTGTTTAGAATCCTGCATCACAAAAATGTGAAAAGATGGAGGAATCTTTGAAATTTTGAACGAATTAAATGAGGCTTGTAATATTTGTATATTAGGTCCATGGCTCTGCATACAAAAAGTTATAATTAAAGTATGTATAATAACAAATGCTGCATGAGTGTTTAATGCAGATGGTTAGATTAATTCATTAAGAAGCTGTATCTTGTGTTTGTTCATGTACCTATTCACTGACAATGCACAAAATTTTCTGAATTAAATAGTCATGTTATGTCAGTGTGAGTAAGAACTCTGCAGCTGAAAATAATATGGGAAGCTGTTCCTTCCTTCATGCCAAATTTGTCACATGTGTGAGAAATACTTTTAAATTCATAAACCACAGACCTCACACTACGGACTACCTTGTCACTATTTGACAGCTGTCACTTCTGTACCTATAAATTAAATATGAAAATCATCTACCAATTCTAAGTTACAGCCCATCTTATTCTCAGTAATTCTCTCACTTCTGATTTAAATTAACCTTACCTTTAGGGACTCCCCATATTTTATGGAAACCAGAAGTATATCATCGTGTTTACAAGACCCAACACTGGCCCCTATCCTGAGCCAGACCAAATCAGTGAGCGATCTTTCACCTTATGTCTTTAAGAAAAATTTTTATATTATTCCGTGATTTACAGAGATATGTTCTTGAGCCTTAAGGTCTCCCAACAAAAATTTTATATGCATTTCTGATCCCTTCTTTGCATGCTACATACTGTGCCCACCTTAGTCTCCTTTGTTAGATCATCCTAATAACATTTGGTGAAGAGTATAAACAATGCAGCTCCTTATTATGCTACCTTCTCCAACAATGTATCATTTTTTCTGTCTTCACCTCCAGCATACTGTGCACACTGGTCTCAAACATCCTCAGTATATGTGACAGTTAAATTTCACACCCATATGAAACTACAGGAAAAAACTATGGTTTTGTATATTTTAATGTGTGTTATTTGATATACTAGGCAAAGACATTCTAAACTGAACAGTAGCAACCATTTTCCAAATTTAATCTGCTCTCAACTCTTTAGTGGACACATTTTGAGTTGTTACCATCTTTCCCAAACACATAAACCTGCCACAGTTTGGGCATTTATTAGCTGTCTTCATACTGATAAATTGTGCTCTATTTTGATGAGGCATGAAGTTAATATCAGAATTTCATAGTAGTCTGAATGTAATTTGCTAGTCTTGTATCTTACTGTGTGCATTCTGGGTTGTTAACACATAACTTAATTTACACATCGAAGTATTTGCATGTTTCCATGTATTTATGATTCACATGTAATAAAGAAACCAAAAAAAAAAAATGCACAATGTACCAGAAATCTCTATAACATTCTCTATTGCAACAATCTTCAATGTATTTCAGTATACAAGGAACTGTCTTCAAAGAGTCATATAAATTGTAACAGTCACAGAGAGAAATATGCATGGAATATATACTTCTCCTCAATCATTGGAACACAATACCAAATTATACAAGAAGTGTGGATAAAAAGGATGCAAAATATCAAATTAATACTGACCAAGGTTCAGTCTTAACATACATATATCTGCAGCATATATTGGTCAGAGTTAATATGGCTGCATATATGTGTATTTTAATCATGAATTTCAGCCTGTGTTAATTGAATATCTTACATACTTTGCATCTACACTTAATGTATAATGTGGCACTGTGTTCCACATGATTGTATTCAAGTGTATATGCCATGCATGTTTTTCTCTGTAATTTTGATGATTTGCAAGATTCTTTGATATGGTGCCTTCTGAACTGAAACATGTCAGAGTTTGGTATAATGCTGACCAATGGGGATGGAGTTTCCTTACATACTGTATATTTTGTTGGTTGATTGACTAAAGATTTCATTTAGCCCTCACTACAAATGTCTGGTAGTTGTTGTTGTAACTAAGTGTTTTCATCTGCTTTACTTGATAGAAATTCAGGATCTTAATCCAAAAGTTTGACAATTCTCATATTGTACACTGCTATATCAATATCATTTTGTAGCTCAGACACCTGCAGACAATACAACCTTTCTTTAATCTCTGATGTAGGTGACTTTTCTCACATTATAGCTTGCACTATTTTGGAGTACTTTATCATTGCTAGACTGTGATTGGCAGAAATATGTATGTTATCCTAGATAATTTACCACACATGGTATGTAGGTTGCACAATTTTATGCTCTTCTTTTAAATACTTCAGAACTGTAACCTTGAAACATTCATCTTTCCAATTACTAAATAGCAATCAATTCTGGTAGCCCCTCTATTATATTAAACAGTATTCATGATCCTATCTATCCCGTTATTTACAATAATATCACAATTCATATGCAATAATTCATGAACTAAGTTTAGTGTGAGGTACCACAAAGCAGCTTTCAGTTTAATTCTAAATGTTTCATGTCAGTATGTTTCATTATTTCATTATTTCCCATAACAGCATTACAGAACACAGAGCAGGTGAACCATTTATGACTTACTCAAAAAGCACCCAGATGATGTAGTAGCATAAACATATGCCTAGAGACAGCACCATGATGAGAACAAAAACTAGACCCCAAGGGAAATGTCTGGTTTCTCCTGGTGTGTCCTCCCAGTAGCGGTCACATGTTAGGTACCAACACACTGCTCGGTTTAATTCCTCTGAGAAAACAGATAAATACAGTTTTAGAATCTAAGTATTGGTGACACTTGCAATTTATTCATATGTAATTCATGTCCAAGTGCAGATTTAGCCAATTATTTCAACATAAATACATGTACTACATTTCTTTGGTTTATATTGTATAATTATATTACAATGCACAGTGCAAAAAAACATAAAATATGTACAACACCTTCAACCTCCTTAAAATCCTGAATTGAGAGGTTAACAAGCAAACCAGCTATGCAGTCTCGAACCAAAATCTGCAATAGAAAAGAACGAAGCATATCAGCTTTAAAGTCTGCTGTAGTTTAACCCTTTAAACACCAAGTTAAATCCCATCTGCCCTTTGCTAGCATTATTTGGAGCTGACCATCTTCTCCACGTTAGCGGGTAAAAGGTTAATCCTGTGGAACCAAGAAACTCAAAGGAACTTACCTCACATCGAAATTTAAGTTTTTGTAGCTCCTCTGGTTTGCAGTTGGCCTTGAGCTTTTGCAATTCGCTAAGGCGTTGCTGTTTATAATCGACTGGAGGTAGAACAGAATCTACCAGATTGCTGTTGTCACACATATCTGCTGTTGCATTGTTTTCATCACTAGGTGGCTGCATGTGCTGGTTAGGTACGTTTGGTGTATCAGGAGCTGTTGTCCTTGGGCAGTGGTGTTGTCGAGGCTGAGTTGGCGTTGACTGAGATTGTCTTTCAGAAGGAAACACTCCTCCTTGCAATAAGACACGTGCCAAATCCCGTGGCCTTGATGGTGATAACGCTGTTCGATATGCTGTTGCTTCACTCCAAATTTCTATGTCTGTATTGATGTGAGTCGGGTCTCCCATGATTAAACTCCCCACTTCTTGAGTCATCAACACCTCACACCTCATGATATCACAGTAATCTGCTAAGCAGACAGCATCCTCAGCCTGAATTTAACAGATTAAAAAACATAGTAACCCAATTGTTACTGAATCAAATTGAATTAAATGACATGCTATGAATCCAAAACAGGTTAATACCTTGAGTATAGAATATGTCAGGAAAATATTACGTACATACATTAGTAGCTTGTACTATATAACTGATTACACATAGTTTATCATTCTCTATTTACATTAAAGTATTCATCTACAGAGTCCAAGGAATTAGCATATAAATAATTCTTTAGGGCTGACTTAATAAATTAGGTTTATCACTTAAATTTTTTATACTTTGTGAGAGAGTGTTAAATACTTTTATTCCAATTGAGTAGACCCGTTTTTGATATAGTGATAAGTTTGATCAAATTTGGTAAAAGTTATATTTTGTCTAGTATTTACACCTACACACATATGTACATACATACACAAACACACACACATATATGTGTATGTGTGTGTGTATACATACATACATATATACATACATATGCACACACTAATGTACATAAATAGACATCAAAATTTAATTTGAATTTATTTTCATTGTTAATCACAAATAACAGAAGTGATAACATGTATTGTGATTTAAAAGCTAAAATTTTTAGATTCTTAAATAAATCTCTGCACGAGTCTCTACTTCTGCATCATCTAACAATTCTAATTATATTTTTCTGTATTTTAAAAATTTATGCACTATGTGAAGAATATTAATCCACAGTTCGTAATAGAATGAAAATAGGCATAGTAAACCATCTTCAGTGTTTTCTGTGACATAAAGGGTTTGGTTGAGCTTATTGCATAGCAAGCTGCAATTAGGTTGTGTGTGATTTGTTCAATGTGAATTTCCCAAGATAGTGTACTGGCTACATTTACTCCATGAAATTTTTATCAAAACCTTTAGAAATTAATTTGTTAGCATAACTAATGTCAAGATCAATTTTAGGACTACTTATAGTTGTGAATTTTATGAAACTGTCTTTACCAAAATTTGGTGACAGTCTATTGGCTTAGAACCATTTATTTAAGGATTCAAATCCAATTTTTACATTTTTTTTAAATTCTTCAAGATTAGAATTAGTAAACATTACCCTAGTATCATTTGTAAACAAAATTGGTTTAGATTTTCCATTAATAGTTTTTGATAATTCATTTATATAGAGAAGAAAAAGTGAAGGACCTATATTAATCCATGAGGAACACCATGTTTTATAACTCCCGAGTCTGAAATTATCCTGTGATTGTAATTTTCATTTTTACATCCACTCTTTGATAACTATTCCTAGGGTATGATTGTATCCTTCCTAAACATTGCCAGTTATTCCATAGAAATATAATTTGGACAGTAAAATATCATGGTTAACACAATCAAAGGCTTTTGCTAAATAACAGAAAATCCTATGTATATTGGACCGTGCATCATTGTGATAGTTGCAGAATAAGAGACCAACTTGACGTCACAATTTATTAAGTTTTATTTCACTTCTTCTATGCTTGACATGTTTCAGACATTAATACATCCATCATCAGGAGCCTGCGACTTTTCTATTGTATCACCACATTGGTTGTGTGTTCTTGTTTCGATGTGTGTTGGAATTTCGGTGTGGCTGGTTGGGGTGGTATCCATGTTGCAAGCTGAAACACAGCTTCAGCCTGCCACATGGATACCACCCCAACCAGCCACACCGAAACTCCAACACACATCAAAACAAGAACACACAACCAATGTGGTGATACAATAGAAAAGTCGCAGGCTCCTGATGATGGATGTATTAATGTCCGAAACATGTCAAGCATAGAAGAAGTGAAATAAAACTTAATAAATTGTGACATCAAGTTGGTCTCTTATTCTTCAACAAACAGAAAATCCCTCTGACAATTAATTTTTTATCAAAAGGACTTAGAATTACATTAATTAATTCATAGGTTGCTTTTTTGGTTTTTAGATGTCACCCAAACCCAAACTGTTCTTCAACTAATTCGTTGTTAATCATTTAAGTGTCTGAATAGTGTAACCTTTTCAAATGTTTTGCAAATAAGGTCAGTAGAGGTAATGGTCCATAGTTACAAGTGCAAACCTCTCACCTTTTTTATATAATGAATGCACTACAGAGTATTTTTAGACATTCAGGAAAAATTCCTGATGTTAAAGATATTTAACATATTTGATTTAAAGGTGTAGTAATATAAACAAAGCTTATTTTAAGTAAATCTGTTGGGATTTTATCATATCAATAAGTATTTTTAGTCTTAAGAGATTTAATAATATTTTTGCTTTCCTGTGTTGTTGTAGATTTGAGTTCTATATTTGGAAAGGAGTTTTTAAAAATCATTCAACAAATAATGTGTTGGAGTGTTTGTATTATTATGATCCCTATTACCACTGTCATCATCACGATCATAATCATAATCATCATCATCATCATCATTGTTGTTGTCGTCGTCATCATCATCATCATCATCGGCTTAATCACACTTCTCGGCATCTATCTGCTGGGAAACCTTCAACTATCCCTGACTGCTGGGGGGATTAGGCTCAGTCAGGGGAAGGAAATTCACCCTGTCCCTTAAGTTCAAGGGGCTTGTCCTGCATACTACTTGACACGTTTGTAATAATATTGCTTTTTGCCCCACTCTTAGAACGTTTTTGGTTAAACCTATCTTCTCGAGATAGTTTAGGAAGTTTTTGGAGACCACTTCTTCCACAGAAATGACTAAGAGGCATATAGATATGCTGTTAAGCTTCCAGATATTGTTGATGTCCAGGGCCAAATTTCCATATTTTGTAATTTTCTCTCTCTCAGTTTTGGGAAGGTTATGGGTCAAGAGAACTGCTATATCTATTGCAAGTGGTGTTTTATTCTCTCTGTCGATGAACACTATATCAGGTCTGGTGTTACTGTTGTTGTCGTTGTCATCGTCATCATCGTTGTTATTGGTGACACTTTTTTTTTATCCGGTAAGAGGAAATATTTATTGAATGTACTTGTAATAGTTTGTGAATTGTTAGTAGATTTACCATCAATATTTAAAACTTGTGTTTCTTCTGTAATATTTTTTCTACCTGATTCTAATTTCACAGTTTCCCAGATGGTTTTAATTTTACTGTATGATTCTAGGATCTGATTGTTATAATTATTTCAGTTGGCTTCCTCAATAACATTTGATAGAATTTTACAACACATGTTGTAGTAACTATTTGGTCTTAGATCATTACTGTTCTAACTGGCCAAATGTAGTTCTCTTTTACATGTGCATGAAGTTTTAATTTCTACTGCTATCTATGTTTTGTATTTAGTACCATTTTTGACCATCATTAAAGGAAGGCTTGAATAGATGATCCTCAAGTAAGTATTTTGGACAAACAGATCTGGATTCAGTATCACTGCTATCACATACAGTGTTGCAAGTTTCGTACCTTAATTTTGTAACAAAATCTTCCATCATATATTTAACAGTTTTGCTTACAGTTCATACTGTTGATTACCAGATTGCAAATAAATATCACTTATTTCTTATTGGTTCAACTTCATGGTCAGAAAAGTCATTTATAAGATGTTATACACTATAATTTTCTAATTTCGTGTTGTCACTGAATATATCCTCTATTGCTGAACTAGAATTATTTTTGACTCTTGTAAGAAAGTTGACAGTACTGGTGAGATAGTAAGATAATAAGAATGAATCTAAATTGGGATAAAAATGGCTATCATAAATAATAGCATTCTGAAATAAAATTTTATAAGAATTAATTAGAACAGCAGTCATTGGTTTTGCAAGTATAAAAATTTTTCTTTAACCAAGATTTCACCCATACACTTTCACATAGTCATAATATGTAACTCTTTTATAAAAGAAAGCTGTAAAATTTGAAACATTCCTATTACACATGAATCTACACAGCTAAATTTGCCTTATTGCCAAATGTGAATGACCAAGAGCATACACTCCCACTAGCAAAGATTTCAGAATTGTAAGATTAACATACTTGCTGAAAATTGTCCAATGTCATCATCTCTAATGCGCAGAATTCTTTCCTATAAAATTTGTAGGTTTACTTATAATCCATGCCTGTGGTTCATTACTTATTGCAGTCAATTAGAATAGTGCATGAAATTTTCAAATGCTTCCATTCATTAAAACAGAATTTGGCCATGGAAAGATGTACCAAGCAAGCTGGATCAAGCGGTAAACTAGTGATTCAATCTCACTAACAAATAACACAACAGAATATAAAATATCTGTGTGATTCATTCCAAATTCTCTCTGCTTCCACCACAAATATCATGAGGTGGTGAAATGCTACACTGCACTGTGGGTGCACACAACATACTCAGTGAAATTTGTGAGAATAGCTTAACCAGAATAGAACTTAAAGGATGTTGTAAATGTAATTGATGTGTTGCGTTATACACAGTCCCAGCAACCTAACTATGCTGTTTGCAGAGTACACTGACACACACATATCTGTTATCCATCTGAAACACTGCAATGAAGGTTAATAATAACCTGTGATATTCGGTAGGGTAATGTAAGATGTTGTAAGGACATTTGAAATTCTTAATATTCATTTATAAAACCAAATTAATGCAATTGTAACTAATGCATTAAGTTGGTTTTATAAATGTGTATTAAAGAATATGCACAGAATGAATAATTTCAAAGTACTTTGAAGTTCTGTTTATAAAGATGTGAGTTAATAATTTGGGTAAAACCTGGTCCTTTAAAATACTGGAACCACAAAGATGGTTGAATGGAATTAACATCACTTTTAACTAGTTCATCTTGTGTGAATGTCTGACATAATGATACATTATGAAAGGGGTAAGAAGATCCTGAAACCATTTAGTCTGGTGTACAACTATTATCATTCAACCAAAACATGCTTCCCAGCTACACCAAATATACTGCCCGTTTCCCTGCGAACATTAGTATTCATAGCCACAGCCATGAGACCATTATATCTCACACAACCTAAGTAAATGGCATGACTGTAACACTCTCAAAAACCACTCTGTAGGTGTAGAGGCATGTGATGCAAAAGTAAACCTTGATGCATTCATGAATTATCCACTGTGTAAAAATGAATGGGCAATAGAAATTTCAGATGCGTGATAACTGTGGAAACAAGGATTCATATGAATCTCCTATGACAGACATAATTTAATGTGCACAGCTATATTTCCTGTGAAACTTGCTCTTCATTCTCTGCAACTGTAGATTACCATGTTGATTTGATTCTTGTGCCTGTTGTCAAAATGCATGTCAAGGAATCTCTCCTCATAGAAAGACTTCCCACAGATACCACATGTCCACTGTGAAGGTCGATGCTGTTGCTTTGCAGACTGTTGTGGCCAGTATATATCGCGAATGGGATGAAAAGGGCATTCCACAGGAATCTGGACCTGGTATTTCTCCAAAACAGGAACCCATTTCTAGAAAAAGGTAAGAGCCAAGACTCAATGTCATGGCATTAATTTCAAACATGAAGTGTTCATTTATTTTTTGGTGTACATGTATTTATAATTAATAAACTGAACAGCTGATTAGTACATATGTAAAATTTAACACAAACTTGTTGCACACTTTTCATTTGTTAAATGATGTTCCAACATATTTCAGCATTAATTAATACATAAGGAGCTTTGCACAACAAGTTGGTGTTAAATTTTCCACATGTACTATGGTAAAATGCCACACCAGCTAATTTACAATTAAATTTCATATTGTATGATAAACAGAATAATTTTAAGAGCTGCGAGAAACTTTATTTTCTCAGTAGGATGAAAAGTTCATGTAATGTGTTTGGTAACATTCTTTTATTACTGTGAACTGTAGTTTTGGTTTTTTAACAGATGTACATTTTACTATAAATATTTATGAATTATTGAAGTATATCACCGAAAATTCACCTTATCAGTAAAATATGTTTAATGCACTGAGTTGTATAGAGTCGACTTATATTTTGTGACTTTTAATTAAACTTAATTTAGTTAAGTCTATAATATTCACCTTTTGTACCAGCTTCCTGACAACAGATGCGTGGTCCCTAGGACAGGATATTTTGAAAACAGTTGGACCAGGCCACGGTATCAAAGACAACACGACAAGCGCGAGTACCTAGTCAAACAGGATATAATGCAATTGTCACTTTCCTGGAAACAAGATATTACAGCATTGTTTTCACATGGTTGTAAATAAGAAGTGTTTCCATGTTTATCTTTTTGTGTTTGATGATATGAATTTATTACTTGGGAGCATAAATACCTTAAGAATAATACTAAAAACCCAGTAAAGAACCTCCTCTAGAAATAAAAGTACATGAAAATAAGAATATATCGTGATTAAGAAATATGGAAGGAAATAACGTCATTAAACAATAACTTTAAAATTTTTAAAAATTTCAAGAACCTGACAGCAGCAAAAAGCAGAAACTAGTGGTTCATAAACAAGAAACTGCTGTTAGTTTGTTTTTCCAGTCTTCTAGCAGCAGCACTTCAATCACACATTGGATGTTCAAGCTTTAGATTTTCACCAAATGGCATATCCCAATGTTCTGGTGAGAGCTTTAGTTTGAGTATTCGCAAAGTGATGGGGCATCAACAGGCGGGCCATCACCTTACACTTGCAGTTGTATTAGCTGGGATTTTCAATGAGCAAAGCTGAAGGCTTGCTTTTCGCTTTCTGGGCACATTTTGCCTTATTTTTGAGAAAGATAAGATCAGTAATTTTCTAGGGGTTGTACCTGCACTATGAAGAATATTTGTATTTATAGATACAATATGATGGAATAAAGATGGGCACAGAATTCCAGAGTGTTGACTTTTCTCCAAATTCTGCCAAAGGTCCTAAATCAGGCTTTGCCAAATGGGGGGGGGGTGTTATGTTGCAGAGAAAACAAAATTTCTCTGGGTAAAAGTCAGTAGTTAAGTAGTTATTTTAAAGAGCATGTGCTGCTGCTAAGATACTATTACATAACTGAAGCCTTTTGGTATCATGATTATTTGTCAGTTAGGTTATCAGAACTGGAAAATTTGGTTTTCAATTCAGATGAGCATTATTTTGATAACACTGTGAGATATTTCAAGGCTAGTGGAAATTATTTGGATGACTCCAGAATCATAGAATTGGCATGCTGCTTCAGTGTCCTTAGCTTAATTCATTGGCTGTTACAATTCTCCATAAAGGCATTATTACCGAAATTTCCCAGTTCATCTGTCATATAACTGAGTTGTTTGTGAATGAAACTTGGTTTAGCACAGTTACTGTACAAATAAAGTAAAGCCCTAAATTTAAATTCAGTTGCCCTATTTTGTATGGATTAATGAAGACCAGAAGCAAATGAGGTGAACATTTAATAAATCCAAGACATTGATGCAAGGGCAGATATAAAGTTAGGAAACCAAATATATGTGGGTGAGGATTAACATACATAATGGAATGTATGGAAAATAATTATTACATGAGTCAACATAGCTCTCAGCTCACCATGCTTTTAAAATGCAAGGTAAAGAGGCTGGTCTAGAAGAAAATTCAGAGACAACTGGATACATGCCTATGTTCATGTCTCATTACAGAAGGCAGTGTAGAGGCAAATATCAAGGTAAATATTAAATTCTTTGGAAATGAGGCAAAATGAATATATTTTGGAATAATAGTAACAAGAATTAAAAATCACATTTGTTAAGAAATTGAGAGCAGGTATTAATTAGGAAATGCTTGCTACCATTCTGTTCAGAATAGCATGTCCTCCTCTCTGATACCTAAAATGTAACTAACAAACTCCATGGATAAAAGACCTTCTTGAGAAGCTAACAGGTTTTCAACTAGTCAAGAAATTCCCCACATTTTATGGAAACGGAAGGATCATTACCACATTCATGAGAGCCCACCACCTGTCTCCATCCCTAGCTAGACAAATGCTATGCCCCATCCCACTTCCTGAAGATCCATTTTTATATTATCCTCCCATCTAAGCCTGGCTCTTTGAAGTGGTCTCTTTCCCTCAGATTTCCCTACCAAAACCCTGTATGCACCTCTACTATGCCCCATATGTGATACGTCCCCCGCCCGTCTCATTCTTCTTGACTTGATCGCTCAAATAATATTTGGTGATGAGTACAGATCATTAAGCTCCTCAATATGTAGTCTTCTCCACTCCCCTGTTATCTCATCCCTCTTAGGCCCAAATATCTTCCTCTGAACCCTATTTTCAAAAACCCTGAGCCTACTTTCCCCCCTCAATTTGCACGACCAAGTTTCACACCCATACAAAACAAAATGCACAATTATAGTTTTGTATATCATAAACTGTATATTATTGGATAGCAAACTGAAACACAAAAGATTCTGCACTGAATGATAGCCAGCATTCCCTGACTTCAGTCTCCTCTCAATTTCCTGCTGAATGGAATTTTGATATATGTTTTTAAGGTTTTTCCCAAATATTTGATCTGTTACACACTTTCAAAGGATTTATTATCAGTCTTTATATTGTGACTTCATCCTGCGTTCTGACTTCGAGATATGACCATGTGCTTAGTTTTCCCAGCATTTAAGGCTAGTCCCCTTACTAGCAACTACTAAAGCTTTTTTTTTTTTTTTTAATAGTACGCTTCCACCCAACATACTAACATCATGGATATAAACTAGTAGCTGATGTGTACCATTTAATTTTAAGTCCTGGTTTACATGAACCCTCCTAATGGCATAGTCTCAAGCAAAGATCAAGAGCAATGGCGACAAATCATCTCCTTGTTTCAACCTGTTCTCATAAGGAAATATGTCAGACAAATGTTTGTCTACCCAGACTCTGCTGTAGGTTGATACCCAACTCATAAAAAGACTAAAATTTACAAAACTTTGTATCAATCAATTCAACACAAACACAACACCCAAACACTATATGTCCTTTTATTATTATTTCTCTATGTCATGTTTCGGTCCTGCATTCGACCAGGTTGAAGATGCAAGTACATAAAGGAAAAGTGTGCCTGTAAGAGGCCTCCCCTTCTCAATCAACCTGGCAAAATACATTTGTGGTGTTTATGGTCGGGTTGGTATTATTTTCTTCAATAATACTTCTTGCCAATTTACACTCAGATTTATTATAATAATCAACTAATACACAGGAGATGCAGCTTTGGATTTATTGTTTCTTGCATACTATTCCTCCAGTGTGTATATAATACTGACTGCTGTGCTGTAGGACGCCGAGGTGGCCGTTATACAACTATGTACTTCACAAACGACAGCTGCCGCCTCAAACATGTGGTGTGATCCTGCCTTGAGCGCAACCTAGCCTGCTGTTGTTAATTTTTCTCGGCAGAGTGTGTGGTTGTACCGCTACTCCTGTTGATGGGCGGCGCGTGGCTGCAGTGATGAGCGGAGAAATGGCTGCCCATTACCCTGAGACGAATGACTGATTCCTGTGAGATGGCTACTATTTTGATATGAATACCTATGTGCCAAGCCAAGCCTAAGAGCTAACTAAAGGCGTAGACGTACCTAGGTCTCTTTAGCCATACGCATCGTTGGGATCAGTAACACGCACGTTATATTCAAACAGGAGATTTGCTTACGTTAACGAATTTGAGTCTAGAATTGTTCGGATGGCTATCTGGGTTTTGAGTCCAGACAGTCCCAGGCGCAAGCCGAAACCATGCGATTGTTGACAGACACACTGGGGAAGCCACCGTGCGTAAGGGGGTGAGCGCTGGCTGTGTCTCGTCTTTGCTTCATATAACCTGGCTTTCACCTTTCATCTGAGGAAAAATCACCCAAAACCCACAGTCAGGGTACCCGAAAGGTGCCCAGCTGAATGGCTCGGCACGATTTTACGTCGCCTTGGCCACCACAGAACGGTGGCCTCGACTGGCTTGTTGACCCCAGTCGCGCTTGGCTGGCGCGTCAGGCGACCAGAGTCTACCCTCGTTCAGCCGAGTTACCGGGGGGGGGGGAAAAAGACTCCCCACATCGGTTAACTTTAAGTTCGAACTCACGATTAGGGTCTGATGTGGTCGGCAAAGAATGGAACTCCCAAATCTTCACGAATCTGTCTTCTACCAACGTTTCAGGGTGAACCAGTAGCAAGGCGAAGACGCTTGGACTGTATTATCCTAAGCCCTCCGACGTGGGTGCGGGCAATGAACCTCCGTGTGGGGCATGCGTAATCCATCATGGAATGGATGTGCTACTTTAATAGTAGGACCCCATTCCTGATGGAGAGATCGCTTCTCCAATTCAGGAGAGGACCAAATACTTCCATACTTTGGGCAGCTTTCTTTCTAACATTATCGATATGAGGCGACTAGGTTAGCGGTGTATCCAGGGCCAGCCCCAGTTAATGCGATGTGTCGACCCATTAGAATGGCTACCCGAACAGCTGTATTGGTCGGGGCTAGAGGATAGGCTGTCCGGCCCTCGCGAAGTTCATCGTGGTGCTCTTCGAAAATGCCGATCCTCCGTTCTCTTAGCCACCGCTCTAGGTCGCTGATGTATGCCTCCAGGTAGCTGACGAGCAGCGTCGACTTCCGGTACGTGGCTGTGATGTCCGTGTCGTCCGCGTAGAAAGCTAATTCAAAGTAATGCGAAAGTGAAGGCATGTCATTAGCATACAGACAGAGAAGGACAGGGAAAAATTGACCGCCCTGTGCCATCCCAACCCGCATGCAGCGACGATATGTCGTGGCTGTCTGGGAGGACGCTTCGAACGTCCGGCTCGGGAAGTAGAATGAGATGATTTTAACCGGGTAGGACAGGGAATTGAGGACAGTCAGCTTGTAAAAGAGACCATCGATCCAAACAACATCGAAGTCTTTGCTACTTCAAGAAAACCCGCATCTATCAGCCTCTTCTCGCCGAGGTTCCTGGCTACTCTTTCAAAGAGGCTGGCTAGCTGTAAAGCCGTAATGTGCTTGGATCCGAACCCAAACAGCTCGTCGCGCATTAGCCCACGTCTCTTACTACGCTTAGGGTCCTGGCAAATAGGATATTTTCAAATAATTTGCCAATCGTGTCAAATAGACTTATCGGACGATAGGATGACGGCAGTGCCAGGTCCTTCCCCGGTTTGAGGAAAGAGATTACGCGGGCCTGCTTCCACGTAGGCGGGAACTTCTGAGTGCGGAGGACCACGTTGAATATCTTGACAAGGAGGCATATCGCCCGCTGGGGAAGATGTTTTAGTGCCCTATTCGGTATAACGTTTGGGCTTGGTGCCTTGCCAACCTTGAGCTACGGATGGCATCTTGAACCTCGCCTGGATTGGTTAACTGGGTTTCACTAGCAGAGGTAAAAAATAAGCCGCCATCGCCACGTCAATCTTCTCATTTCATTCCGGCTCCAAAGGATCGTTTACCGGCTGAAACTGAGCCTCCAGACTATCGACCAGGGCTTCAGCTTTCTCCGAGTCCGAGAGAGCGATAACCCCCGGTGTGACCAGGGGAGGTGACGGAGTGGGAAATCTCGTCACCCGTTTAGCCATCTTCCACAGCGATTGGTCTTCAGGATCAAGGGATTCCAGCGTCGCGCTCCACTGGTTATTCCTCCACTCATTCAGCTGACGGGTCACCGACCTTAGCAGGCGGTCAACCTCAACTTTCAGCGCGTGGTCACTGGTGATACGCCACTGCCTTCTTAGCTGATTCTTCAACAAGTACAAGTAGTAGAAATTAATTTGTACCGCTTTGAAGACATAGGGATTGCATATATGTCACTGTATTTATTGTTATGTTGCCTATTCCTGTAGCGATGTGTACGTTTCGAAATATATTCTCGGGGGCCACTTTTCCAGCGGCAACATCATTTCCCAGAAGACTCGAATTCTCAACTTTACTGTTTCAACACGAGGATTTATGGGTGGACGGAAACGACCTCTTCGATGTCTTTCATTTTTTATGCAAAAGCACGTATTAGTCAGTCTATTTGCGGACCCAACGAAATCCATACAGAAACGGTGTGGGAGTAATGTCGAATTGTTGAACGCAAACATTTAAATGTTCAAGTTGATCCGAATAATACATAAAAGTTTACTTCCTACCTCACAGAAAACACAGAACGTTAAAAATGGTGTTAATTCGGCTAAAGGTCGCTCAGGAAAGTTGCCTTTTTTTTTTTTTCCTGAGAACCAACTGAAACTCTCTGTACGAAATATCTAGCTTTAGAACTTCAAACCAGGTGGCATATATGAATACCAGATCGATATTTGGGGGGGGGGGGGGGTTTAAGGTCAAAACAGCTTCAATTTGTTTCAAGTTTTCGGTGAGAACAGCCAATAGGCCTCAATAGTAGGTACTGTTATCTTGGTAGACATGGCGCACGTCTTCGGACTATGAGTGTAGTACCGTGGAAAAAAACAAGCACATAATGGAAACGAGAGTGTAGTGCAAATTTTTCTAGAATCGCACAGCCCACAATCGTAAGACATGTACTGTAATAAACTAACTCCATGGGTGAGAGTTCTTTTTGAGAAACTAGTAGATATACAACAGAGTTCTCACATTTTATGAAACCCGAAGGGGCATTACAGTGCTCACGAGAGCTCACCACTTGCCTTGTCGTGAACAAAATAAAGCCAGTTCACTCCGCTTCCACTGTTAAGATCCGTTTTAATATTATCCTCCCATCAACGCTCATGTCTTCTAAGTGGCCTCTTTCCTGCACGTTTACGTCCTGCTGCGAATGCAATTATTATTCGGCTACTCAAGAAACTTCCCGGGTTTTGTGAAAGCCAGTGATTTATTAACTTGACCACAAGAAACTTTCGCTCTTCCTTGTTTTGACTCGGATAAATCGAATCCACGCCCTCCCATCCTAACACTTTAAAATTCTTTTAACCCTTATCCTGCTAACGTAGAAAATACGGTGAGCTCCTAATAATGCCAGAAAATGGCAAATGGGATTTAAATCGGAGTTTAGAGGGTTAATATTACCCTTCTACCTATGCTTTGGTCTTCCAAGTGGTCTACCAGCACTCTCTACGCATTTCTCTCCGCTGACGTGCTATCAACTTGTCGCGCTCTTTTCATAATCACGGTTACTACCATGAGAACATTTGGCGAGGGATGTACATCAAGAAGCTTCTCAATATTCAGTTTTCTCCAGCCTTCCATTGCATACTTCATCTCCGGTCCAAATATTCTCCTCAGCACCCTGTTCTTAGATACCCTCAATTTGAGACGGCCAATCCACCAACACAAACTAACTGGTAAAATCGTAGTTTTTATGCGCGTTTACAAAATTTCGAAAAGCGACTATTAGTATCGTCATGTCCGTCTTTCCGTCTATTCGTCCGCATGGAACAACTCTGCTACCACCGGGCGCATTTTTATGAAATTGTATATACGAGTATTTTTCGAAAATATGTTGAGAAATTTCAATTTTCATTAAAATCTAACAAGAATAAAGGTACTTTACATGAAGACTTATGTACATTTTTAATAATATTACGCTGAATTATTCTTAGAATAGGAAATTTTTTAGACGAAAGTTGTAGACAATATCAAAACACACATTTTACGTTTAATAACCTTTTCAGAAAGTCGTGCCTTTATGAAAATATGTGGAAAAATATGGGACAGCCAGACATGCCACACGTCACAATATAATAGGGCGCAAGCGCTTTGCATGCTAGATAACTTAGGCTGCAAACACACGCTCAGAACATGTAATACTTTTTGTTCTTCTACGGCAATAATGGTTACGCGAACGCTATGTTAGTTTTACGTATATTGCGTGCATCGTTTTTGAATATTTTAATCTTTACATTTCATTCTACTCATGTTCCATATTCATACACTATATATTAACATACTATACAGTCTGGATACTGAAAGTGTCGCCATTCAGACCAATAAGGTAGAAAAAAAATTATGAACTGTGTTGTAACAAGCATTCATTTAATCTGTTGTAATTCTTTTCGTAACTGCAACATTTGTTTCTATCAGTAAAGCTTGCACACTCATTAGCTTTTTGAGATCAAATCTCTTTCTGGCAGACGTGTGAGTTCTTTCTTTACTAACCAACAGTATCTTCCTAACTTTTCGACCAGCAGGTAGTAAGGAATATCGTGGTCAGCTCCTGTAAGATTAGACGTCACTTATGCTTGAATGCTATCTCTCTTTCAAGATCTGATTAATGTGCCTCTTCAAGTCAGTAGAAGTCCCAGTGTGCTTAGAAACCTTCCAACAAGGAAACATTGTCGGACGAGCGCGTTCTTCTCCCTTTGTCTTTAATGAGTTCGCCTAATCCGCCATACAGTTTGAGGTAAGGAAGATAAATTTCTCTATGCGTTGTTCATGGGTTGAAACCACTATATAAACCGGGAAAGAATGATTACTAATTGGGAAGTAAATGGATCGAAAAGTTTTGAATTAGAATGCTGGATTGTCAAGTTTATTTGACATAAAAATCACTGATAACAGAGTTCGTTGATATCACAGTCCAAATATTAATACACTTTTCATATTTTACGTTAAAATTGTGATTGACAAGTTGGTTGTTTGATTAAACATTTGTTTCACTAATGGTCGAACTTCACTTGCTAATGATCGGCAAATATCTCGAAGTTGTTCAGAATAGCCTTCAGAGGGAATAATGCTTTATGATTCTATATTAAAGTAGTAAAATTAGAAATCTGAAAGACGTATTTCCAAATGGCTTCCATTCACTGCAAGAAGCAAGTTCTGACTGATCAAAATTGACTCTAAGTGAATATAATTTTAATACTGCCACTTAATTCTAGATTACGAAGTACGAAATTCATCTCTCGGATTAATAAGTGAAATTGCACAATTCTGTCGTTATTCATAAAATTATCTTACGAAATTTCGCAGACTGTGCGACAACTTTAATTTTTAATGCCTCACTGTCATTTAAATTACGTAGATGTGCAGAATGGCTGTTCTGAGTAAGCTAGCGTGATTTTCGTATGTGTTTCTATAGATTGTTGTAGATATCTCAAGAAAACTTGTAGCAGCATTTTAGTTTCTCTTCTTAGTATGAGCTTCCACGGCCGTTCTATTATCAGTGTCTGCTATTGGTCAGTCGGATACAAGGTCTCTTCAAAACTCTTCAAAATTCCATTGATTTAGGGGAACATTTTTTGGTCGAAGGAGCCGGAATAGTGTAGCCGGTTTAGTGACTAGGTTACGAACTGGACGACTGAGGAATTGTTCGATTCTCGGCAGGGGCAGGTGATTTTTTTCGCCCTCGAAAGGTCCAGACCTCCCCAGGAACCCCCCCCCCTCCGAGTCCTTTTCAATGGACACAGGCGGCCTTTTCACGGGCGATAAATCGACCGGGTCGTGATGCTGGCCACTCACCTCCGTCTTGCACCGTGGTTAAGCATGAACAAAACTATTCCTCGAACTCCCTACATATCTGCGTGCGCGTACGTTTACTTGTACATTTTTGGTCCCAGATTTCTATTTTGAAACTTTCAACTCCGTGCATTCCTGCTGTCAGTTTCTTCTTTTTAGCCCAAATAAATGCACATAATATGTTGAATACACATATTTATCACTTCCTACGTGTTTCGGTGTTTGCTACACCATTTCAGGGAGACCATTGTGTTGTAACAACATTGTAAACAGCAAATAGTTCTTGAGCAAATAATGCAGTGGTCACGGCAACGTTTGGCTCATCAAATAAAAATAAAGTGAAACGACATGTACATCAATAACGAACCGTCTAACGCGACACCTTTTATTAAAATTCACAGTCAGCTACGTGTTTTAGAACCGGATGAACCGTACCAAATTACAGTGAAATTGTGTAAACTTCGACTTTTTCCTTGAGATTAAAATACCGTATCTTTGAATCGTAGGCGGAACGGTTCAACGATTTTGGCCTCTTCCGGGGGAAGTATGTTATCATATCTATGTGAAGGTATATATCTCCATAATAGTGTTTGAGTAATCACTGATATTCAATGGTTATAAGGCCAAGGAGTGCACAGCAGGTTGAAGAAGCATGGGATCAAGCGCCATTTAACGTGTTAACTTGTCACCTAATGTACGGGACAATACTGTTCTAACTCTATGCTTCAAAAATATTTAAACAGGCGTAATAAAACTAAACTCCGTGGCTTTAGTCCGCGAGCGAACCATACCGACAGAGCGGCCGCCGCCGGTAGGCGAAGTTAGTGGCAACTTTTGCGGATAGAAGGGTGTCACGTGGTTAGCGCAACGGGTCCCCACGGCCGTTAATCTCTGTTTTCTGAACCTGGAGCCGCTACTTTTTTTATTCAAGTAGCTCCTCAGTTTGACCTC
>Ga0123355_10002440_pt1 | contig 26274 bp, 22 predicted proteins | sample TergutEmb28metaG_3_FD_89872 | JGI IMG/M metagenome (GOLD analysis project Ga0123355, IMG submission 89872) | Embiratermes neotenicus P1 segment gut microbial communities from Petit-Saut dam, French Guiana - Emb289 P1 | ecosystem: Host-associated > Arthropoda: Insects > Digestive system > Gut ...
AGGACAATCTGATGTAGTAGTTGTTATTCCAGAAGAAGAGGAAGAAGATTATTACATAGAAGAAGAAAAATATCGTCCAGAAGATGAAGAATATGATTACACTGACGAAGAAGTGAAAAGACCTGAAGATGATGACTATGCAGATGGAAACATTGACAATGAAGGTGATGTAGACTACACAGGCGGCGGAGCAGACTATACTGGAACTGACGATGATGCAGTAGATGCAGGAACACCTGATGCAGACGCAGGAGACAGTTCAGTAGATGCTGGCGATGTTGGTGCAGACGCTGGTGACAGCTTAGCAGGCCATGAATCAGGTCATGTTGGCGATGACGCAGAAGTATAGTCACAAAGCAAATTAGATTGCGAGTCAAGCCCGCAATGACAATTAAATAAAGCCCTATTGCGAACGCTGTAATAGGGCGAGGATATGAAAGACATATTTAAACACTCTATTAAGATATAAGAAAACCTTAACACAATAATTCATATCGAGCTGGTGGAAACAATAAAAAATCCACCAGCTTGGGTGGATTATTAAACAGTAATTTAATGCTTGTGCAAAGAAGTAATAAAAACAAATAACAAATCATTCGAACTTTTTGGTAGCATCGAGATATTTCATCAAAACTCCAAAGTTCGCATAATACATAGAAAACTTATCATCCTTTTTGATGCTTACAAGACCGGCATCAACAAGTTTTTTTATGTGTTGTGAAATAGTGGCTTGTGAATAGTCAAAAGCATTGACAACGTCTTTATTGCATACAGAAAGCAGGTCTTTATTGCACTTCATTATGAAGCGGTAAATTTTAATTCTAACGGGGTGAGCAAGCGCATCGGACACATTTGCGATAAGCAATATTTCGTCTTCTTGCATTTCGTTGGACTCTTTTCTAATTCTCATTTTTGGCTCCTAAATCTTAATAGTTTTCTATTCATGATATCATTTGCAAGATTTTAGTGCAAGTAATATGGACAATAAGTTTGGTATCATATAAAATTAGTTGATATTATGAATTAGGAGACGCATGAAAATGAAAGTTATAGATTTAACGCAAATGATATCAGAGCAGATGCCTGTATATCCAGATACAGAAGCACCAAAGCTATCAATTGCAAACACCATTGAAGAACATGGTTTTATGGAAACGCTTATGACGATGTATTCGCATACAGGAACGCACATGGATGCACCGAGGCATCTGTTTGCAGACAAAGCGGCGCTTGACAGTATGCCGATTACACAGTTCGTGGGAAAAGCCCTAGTTATTGATGTTTCAAGCCTTAAAGAAGGCGATAGAATTACGATGGACTATATCAATAAAGTCAGAAGTAAAGCAGATGAAGCGGATTTCTTGCTTTTCAGAACAGATTGGGATAAATACTGGAATGAAGGAGAAAAATACTTCGGTAATTATCCGTATATTGATGAAGATGTAACAAATTATATTATAAATAGCAAAAAACGAGGAGTAGGCTTTGACTATATTGGAGTTGACCCGATTTGGGACGAAACACTTACAATTCATAGGAAGCTCTTTAGTGCTATAGATATGGTTGTTATTGAAAATTTAACGAATCTTAAAGCATGTGGCGATGACATATTCCTGTTTTGTGCATTACCACTTAAGTACAAAAATGCCGATGGTTCGCCGATAAGAGCAATTGCCATATTGGAAGTTTTGTAATTGCAAGCTTGTAGACTTACAAAAAAAGGTACAAAAAATGTTTTATAAAAAATGCTTGCCATTTAAAAGTATATATGTTATCATGACGTGGAAATCAAAAATCGTTCTTCTCTTTGATGAGTAGAGGAGCGTGTCTAATCAGTAGTGGCTTTGAGGGTGACACCTATGACGGGCTATGAAAGGTAGACGCGCCGAAGTTTTACATTTTGTCAAGAATGTATTGCTGGGGTTAGCGTTAATAACGCTAACACTGTCGCCGTTTTTCGGCGGAGTGCTTTTGTCAGAGGGTTAAAAAACACATACTTATTATATTTATTTATAGGGTAGCGTGGAGTTTAACTCTGACGCTACTTTTTAATGGTGCTTCCAAAATTGCGAAATGCCAATTAGTTTGATCGATATTTTGAATTCAAAAGGGGATTATTTTAAAAAAGAAAGGAATTTTATTATGGACGTAAATTTTGTAGGAACCGCATGGTCACTAATACCAATTATTTTGACAATTATATGCGTATTTGCAACTAAGCGTATACTGCTGTCTATGTCGGTGGGTGTAATATCGGCATCGCTAATGGCATCAGAGTTAAATCTTTTTGCAATGGTTAGACTTATTGAAAGGACATTCTTTTCAATATTCTTTGTTGGCTCCACAGAGGTAGCTGGCGTTTATGATGGCGTTATTGGAGATGCAGTAAATGTTATGCTTCATCCTAATGCTCATGCAGCAGGTCTCTTTGGAATTTTTAGCAGATGGTATGTTGGAATACTTATTTTCCTACTGGGCCTTGGACTCATAACTTCATTTGTTGTAGTTACAGGAGGTGCGCGTGCATTTATTGACAGCGTGTCAAGAAGAGTGAAAACTCGCAGAGGGGCACAGTACATCACAGTTGTTATCGGTATTATACTTATGATTGACGATTATTTTAATGCAATGGTTAACGGTAATATTGCTAAAACGCTAGGCAAGGAGCACAATCTTTCGAGGGCGAGGGTGACCTACAACGTCGACTCGATTGCGGCACCTATTTGTATTGCGGCACCTGTTTCGAGCTGGGCAGTTGCAATCATGGGTAACATGAGTGGCGTGTTTGACAGCATAGGACGTGAAAGCAATGTCTTTATGGATTTCATCCGCATGATACCGTATCATTTTTATGTAGTTGCAGCTATTGGAATGGTACTTGTCACAATAACATTTGACTTTAACATGTTCAAAATGAAAAAATACGAAGATATTATGACAAGAGGCGGAAAAGACGAGTCTGCTGATGACGAAAGCACAGGGCTTGCGCTTGCTGATGTAGAATCAAAAAGAGGCACAGTCATGGACTTTTGGCTACCGATATTCTGCCTTGTTGCTGCTACAGTAGGAACGATGATTATTACAGGACTACAGGCGTCGCCTCCTGTGGAATTACGAGAAGAAACAATTATTTATTATATTATGGATAATATGTCACTATCAATGTCTCTTTACCTTGGTGGTATCGCAGGCGGTGCATCAGCACTTCTTATGGGGCAAAGACATGTTGCCTTCGGTGAGATAACAACAGATCAATACAAAAAAACTGCTTTTGCAGGACTTCGTTCAATGAGAACTGCTTGCATGATTTTGACGTTATCATGGATGCTTGCTTCACTTATCGAAAGGCTTGAAGTAGGAGAATGGTTTGCAGGAGTAATTAGTGGTCTTGGAATTTATTATGGATTCGTCCCACTTATTATGTTTGTTACTGCAGCGGTTATCGCATTTTGTATCGGAACATCATGGGGAACGTTTGCACTTGTTCTTCCTATCGCAGGAGATGTAGCAATGGCAACTGATCCAACGTTACTTCTTCCAGCTATGTCAGCAGTTCTTTCTGGTGCAGTATTTGGAGATCACGCATCGCCGATTTCAGATACAACGGTGCTTTCATCTGCAGGTGCAAGCTGTAAAGTTATACCTCACTTCGAGTCACAGTTACCGTACGCTCTACTTGCAGCAGGTCTTGCAGGCGTAGGCTACTTACTGTTTGGGCTATTTAATTTAGTGGCAGGTTATATCGGCCTTGCAATAGCGTTTGCAGTGGTAATCGTAGTGATTATGAATAGGCAAAAAAGTTTGAATAGAGCTTAAAAATGAAAATGAAAATTGAAAATGTATTGACAATTCCGACTTTTTAAAGTATATTGTATGTAACTCCGAGCTGGCTAAGAGCCGGCCAATGGGCTATACGAAAGTAAATGCCTGCCGTGTTTGCAAAGGAGCTTCCCTTTTTGTTGAGGAAGCTCCTTTTTTATACCTAATATTTTAAGCGTGAGAGTGAGCCACAGAAAGGGAATACTTAAAATTGTATTATTATAAGAATCTCGAAATTATAAGTGGAATACCTCTTAAAGAAATAAAAAAATACATAGAAGATCTTGGCGGAAAAGAAAAGTCTAAACTTATTTATGAATATCAAAACATGGAAATAAAAATCACAATTGAAGAGAACGATATCTCTGCAATCCTTGGAATTCCTCGACATATCATCAATATAAAAGGTGATAGAACTCTTGCAGAAAAGTTTCTAAATGACTTTAGGCTTCGATTTTTATCTGCGGGAGGTTAAGATTGATTACATATCAAGATAGTATAGAAAAAATATATATAGAAATGACCCAGCACTGTAACTTAAATTGTCGCTCGTGTTTTCGTAGCAACTGGACCAAACCGCCAGTGCATATGAGTGAAGAAGTATATTCTAAGATTTTAGAGGAAGCTTCTATTGCAAAAACTATAGTAATAAGTGGCATCGGTGAGCCTACTGCACACCCAGAATTCAGCAGATTTTCGCAGATGCTTGCACACGAACAAATGGAGATAACGAGTAATGCTTTCGATTGGGACGAAGACACGTTAGATACCTTACTGACGTATTATAAGAAAGTGACGGTTTCGGTAGACGGTTTACCACAATCGTTTTTACAAGCACGAGGGTTTGATTTCGAAATAATGGCGGAAAACGTTAAAAGACTCGTCAATGCTAAAAAGGCAAACGGGGCAAAGTTTCCGCTTATACATGCACAGCTTGTTTTATCACAAGACAATTTACACGACGTAGAAAAACTGATTCCGATGCTTAAAGATATTGGGTTTGCACGCCTCATAGTGTCAAACTTACTGCCGCAAAGAGAGGAAGATAAGGACAAAATAGTTTATACGCCGTATTTGTCAAAAGAGATACGCAGGTTTGTAAGCGGATGGTACCCGATAGGGTCTGCAAATCAAGTGCCCATTAAGATTCCGAGGACTAAGTTTAGTGCAGAACACAGATGTGCTTTTGTGGAAAACAAGGCACTTTTCATAACAGCTGCGGGCAGTATCGCTCCGTGCTTTAGATTTGCACATGACGGACAAGAGTTTGTCTTTGGTCGCAAAAAGAAAGTAATTGCACATTATTTTGGAAACGTCGCAGAAAACACGCTTTCTGAAATATGGCACGACAAAGATTATATAGATTTTAGATTTCGTAATTACGCGAGCCGCTACCCATCCTGTGTCGATTGCGACTATGTGGAATTTTGTAGCTATCTCGATTCCACCGAGGCTGATTGTTACGCAAACGAACCTTCGTGTGCTGACTGCCTGTGGTGCAGAGATTTGATTGAATGTCCATAACAATGGATTCAATATAAGTTAGTTAACTAAAGAAGTACATATAATTAAAGGAGGAATAAGTTTTATGGCTACATCTTACAATGGTAAAATTTTAAGAATCAACTTGAGCAACAAAACCTACAAAATGGAGGATTTAGATTTAAATCTTGCAAAAAAATTCGTAGGAGGAAGAGGTCTAGGGACTAAAATCTACATGGACGAAGTAGACCCTATGATTGATCCACTATCACCTGACAACAAGGTAGTACTAATTAACGGACCGCTTACAGGAACTGCGGTAGCGACAGGATGTCGTTACATGGTTGTTACAAAATCACCACTTACAGGTGTGATTGCTTGTTCTAACTCAGGTGGTAAGTGGGGAGCTACGCTTAAGTATGCGGGCTTTGACGCTGTTATCCTTGAAGGAAAATCAGAAAAACCATGTTATGTTAACATCGTTGATGACAAAAAAGTAGAATTCTTTGATGCAACAAACCTTTGGGGTATGACAACTGAGGAGTGTAAAGGAGAATTAGAAAAAGCACACGAAGGAGCTTCAGTTCTTAACATAGGTCCTGCTGGTGAAACTTTATCACTTGTAGCGGCAGTTATGAACGAAGGCGAAAGAGCAGCAGGACGTTCAGGCGTTGGTGCTGTTGTAGGTTCAAAAAACCTAAAAGCTATCTGTGTTTCTGCAAGCAGAGGTGCAATTCCTGTTTATGATGCGGACGCATTTAAAGCAGCGGCAGCTAAGTGTATGGGAATCATCAGAGAAAACGGAACTACAGGAACAGGACTTCCAACTTTTGGAACGGCTGTACTTGTTAACATCATGAATCAAGTTGGAGCATATCCTACTAACAACTGGCAAGAAGCATACGATGAAAAAGCTGATGATACTTCAGGCGAAACACTTAAAGATACGCTTCTAGTTAAAAACAGCTTCTGTCATAGATGTCCTATCGGTTGTGGACGTGTAGTAAAAATTGATGGAAAAGAAGTTGGCGGACCTGAGTACGAAACAATTTGGGCTTTCGGAAGTAACTGTGGTGTAAGCGACCTTGAAGCGATCAGTAGAGCAAACATCATGTGTAACGAAATGGGTAACGACACTATTTCTGTTGGTTGTACAATTGCAGCAGCTATGGAACTTTATCAAAAAGGTTTCATCAAAGAAGAAGAGTGCGAAGGCGTTCCTCTTGTTTGGGGCAGTGGCGAAGCAATCGTAAAATGGACTGAAAGAATGGGTAGAGGCGAAACAGCTCTTGGAAAACTAATGGCACAAGGTTCTTATCGTCTTTGCGAACATTATGGACAACCAGATATCTCTATGACTGTTAAAAAGTTAGAAATTCCAGCTTATGACGCGCGTGGCGTTCAAGGTATCGGTGTTACTTATGCTACAAGTAATAGAGGCGGATGCCATGTAAGAGGATACACAATTTCTCCAGAAGTTCTTGGAACTCCAGAAGCTCTTGATAGAACATCTGCAGAAAACAAACATGTTTGGTCTATAGCATTCCAAAACTTAACATCTGTTATTGACTCATCAGGACTTTGCCTGTTCACATCGTTTGCACTAAGTGCTCCAGAGTACGCAGAACTAATCAATGCTGCAACTGGAACAAATTACGATGTTGATGGACTAATTGAAGTTGGTGAGAGAATTTACAACCTTGAGCGTTTGTACAACCAAAAAGCTGGCATGAAACCTGAAGATGATACTCTTCCAAAGCGTCTTCTTGAAGAGCCAATTCCAAGCGGAACGTCAAAAGGTCAAGTAAGTAAACTAGCTGAAATGCTTCCAAAGTACTATGAAGCTCGTGGATGGGAAAATGCATTCCCAACAAAAGCAACTCTTGAGCGTCTTGGACTTTTAGATTAAGCTATGAAAGTTAAACTATTTGCAACATTAATGGAAAAGCATGGGAAAGTTGCCGAGGTTTCGTGGTATGAAGGCATGACAGGTTATACCTTGTTTAAGGACTTAGATATCGCGGAAGAGCATGTGTCAATTTTCTTGATTAATGGGCTTAACAGTGCACCAGATACTTTGATAAAAGAAGACGATACGGTCGCACTATTTCCTCCCCTAGGTGGAGGTTAGGATTTTGACAATTATCTGTAAAAAAAAAGAAGTCAAAATTTACTATACAATTGACAAAAGTTCAGATAAATGTTAAAATTATTGAAACTTACAATCGGGGGTCGATGCTTTAGAACGAGTATCGACCCCAAATAATAGTTATATTCTATATTGAAAGGTGGTCGTGATATGAATATCTTATTACTAATTGCAGCATTTGGCGGCGGCGTACTAGGAGCAGCGATAGGGGCTGTAGGAATTTTCGCAATTTTAGGTATTGTAGTAGTAGCCGGCGGTGCGGTAGGATTAGCAGGAGGTCCTGATTTATTTATAGGGCATCTAGCGTTTAGTGCTTACCTTGGTCCGCACGTTGCGTTTGCTGGAGGCGTTGCCGCAGCAGCTTTTGCAGGCAACAAAAGAAAAACTATGGCGAATGGTGCAGACGTTGCAACGCCTGTTTTTAGTGCAAATGACCCAGCAGCACTTGCTGTAGGTGGTGTGTTTGGCGTAATAGGTTTCCTGCTTGTACATTTATTCGATGTAGTTATTGGAATACCTACAGACAATGTAGCTCTTGCTGTTTTCACTTCAGCTATGGTAGTTAGATTGGTTTTCGGCAGTGGTGGACCGTTTGGAAAATACACACCTCCAGCGGATAATCCTAATGCGAAGAGAGAGTGGTTCCCTAAAGGTGGAGCACTGGGCAACTGTATTGTACTAGGTCTAGGTCTTGGTATAGTTGTAAGTGGCATTGGTCTTGGTCTTATCGAGGCAGGAGTACCAGTTGCACTTGTACAAGAATTCTTCCCAGTAACGGTATTTGGAGTTGCGGCATTTAGTTTATTCCTTGCACTTATGGGTCATGGAATTCCAGCAACTCACCATATAGTATTACCTGCAGCACTTGCAGCTGTACTTTCTGGAAACATGATAGTAGGTGCAGTGGTTGGTGTTGTTTGTAGCTTGATTGGAGACATTGCGGGCAGAGCATGGAACGCACATGGAAACACGTTTATCGACCCTCCTGCTACGACTATTTTCTCAACAACATTTGTAATACTTGCAATCTGGGGGTAAAAGTAAAAAAAGTGTTGACACATGATAATCAATACTATATAATAATGATTATCAATAAGAGAAAATTGTAAATACAAAGGGGGGAGATTTCATGACAGGGATTATTGATATTAAGAAAATTATTGACATTGTGATTGAAACCGAAGAACAAGCAGCGGCAAATTACAAAGAACTTGCATATGAAGCAGAAGCATTGAAACCTGCAATATTTTATGCACCTCATAAAGATAAAATCTCGTGGAACGAAGAAGTGGGATTTTATAAAGAGTTAGAAGAACAAGTTCTTGGAACTGATGAGGGCTCAAAGTTTTATTTAGCATTACCTCCGAAGGTTTTGCAAAGTGACAGTGCAGTCTTTTATAGAGGCCTTGGTGATAGGTTCACAGAGAACGTAAAAGAGGTATTGCTTGGTATAGCAAAAGAAGAGTTAGAGCATGCAGAAACAATTAGAACTTTGTTTGTCGACATTGACAATAACGATGCGGATCTTACATTTAGCAGTGAAATTGCAACTTACTTAGATAAAAACATGGGGGAAGTAAGACCTTATGCAAAGATAACAGTACCAAGTTCCATGTTAATGGCGCTTGAGCAAGCAGTGCTAAATGAACAAAACGCTATTAAGTTTTACAGCGGAATGATGTCATATGCCAAGCCAAAAGCGGTAGATATCCTAAAGAAAATCATAAACGAAGAAAAAGGGCATGAAAACAGGTTAAAATCACAGATTAAGAGTTACAAACTCTTTCTTGAAACCGTATAAATGACACCCTATTATTAAAATTAAAGACGCTCTCGCTTCTAAAAGTTGCGAGGGTGTCTTTGTTATTTGATTAGTTGTGTGTTTTTGTGGTAATATATTACCAATATGAAACTTAAATACATTAAAAAATGAAGATGAGAAGTTGAGAAAGGAACGTTAAATTATGGGAATATATAAAAACGTTGCACAGCTAATAGGAAACACACCGTTACTAGAGCTTGTGAATATTAAAGATACATACAAGGTACCTTCTACTATCATTGCGAAGCTTGAATGTTTCAATCCTGCGGGAAGTGTCAAAGACAGAATTGGAAGAGCTATGATTGAAGATGCAGAGGCAAAAGGACTTATAAAGAAGGGTGACGTTATAATAGAGCCTACAAGCGGAAACACGGGAATTGGGCTTGCTTCAATAGCTGCTTCAAAGAATTATAGATTGATTTTGACGATGCCTGAAACTATGAGCATCGAAAGACGTAATTTGTTAAAGGCTTACGGTGCGGAAGTTGTTTTGACAGATGGTGCTTTAGGGATGAAAGGTGCCATAGACAAAGCGGAAGAGCTTGCAAAGGAGACGCCGAACAGCTTTTTGGCAGGACAATTTGTAAACCCTGCAAATCCGGAAATTCACAGAAAGACAACAGGCCCTGAAATATGGGAGCAGACAGGTGGAAAGATAGATATTTTTGTTGCAGGTATTGGAACAGGTGGAACAATAACAGGCGTGGGAGAATATTTAAAGGAAAAGAATCCAAACATAAAAATAATCGCAGTTGAACCTGATGCATCTCCTGTTTTGTCAGGCGGAGAAAAAGGTCCTCATAAAATTCAGGGAATAGGTGCAGGGTTTGTGCCTGAGATACTAAATACTAAAGTATATGATGAAATTATCCGTGTGGCTGACGATGAAGCACTTGCAATGGGTAGAGAGATTGCAAAGGTTGAAGGCATCTTGGTAGGGATATCATCAGGTGCAGTAGCGCATGCTGTTATAGAAATTTCAAAACGCCCAGAAAATGCAGATAAGACGATCGTTACGATTTTCCCAGATACAGGGGAGCGTTACTTATCAACTGCTATGTTTATGGATTAAAAATAGATAGCATATGATATTCACTTCCGCAATCGGGTTCGGATAAGTAACAATAATTGTCAAGCAATTATTGTACTATTGAACAGTTCCGAAGCGATTGCGTAATCAAACATCATATGCAAAATACTAATTAATTAATAACAATATAGCGAAAGGAAATCGGAAATGCAATATATTACAACTTACGATTCGCCAATAGGAACGCTTATACTTGCGTGTGAAGGTGAAAATCTCATAGGGCTTTGGAATGAAGACCAGAAGTATTTTGGTAGTGGTCTTGATGTAGATACTATGACGAATAAGGCGGACATTCCTGTTTTTCAGAAGGCAAAGAAGTGGCTTGATGAATATTTTGCAGGAAAAAACCCGCAGATTTCCGAGCTTCCTTTAGCTCCTGCGGGCAGTGAATTTCGTAAACAAGTATGGGATATTTTGTGTGAAATCCCATCAGGTGAAACTGTTACATATGGTGACATAGCAAAGCAAATAGCTAAAAAAATGGGTAGAAAAACTATGTCAAGCCAAGCAGTTGGTGGTGCAGTTGGGCACAATCCAATCTCCATCATTATCCCATGTCATAGAGTTGTTGGCTCAAACGGCAACATGACAGGTTACGCTGGCGGTATTGAAAAGAAAATCAAACTACTTGACCACGAAAAAAAGATTAAGTAATTTTCGCTTTATCATTTCCAATTGTATATGCTTGTAGCATATTTGTTACACCAGGCGAAGATGGGGAGCTTCCTGTTATTACAACAACATCTCCGTCTTTTACAAAGGTGTGTTTAACTACTTTGTAAACAACATTGTCAAACAGTGCGATTGAATTCGCAATAAATCTATTCTTTATTGGAACAACACCCCAACAAATTGCAAGTTGCATAAAAGTTTTTTCGTCTGGAGTAACTGCGATTATAGGCGTTTGTGGACGACACTTTGAAATCATCTTTGCACTTTTGCCAGAAAGCGTTACAGCAACAATCGCAGAAGCCTTAAGGTCTTGTGCTGCTTTACATGTCGCATCACTTATTGCGTTTGTTATATTAAGCTCAGTGAAGTCAGAACTTCTTCTTTTCACTGAAAAAGAAGCGTAATCTATGTGACTTTCTGTATGTTCTGCTATTTTACTCATAGTTTCCAAACTTTTTATGGGGTACGCACCTATTGCAGTTTCACCAGAAAGCATGAGAGCACTTGTCCCGTCATAAATTGCATTTGCAACGTCTGTTATTTCGGCTCTTGTAGGTCTTGCGTTGTGAATCATGGATTCAAGCATTTGTGTTGCAGTTATTACAGGCTTCCCTGCGGTGTAACTGCTAAGTATAAGGTCTTTTTGTATGCGAGGTAGCTCTTCAAATGGAATCTCTACTCCCATATCGCCTCTTGCTATCATTATCCCATCAGATGCTGCAATAATCTCCTTGATGTTTTCCACACCTTCCATATTTTCGATTTTTGAAATAAGTGAGATGTTGTAGCATCCATTAGATTGTAAAAATCTGCGAACATCATGTACGTCCTGTGCTGTTCTCACAAACGAAAGTGCGATAAAATCAACGTCATTTTCTATTCCAAACAAGAGGTCTTTTTCGTCAGTCTCGTTTATGTAAGGCATGTCAATCGAAACCCCAGGAATGTTTATACTTTTACTATTTCCAAGAGCACCGCCTACAACAACTTCGCAAACTATCTCAGCTTCTGAAACCTCTTTAACCTTTAGCTCTATAAGTCCGTCATCAATCATAAGCGTATTTCCTACGGAAAGACTTTCATATAGCGGAGGATAAGTTATAGAGACCTTTTCTTCGTTTCCAATTATCTCTTCTGTCATCAGCCTAAATTCGCTTCCAGAAACTAACGTGACAGGAGCACTCTCTAGTTTTCCGGTTCGGATTTCGGGACCCTTTGTGTCAAGCAAGATAGCAACAGGGGTTTTAAGGCTTTTCCTTACTTTTTTTAATCTATCAATTTTGATTTTATGTTCTTCATGTTTACCATGTGAGAAATTTATTCTGGCAACATTCATTCCGGAAATCACCATTTGAGTTAAAAGTTTTTCGCTTTCGCATGCTGGACCTATAGTACAGACAATTTTTGTTTTTCTCATATAACATTCACCACCTTTCTTCGGTATTTAACGACATTAAAACTATTTAAATTTTACAGCAGTTCCATATGCTATTATCTCAGCGGAACCCTGCATAATTCCAGCAGAAGCAAACCTTACGTTTATTATAGCATCTGCATTTACAACTCTAGCTTCATCAATCATTCTCGCTGTAGCAACTTCTCTAGCCTCACTAAGCATTTCTGTGTAGCCCACAAGCTCACCACCAACGATACCTTTTAGTCCTGCCATAAGATCTCTGCCGACATGCTTAGATTGAACCATATTTCCTTTTACAATTCCGATAACGTCAAATTCTTTTCCTGGAATATAATCAACATTTACAATTAACATATTTTGATACCCTTTCTTATTTTAAAATCTAAAAACTTCTTCATGTAATTCTAACACATTTTGTTGCTTTTGTCGTGACTTATTTACACTAAAAAGTGTGAAGGAAATATTTTCCCTTCACACAATTGGAGTTGTGCAATTTATGTTTATTTTATTTAAAACCCTTTTGCTTCTCCTAAATGCACATCTATATTATAACCTTTAGTATACTACCAAAGTCAAGTAAAAGATTATATTCTTTTGTTAAAATTTAACTTTTTTCATAAAGTTTGCAAAGACGTCGCACTATTGCGAAACTTGATTGCAAAATAGTCTGTATGCATATACAATAAGAATTAATATTTGGAAAAGGTGGAGGTAAAATATGTTATATATAGGTTGCCATTTGAGTGCAACAAACGGATATGCAAAGATGGGAAAAGTGGCAAAGGAAATCGGAGCAAACACGTTTCAGTTTTTTACGCGAAATCCCAGAGGCGGCAAAGCGAAAGATTTGGATTTTGACGATATAAGAAAGTATCTTGAGTTTGCAGAAGAAAATAATTTTGGAAAAATAGTTGCTCACGCACCATATACAGTGAATCCTTGCTCTGAAAATGAAAGAACGCGAGAGTTTGCACATATGATTATAAAAGACGATTTAATGAGACTTGACAATCTACCTGAAAATTACTACAACTTGCACCCTGGAAGTCACACAGGTCAAGGAGTAGACGTTGGCATAGAGCTTACGACAAACCTGCTAAATGACGTGATAGAGCCAGATTGCAAAACAATTGTACTTATTGAGGCAATGTCGGGAAAAGGCAGTGAAATAGGCGGTAACTTTGAGGAGCTACGAAAAATATTAGATAAGATACAACTAAAAGACAAAGTTGGCGTATGCCTAGACACTTGCCATATTAATGATGCAGGGTATGACATAATAGATAATCTTGATGGTGTGCTTGAGGAATTTGATGCTGTAGTAGGGCTTGATAAGCTTCATGCACTCCACATAAACGACAGCAAAAATCCGTTAGGGGCACGCAAAGATAGACACGAAAAAATAGGAGAAGGCTTTTTGGGCGAACAGACTATAATGAATGTCGTAAATCATCCAAAACTTAAAGGCAAGCTATTCATTTTAGAAACACCAAATGAAATTGAGGGTTATCAAAAGGAGATTGAACTGATTAGAAGTAAGTATAGATAAAATGTTTATAAAGTGCTATATAATACAATCGCATAAATGAGTGACTGATTAAATTCTTCTCACAATCTTTGGACGCTTTGTCAGCTTTTTGTAACTTACTAATGCCAAAGCGTAGTAAGAAATACCACCAAAGATTATGCTCGTAGAATTTGCAGTCAGCATCATTCATGCTCAAACTGTATTACATAGCACTTTATAATATATAAATTTTTAATTCTATTGTTTATGGAGTGTTGTATAACACAGTTTGAGTATAAAAATAAATTCAGTATTATATTCTATTGTTTATGAAGTATTTGAGAACACAGTTTGAGGAAAATGGCAAGTCTGCAAATTATGCGAACTTAGTCTTTGGATTTACTTTGACACATGAGCGAAGCGAACTGGCAAAGTTCCCAAAGACTGTGAGAATAACTGTGGCAGGCTCCCATTTGACGATTGTGTTCGATGGTACTTCATAATATATACTATTTAATTTACTCTCCAGTATATAAAACGGATCTATTTCTACCTTGTGCTTTTGCTTGATATAGAGCTTTGTCGGCACGAGATATCGCTGCTGTGTCTATTTCAGAAGCAGAGTCTACTGGAGCAATTCCAGCACTAATAGTAACGTTAATAGTTTGGCCTTCATACTCAATTGCTGTCTTTTCGATGTCTTGTCTGATACGCTCAACAAGAGGAAGTGCATGGTCTGGAGAAGCACATGTTATTAACAAAATAAATTCTTCACCACCGTAACGTGCAAAGATATCACTTGCACGAATTGAGCTTGTTATCGTTTTGGCAACAGTAACAAGAACATGGTCACCAGCAGGATGCCCATAAGTATCGTTTACGTCCTTAAAATGGTCAAGGTCAAACATTACAATAAATGAAAACCTATTGCGTCCAATTATTTCAACTAATGTACCGACATTTTCCATAAAATAACGTCGGTTGTAAACGCCTGTAAGTTGGTCTGTGTTAGCAGTGTTTTCAAGTTCGATTTTTTCATTAGTCAATACATTAATATCTTTTTCATACTTAACACGATTATCTGCTGCATTTACGTTTGTGCTTTCTATCCTTGTGCAGAGAGCTTGCAAAAATGAAAATGCGATTTCCGGTTGATTACTCAAAAAGTCGAGAATTTCTGTCCTGTTAATTACACAAAGAGAAACATTATCTCTTGCGACAATCGTTGCAGTACGTCCTTTATTTAAGAATAGGGACATTTCACCAAAAAAATCACCAGGTGCGAGGTTGGCAACACAAATCTCGCCTTGCTTACCGTAATTTTTGTAAACGTCTACATGTCCCTCAGATAAGATGTACATCATCCCATTGGAAGGTGCACCATCTTCAAAAATAACATCACCTTTCTTAAAGATTTCCAGTGGTATTTCGTCGTGTATAATTTTCTTCAAATCTATCATCATTGTATTACACCTCTATGTCCATTCCTTCATATGCAAATAAGAATCTTTCATCGCCTTCTGGCAACAACTTTTTCATTTCATCAATATCTTCGTCACTGTATTCTTGTCCGTAATGTGCAAAAATCATTCTTTTGCATTTGCTATCATTAGCAAGTTTAAGACCATGCCTTACTGTAGAATGTCCCCATCCACGCTTTGATTCGTAATGATCTGGCGCGTAAGCCGAATCAAAAAGTATCATATCCGCGTTTTTGCAGTACTCCATCAAAATAGGAGGTGGACCAGTTTCGGGCATTTCATAATCCAAAAGATGCACTACGGTTTTTTCTCCGTCTGTCACAAAGAAACATACTGTAAGGTCTGAATGTTCCGCCTCAAAAGGTGTGACGGTAAATCCATCTGCCTCAAATGTGTCAGTAATTTCGATACACTCCGCAGCTGTGATTTGCGACATATGTACAGGCCAATAAGGTGGCTGGTATATACCGAAAATCTGTTGTTCAAGAGTTAAATCTTCACTTCTTGAATTGGTGAAAATACGAGCACCAGAGCCTTTCACCCATAACGGAGCAAAGCCTGACAGACCTAAAATGTGGTCTAAATGTAAATGGCTTAGTATTAAGTTCGGTCTAAAAGGCAAGTTAAGCGGATAGTCTGGGTACTTTTCGCGGAGCTCCGCATCTAGCACCATTAAGCCACTACCTCCATCCAGTATTAGCATACTGTTTTCATTTTCCAGTGTCATACAAGATGTGTTACCACCGTAAAATGAGTTGCGGGAGAGTACAATCGATCCGCGACAGCCATAAGTTTTAAATCTCATATTAGCACAAAGTCCTCCTGTTGTATTTTTTTCTAACTCGGGCACGCTCCCCAGAAGCTGCAGATTTTCCTAAGATAGCTGTATCATCTGGTGAATATCCTTTGCTATGACCATAATCATTATCTATATGATTATAATTTCCATTTGCGTCACAAACGCTTTCGCTGTAACTACCGTTTTCGTTTGGTGTGTATCCTGACATAGTATAATTACATTTGTGTCCACATTCATGGTCGCTTCTATCGCCATAGCCATATTCATGCCCATAATCATGTTCATAATTATCATAGCTATCACGGTCTAAGTTGTATAAATTTTCGTAATTGCAAATACACTCATCTTCGCAAAGATAGTCTGATATAAGCGGTAATAGTATTGGCGCTGCAAATGCTATTACTGAAGACAAGTTCGGTGCGTTTGGTGCAGTAAGCAGTGCCTGTACAGTAGTTACATTTTCTGCTGCAATTGATACGCCGTCACCAACTCCTGTATTGCGAATACTGTTAGCTGCAGCAAGCGTGATTGTCATATCGTCTCGTGCAAAGTTGTTAGACTGTGTACCAAGATCGTTATTGGTTACACGTCCAAGGCGGCTAGGAGTAGCACCTGTTCCTCCTCCTGCAGACATAAAGCTGTTCAATGCTACGCTGTTTGTTATAGTTCCTGCTACAGTGTTATGACCTGCAATACCACCAACATGGGTAGCATTACGATTAATAGGAACATTCATGTCTACCATAGCAAAGCTGTTGCTAATGGTTCCTCCTGCGTTTTCACCTACTATTCCACCAACATGTCTTACAGCAGTAAGACCGTACATAGTTATAGTTCCACCGCTTACAGAACTATTATCTATAGTTCCATGATTTATTGCGGCAATACCACCCATACGTATTCCTGAGTTAGCTGCCTCTAAAGTGTTCGCAATATTTACATTTGTAAGCCCAAGATTTCTGACTGCTCCACTAGGTTCAATTCGTGAGAACATGCCTGCTTGTTGCTGACTGGCAGGAACAGTTAAAGTCAGGCCACTAATGGTGTTTCCGTCACCATCGAAACTACCTGAGAAACCGCCTCCTGCAGGCACGTTGTCAGGTGTTGCAGGGATTCGTACCCAGTTTGCTGACAAAGTAACATCCTCCACAAGTACAAAGTGGCGAGTACGCAAGACAGCAGTGCTATTAAGCGCCGCATTAAATCCTGTAACAGGACGCTGTATATTTGCTTGCGTTACTGGTATTGCTCTTGCACCTGCCGCTTGTCCGTCAAATATATCTATATCCAAGGTAAGCGGACTGTCAGGTGTATATACATATGAACCAAGACCTGTTAGTCCAATATTAAGCTCTGCTTCTGTAGTTGGGAACGCAGTTGTGCCATTGTATGTAGCAGTAATTGTAAATGTTCTAGTTTGTGTAGTAGCGTTCCAAACGCCCTCTGTAGCTTGTCCAGTAAATGTTAAGCCTGTGATTGTCGGCATTACTGGTCTAACTGCTGCTGATGTATCGGCACTTGTAAACCCACTTGCAACAACGTTAAAAGTAAGCGTGTTGTCTAGCGGAGAAAGTGCTTGCTCTGCAGGGGTTACTGTTGCTGTAGCAGTTACGAACGGATCAGCAATATACACTGTTTTAGACTGCTCTCCTCCAGGGAACGTATATGCAGCGTTCAAGCTTGTCAGATTTATAGCAAGGCTCGCCTCTCCTGTAGGAAAAGCAGTTGTGCCATCGTATGTAACTGTAATCTCAAATGTTCTAGTTTGCGTAGCAGCATCCCAAACACCAGCTACGTCATATCCAGCAAATGACAGACCACTAACTGCTCCCAGCGTTGGTCTCACAGATGCTGATGATGCTTCACTTCCAAACCCACTAACAGCGATTTCAAATGTCAGTGAATTTGCTGTTGCTGTAAGCGGTGTAGTATTAGGAGTCACAGCCATCACTACCTCTACCGGTGGAGGAGGTGGTGGTGGAGGTGGTGTGCCGCCGCCGCCTGAACCTGGTCTATTAGGTTGATTTGTTGGCGGAGTTTGCACAGGTGGAGTCTCTACAGGCGGAGTTTCTACCGGAGGAGTTTCCACAGGTGTATCAATTGGCGTATCTACAGGTGTATCTGCGGGGGTGTCTACAGGCGTATCTGCTGGTGTATCAGTTCCAGTTCCAGGCCCATCAGTTCCAGTACCCGGTCCGTCAGTTCCTGTTCCAGGCCCATCAGTTCCAGTGCCCGGTCCGTCAGTTCCAGTCCCAGGTCCATCGGTTCCAGTACTAGGTGCATCAGTTCCAGTTCCAGGTCCCTCAGGCCCTGCTCCCGGTGTGTCAGCAGGTGGAGTGTCACTTGGACGCTGTAAGTTCGGCAAAATTTGTGCCGCATCCGACCCAACAATAATTTGCGGAGGTGGACGCTCTTCAAGAAGTGCCATTCTTCTATCGTCTTCAGCTCTGCGCTGATCTATAGCTTGATCTATGTATCTGAAAAGATCTGGATTTAGAGCCATTGCACTTGGGTCGTTTCTTATAGCTTCAAGAAGGCTAAGGTCTAAACTTTCCAGTGGAATTGAAAATGTTTCCCCTAAAGCTTCCATCTCTCCGAAAGTTTGAGAGCCATATGCATCTTCAAAAACACGTATCATACCTTGTGGTGTAACCATGAAGGTAGCAACGTCGCCAAGATTGTCAGGGTCAGGCAAGTTAACGACGATGCCGCCGTCTATAACAAGCATACGTACAAATGGGTTACCATCACCTACTCCGTCATCTCCAAAAAGCATACGACGATAAGTAAGGATATATTTTGTGCCGCGGACACCAACAATAGTGCCTCCAGCTTGTACTGAATTACGTGAATTGTCGTCAAGTTGAACGTCTACACGCACCTTTACCATGCCTTCGACTAGCGTTATGGAGCTTTCGTTTCTTCCATGTCGTTGCCAGATGGCATTTAAGGATAATGTGGTAAGTTCTCCCATCGTGAGAGTTTGTCCATAATAACTTATTGTAGCACTGGAGTTAAGTCCAGTAATAATAAGGTCGCCGTCGTAAATGTTCATGCCACGATATACAGCAAAATTGCTATGTCCGCCAGCTCTGTATACGATAACAGAACCTCGTACATCGTCAACTCGAGGGCTTTCGTCTATGCTCTGTGCATAAGCAAGACCAGATAATGATGATGTTATCATTAAAAAGGTGATTAAAAAGCACATACACCGCTTAATTTTTTTAAGCATTTCTATCCTCCTCTTCCAAAACATTTTCAACGCTATATAGAAGCACTCCAATGCTTTTGTTTTTAAAGTTATATATTCCTAGCTGTGTTACCTGAACATAATCTTTTACATGTTGGTAAGTAGCGTCTGATATGATAATTTGGCCTTTTGTTGCATTAGCTTCTATGCGAGCAGCAGTATTTATCGTATCGCCAATAGCTGTATAATCCATTCGGAAATCTGAACCCATGTTACCAACAACAGCATCGCCAGTGTTTATACCGATACCAAACTGCAAATCTACACCGTATTCTTGCAAAATTTGCTCCTGCAAAGCTATTGCGCCAATTTTCATAGCCCAAGCAGCTCTAACAGCACATAATGCGTGATTTGGCAAATCGTTAGGAGCGTTAAACAGTGCCATTGTTGCATCTCCAATAAATTTATCTATTGTTCCGTTGTTATTTTGTATAGAACGGCTTGTAAGCTCAAAGTAGCGGTTAATCATGCCTACGACTTCTTCTGGCGGATGAGCTTCGGAAAACGCAGTGAATCCGCGAATATCTACAAATAGTGCAGTGATTTCTTTGACAACGCCACCAAGTTCAATTTTTACATCGCCTGAAACAATTTTTTCCACGACTTCAGGTGCAACAAATCTACCAAACAAGTCTTTAATGTGTTGCTTGTCGTTTTGTGCAGAAAGTATGCTAAATATGAGGTTAGCTAGATAACATGCGAGCAACAATATGATAGCGTCTCCAACTTTTAATATGACAAGAAGTTGGTCGTATGCAAATCTAGCAATTAAAAGCAGGCTTGCAATCAAAATCACGGTTGCCACCAAAGAAAATACAGGTTTTAATCGTCTAAACAATAAAGTGATAATAAGTGCATATATTGCTAGGATTAATAAATTAATTCCCCAAGGAGCATCTGTTAAGAAAGCACCCTCCAATAAGTTCTGTATCATGTTTGCATATAATTCGACGCCATGTGTGGCAATGCTACGCTCAATAGGTGTTGTAAAGTTTCCTTCACCAATTCCATGTGCAAATGGACCAATAAGTACAATAGCATCTCTAAACAGAGCTGCTGGGTATTCTTCGTTAATTACTCCCCACAGAGATACTGACGTAAAGGTATTTGGGCCACCGACATAACGAATAGGGAATTGACCATAACTATCTAAAGGAATATCATCAAGTGACAATGCAGTTTGTCCCATGCTATTACGAAACGTACGATACACTTCAAACGGAAAAGAATGAACTGTTATATCTCCAAAGCGAAGTGCTGTCAGAGAACGACGCATTACGCCATCATCATCTTGAATAACATCTAAGAAGCCAACGGTCGATTGTCTGGCAAGCTCACCAAAAGGCACAGCATAGTAATCTATTTCAAGAAGGTTAGGGTGAAGTTGGAACAGACTAAACGTGCCAGAGCCACCAAGTACAAGCCTGTTTGTTGCTCGTGCAGCATCAACTAAGGCTTCGTCATATTCGGGCACAGCACCTGCAGTTGTGTATAGTACAGCAACGCCAATAGCTGCAGCGTCCATCGCTACAAGCTGGTTTATAGCTTCTGCAACAAAGTAGCGAGGCCAAGGCCAGCTACCAATTTCGTTTATACTGCGTTCATCTATACCTACGATTATTATGTTTTCTGTTGGGGTACGTTCGGAAACCATGATGTTATCGTGTATCGCAGTGTCTACCGACTTAAGCACTCCAAAAAATTGTGAGAGCCCAAATAAAACAAAAAGTATGATAGGTAGAATGATTTTTAGTTTATGATTCATAGCTATTCTCCCCTCTCAAATCTTGTGGTATATAAACTGTAATCAGGCTAAGCTCTGGGAACCATTCCATTGTGTATGGGAATAGTCGAGTTAACTCATATAATGTCGTAACCATCATTCCCCTCATGATGAAATAATCCAAATCTAATGCAAGTATAGTGATAGTGTCACCTACTATGATTGAAAGCTCGCCTGTTGTTTCGCATAAATTTACGCCAGCACCCAATGCTTCAAGAAGCGGGCGTATGGGAATAAAGATAGATTCTTCTCTAATCCAAGGTTGAATCCTTCCCATGTTTATACGCTGGTTGCCTAAGAATACACGTATATCTCCACGAAAAGCAAATCGAGAGTCTAAGGTAAGCTCTGTTTCGACAAGCATTCTCTCACGTGATGGACGACCTGCCAGTACTCTTTCGGTAATTGGTAGTGACAGCACTACATTGTTAAATGTATCAGATATAAAAAGTGTCTCTCCATCTGTAGCAATACCTTCAGGCCTTGTAAGCTGTAAGTTTTCTGTAGAATGATGAAAACGCCCAGCATCACCACCGCCCAAAAGGGTGATAGTATCAGTCTCTGTTATCATACGGATGGAGTGGTTTAAACTATCAGCAACTAACAAATAACCGTTTGGTAGCAAGGCAACATCTCTTGGGAGGTTAAACGTTGCTTCTGCGTTTGGTCCATCAAAGTGCCCGCCTTCAAAGTAGTCAGAAAGGCTTATAGCTTCACCGGGGTGTCCTGCTACGGTGATGACGGTGCCATTTTGTATTCTTCTGATAGCGTGGTTTGCACTATCTGCAACATATAAAGTACCGTCCTGTGTAATGTAAAGTCCAGACGGTTGGAAAAATCTTGCTTCTGTTAGAGACCCATCGACAAATCCGCTGTTTTCAGGTGACCCTGCAAACAAGCTAACATATCCGTCTGGGCTTATGATACGCAAAACGTGGTTTAATGTGTCGGCTACATAAATATACCCATCTTGGCATACTACAGCAGCACGGGGAGAGTTAAACATCGCGTGAGTTTCTGCTCCGTTTCTAAAACCAGATGTACCATTGCCTGCAACGGTAATTACAAATGCGCCCATTATCCTGCGAATGGCGTGATTAGAAGTATCGCTGACGATGATGTCGCCATCATTTGTGACAAAAACACCAGAAGGATTCATAAACATAGCATATTCACGAAACCCATCGATAAAAGCACCTGAATAGTGATAAGAAAGGCCAAAGCGTCCAGGCATGCCGATACGCTCATTGCCATTGTTGTTCAAAATTTGTATGCGGTCACACATAGAATCTGCAACCACTAAATAATCACCCAAAAGAGCAAGTCCTATTGGGTTATATAATTCGTCAAAAATATCTTCGGGATTTGTAATCCCATCAAAAAAAACTACTGGTGTTACAGCGACAGCTTCTGCTAGACCTGCGACATCTGCATATGGGTCATTGTCGCCAGATAAGAGAACATAGGCTGCTACTGACCCAGAAAGTAGCACAAATAGTGCAATTGCGATTAGTAATATCCTTCTATTTTTGTGCATTTCGGGACTCCTTAAAATGTCAAAATCAACGCTTCGCTTCTTCTTCAAGCGCTGCTCTTAATGCTTCTGTAAGTTGATGCGAGCAAGAAGTAGTTTTGCCACCACATCTTGTTCCTGATAATTTTTCTAATACCTCGTCGACAGACAAGCCTTTTACAAGTGTTGCAATTGCCGAAAGGTTTCCGTTACAGCCACCGTAAAAAATTACGTCTTTAAGTATGCCATCTTCAATTTCAAAAGTGATAAGATTAGGGCATACTCCTTGTGGCGCATAGTTATATCTCATATTAATCTCCAAATCAATTTGTTTATGTTTTGTGAGTTTTACATGCCTGTAGAGAAAATAAAATACTTCCTTTTATATGTTATAATATGTAAAACCACTTTAATTTTAAGCGTAATAAGTAGTTTTGTCAACCCAAACAGCTGAAAAAACCAATTTATATGAGCATCTTTAAGAAATTTACAAAAGCACAGCTCTTACAAAAGCACAGCTCTAAATTTTTACGTTGATATTACAATTCAGGTATAGTATAATTTAAAAGGTTATACTAATTTCGTGGAATTGGTATTGAATTGAAAAGGTAAAAGCATGAGCGGAAAACAAGAGTACATAACAGAAATGTTTCAAAATTCAGGCAACCAGGGGCTTTTTTGGCTTGTTGTATGTATAAGCATTATCGTAGTGATATTGCTTGTATGGCTGATACTGCGAAAAGTTAGGCTGTGGTACTGGAAAGTTAATTTACAAGTAGATGCTTTACAAGACATAAACGGAAAACTAAATCGTTTGGAAGAAAAGATAACAGAACAAAATTTTGAAATAGAGGTGCCTGCTTTTTTGTCAGAGGATAGTGATATGCTTGAGCCGATTGATTTGCAAGAAGACGGTGAAATAAGCATTATGGACGATATGACAGATGAGCCAGACGAGACAGGTTTTGCAAGTGTGTTAGTGGCTATAGGCGAGCTGGACAAGTCAGAATCAACAGAATTCGGAGAGCCTGACGAACTTACAGATATGCAAGAGGCAGTAGATTTAATTAAAAAAGACAAGATAACAATACCGTCTGTGGCTCAAACAGCGAAGAAAAATGAAGAGGTGCCAAATTTGGGCAAGAGCAAGACGGGTAGAGTATACACAGAAGAAGAATTAGAAGCTTTGATAAAAGATTAAAACGAGAGAGAGGGTTTAACAGATGTTTTTTTGCAGGTACTGTGGACAAAAGATACAAGATGATTCGATATTTTGTAGTTTTTGCGGCAAAAAACTAGCTACGGATGAAGCGAAAAGCAATGTAATTGCAGACACAAGAGTAGACATAAATGCAGAAACAAGCAATGTGGACAGCAATAAGGTAAGTGGCAACATTCTATCTGTAGAACCTGTTGTTACTCAGAGTGAACCTGAATTTGTATGGGATTCGCCTGAATTTGTGTGGGATCCGCAAGCACTTGACGAAGATAAAAAAACTACGGAAGCGAATTTAGAAACAAAAGAAGAAATTCAAGAGCCAGAAGTTGTTGTTGAAAAAACAGAAGAACCAGTAGTCGAAACTTTAGAAACACTTGAAGAAGTAACTATTGAAGATATCGACGAGGATATTAGAATCGCCGAGATTGAAGCTGAGGCAGGACAAAAAACCGGCTCGAAAATCGATAAATTCTATACGTTTAACAAGAAAAATGAAGAATTCCAGAAGCTACTTGATAAAGAATACGAAAGAGTAAGAAATAAAGAGCAAGAGCTGGAAGACGTATACGAAGAAGGCGAATTGTCTTTGCAAGACGAAATAGAAGAAGTGCAAACACTTTCTGAAAGTTTAAGCGTAGCAGAAGAAATAAAAAAAGTACAAGAGGAATCATCACAAGAAGATGTACAAGCTATAAAGACGCCTCTTGTTGAAGAAGATAACATTTTGGATAACGAAGCACTATCTAAGAAGTTTGACACAAAAGAGTTTAATGCAGACCTTATAGCGTTTGCACTCGAAAGAGCGGGTATAAGTATACCTAGAGAGAGCATTGAGGCAAAACTATCTAGAGATACTTACGAGAGTGACTTCAAACCGAGATTTATTGAAGACTCGGAGGACGAGCAAGACTCACTACAGCGAGAGATAATAGAAGAAATTTTCCAAGGGCAAGAGCATGATGACGAAGTCGAAAGAATCACAGCAGACGGATTACCTGAGATAGACCCTCAAAAGCAAGAGGCGTTTAGAGAACTCGAAAAAATGTGGGATTCAAAGGCTTCATCAGAAAAAGATGGAGATAATGAATTTAAAATAGCACCGGAGCTTGAATTAAAGAAAGACCCAGAAGAAAAAAAGGTCGACAAAGACAATAAGGATGACAACGATACAGATATAGAAGCGAGCGAAGATAAAGATACGAGTGATGCAAAGGTCGATGACAAAGTAGACAATACAGGTAATGCCGACAATGCCGGCAATGCAGAAAATACAGAAAAACCTAAGAGCACTTCTCAAAAATCATACCTCGCAGATGGCGAAGAGGGCGAAGGCAAAAAAGGAACAGTATTAAAAGTATTAATTGTATTTTTGGCAATTATAATTGCACTAAACTTGGTGGTACTTGGGATTGTTCATCTCGCCCCTGATAGTATAGCTGCAGAATTTATAAACACAACCATAAACGATGTAGTAACGTGGATTACGACTTCGGAAGTGCCAGTTGAAATAGGAAATTCAGATACAAACATTCAAGAAATAAGGAGCTCTTAACATGTCAACTAGATCAAACTACAAACGCGAAGAAATCAAAACAGGAAACGTCGCTTTCTCCGCGTCAAGAACTACGATAGAGACAGTTTTTTATGGAAACAATGTGGAAAAAGTGACAGATCGTGAGCAAGCTTACGAAATGGCAAAGAACGCAAAGGGAACAGTTATCACAGATTTACCAGTGTACAAGCCTGAAAAAATAGGTGTACCAGAAGATGCTAAGATCTTGCTTTTTAATGATGGTGAAACGGTTGGACGTTTTGCTGGAGCAAGAGTTATTCTTGGAGAAGTTGGCGTAAACGAGGATGAGATTGCAAAGATTCTCAGAGAAGCGGCATACTTTACAAGATATAAGAAAATGTATCATGCGCAAGCCTATATTGGTCTTCATGAAGATTTTATTATCAGGGCAAACTTGTTGATTCCAGAGACGTTTGAGAACAATGTTTATAGCTGGCTTTTAAATTTCCAAAGTACTACGCCAGCATTTAACGAAATATACAAAAACTCAAAGGAATTTGCAAACGAACCTGACATTTATATATTGTCAGACCCTGATTATTATCATCCTAAGTTTCCAAATGGACTTGCTTACTTTGACCCAGTGCATAACTGTGCGTGTCTTCTTGGCATGAGATATTTTGGAGAACACAAAAAAGGCACTCTTACTCTTGCTTGGGGCATTGCAAACAGAAATGGTTACGCATCATGTCATG
>Ga0123355_10002441_pt1 | contig 26271 bp, 23 predicted proteins | sample TergutEmb28metaG_3_FD_89872 | JGI IMG/M metagenome (GOLD analysis project Ga0123355, IMG submission 89872) | Embiratermes neotenicus P1 segment gut microbial communities from Petit-Saut dam, French Guiana - Emb289 P1 | ecosystem: Host-associated > Arthropoda: Insects > Digestive system > Gut ...
AGAATTGAGTTTTTCAGACTGCAATGCATCTGCTAAATTATTTTCTAATCCTTTACCCTGTAAGGGTTCAGATTTTTTTCGTTTTTTATAGTAACCGGATGCCTCAGCCCAATTAATGTTATTAATGTCATAGCCTGAATTATATTTCAACAAACTACTTTCTAACCCTTTACACTGCAAAGGTTCGATCTTAGAAAGCAACTGAGACATTGTGTTTTTCTGTTCTTTTTCTTGTGATTTATCATACATAAAATTACCCTCCTAAATTTTATCCATATACTTGGGCTTGGGTGTAGTAACCAGAATAATTTCGATAGTTGCAACCACAGACACACTCAAAAAGGTAGGGATTACGCCTATCCCATTATCGTAAGTTTCTCTGTCGTTGATAGGAGGCTCACCACCTTCCATTATAGCAATTACCACTACATTTTTAGCTAAAGTTCTGGTATCTTTAAACACAGACATAGCTTGAAGTCCAACTACCATGTTACGAACAGAAATTACATCGCAGTCCTGCCCAGTAATTATAGGAATATTTTCTGCTGTAAATCCTGCATTTACCAAGGCATTAGTTACTCCTTGAGCTGTCGAAGCCATAACTGCATGAAGCTGCTGCCCTGTAGGACTGTAGTCCATCATGTTAATTAAGTATTTCCATACAAGCTTGTGCCGCTTCTAAAATCATCCCCTTCAATTTAGATATACAACTAATTGCACATCATTCATCTATGATTATAAGATTGAATGGATATACATGGTAACACAATATGAATTTTTTGTAAATAGTAACTTGTAATAGCAATTTGTTTTTACAAATAATTGTGCAAATTTAAAAACTAAACTAAACAAAGGAGCAAACATGAGATCTTTATACGAAGAATTAGCGCAATATGTCCCTAAACGCTTATATCCTTTTCATATGCCGGGACATAAAAATAATACAAATTTCTTGCCTCAAACTCCTTTGATGTTGCTGGATGTTACGGAATTAAACAACACTGACAATCTTCATGATCCTGAAGATTGCATAAAAGAGACGCAAAACCGCATAGCAACAATATATGGCGCGGATCAATCTTTTTTATTAGTCAATGGATCTACAACAGGAATAGTGGCAGCAATAGGATCTATTTGTGAAGAAAAAACTGAAATGATTGTTGCTCGCAATTGTCATCGTTCAGTGTACAACGGAATGGTTTTATTTGGAGTGCAGCCAATTTACTTTCATCCGGATAAAGAAAACAAAGGGCTTAAAGAGGCATTGGCTAAACATCCACAGGCTAAATCTGTGCTAGTAACCAGTCCTACTTACGAAGGTGATGTTTTAGATATAAAAGGTATAGCAAATATAGTCAATCAACATGGTCAAAATTGCGTATTAATTGTGGATGAGGCTCATGGTGCTCATTTTCCTTTTCATACAATTTTCCCAAAGGGAGCGTTATCACAAGGTGCAGATATAGTGGTGCATAGTTTTCATAAAACATTGCCTGCATTTTCTCAAAGTGCCGCAGTTCATGTAAAAGGAAATAGAGTAAACATAAATAAATTGCGTTATTATTTAACATGTATACAAACCAGTAGCCCATCGTACCTAATAATGTCTACTACAGACTATATGTTAAATACACTTCAAAAGAATCCGGTATATTTTGAAGAATATGTAGAAAGATTACTGAAATTACGTAAAGCCCTTGCAGGTAAATTACTAGAGCTACCGGGAGGTGATATCGGAAAATTAGTGCTTGCTAAGCCACTGTTACCTACAGCGTCTAATCAAGGTTTTAGCTGCTCATTGGATGATGTGCATATATGGGCAGAAGAACATGGTCTGGCCTTTGAAATGATAACTAATCAATATATACTAGCAATGACATCTGTAGCAGATACACCCCAAGGGTTTAGCCAACTTGAGAAAGCGTTTAGCAATACACAAGTAAAAGAATTGGAGCTTCTTACAGTAGGCAGTCCGCTTCCTGAGATTGTGCTTTCACCAAAAGAGGCCATGAATATAGTTATGGATAAAAAAATAAGAAAGGCAAAATTGTCTGAAAGTATAGGAGAAGTGGCAGGTAGCTTTTATGCTCCTTTTCCACCTGGAATTCCCCTTTTGGCACCGGGAGAACTGGTGACTCAATCTATAGTATCTTATATTCAAGATGATTGTGAAATAGCGGTATTATTGCTATAATAGTTTAAGGAATCATTCAATTTTGCACAACAGGGGATTTTATAAAATTAGGGAGATAAAAAATGAAATTGCTACTAAATCTTATTATATCGGCAAAAAAATATTGGACTTGGCTGGGTATATCAATTTTAGCTATAGTAGGTATGACAGCCAGCCAATTATATGCACCATTAGTTGTACGCCGGCTTACAGATATGGCGGTTAACGGAGATCCGCGGTTAGCTGAAGAAGCATTAACAATGGGGTTGCTGTTGTTTGGCTTATACATGTTGCAAGCAATATTTTCCTTTTGCCGTAGCTATTGGACTCATTATGCAGCATGGCATTTTGTAACAGATATGAGGGCAAGGGTTTACGATAAGCTTCAAGTACTTAGCATGAAATTCTATCACGACAAGCAAACGGGTCAGCTTATGTCCCGGGTTATAAATGACACAGCCGGCATTGAACTGTTGATTGCACATGTTGTACCCGATATAATAGTTAATATGGTAATTTTGATAGGCGTTGCAGCAATTTTGTTTTGGATAAATCCGTTGTTAGCAGCACTAACTCTCATTACTGCACCTTTATTGATAGCATTTTCGGTTGTTTTTGCTAAAAAAGTTTTACCTATGTTCCGTAGGGCACAGGCAATGTTAGGTGATCTTAATGCAAATGTTCAGGATAACTTATCCGGAATGAAAGAAATACAGGTTTTTAACCAGCACGAGCGTGAATCTAAAAAAGTATTAAAAAATGCTCGTGATTACGCCAATGCTATTTTAGGTGCTTTAAAATGGAGTGCAAGCTATGGTGCATCTGTTCAATTTTTAACGCATATAAGTGTGGTTGTTGTAATTGCATATGGCGGATTTTTAGTGTCTTTAGGAAGTATTCCTGTGGCAGATATAGTTGCCTTTTTGATGTACCTAGCTCTGTTTTTTCCTCCCGTAACAGCACTTGCAAGAGTTAATGAAGATTTACAAACAGCAATTGCAAGTGCAGAGCGGGTATTTGAAATATTGAATGCAGACGCAGATGTAAAAGAACATGATAATCCAGTTGAGTTGGAAACTATCAAAGGTTGTATACGCTTTGAGAATGTCTCTTTTCAATACATAGATAATGTAGGCGTTCTTAAAGATATATCCATAGATATTCAACCGGGTGAAATTGTAGCATTAGTAGGCCCTACCGGGGTAGGTAAAACTACTTTTATTAACTTAATCAATCGCTTTTATGACCCTGTTGTCGGAAATATCTATCTTGATGACCATAACTTAAAAGAGATATCGCTTAAAAGTTTAAGAGATTCCATGAGCAATGTGATACAAGATGTCTTTCTGTTTAATGATACTGTCTTTGAAAATATTGCATATGGTTGTCCAACAGCAACAAAAGAACAAGTAATTGAAGCTGCAAAGATAGCCCGAGCACATAGTTTTATTGAAGAGTTTGAACACGGATACAATACCATAATAGGAGAAAGAGGCGTACGGCTGTCCGGCGGACAAAAGCAGCGATTGTCCATAGCTAGAGCAGTTTTAAGAAATAAGCCTATTCTTATATTAGACGAAGCTACAGCTTCGGTAGATGTGGAAACAGAAAAGTTGATACAAGAGGCCATGGATGATGTAATGCAAAATAGAACCACAATTATCATTGCCCATAGGCTATCTACCATAAAAAAAGCGGATAAAATTATCGTACTCAATGATGGTGAAGTAGAGGACATAGGTACTCATGAGGAACTTGTATCCCGTGATGGATTATATGCTCATTTGAGTGAGATAAATATGAACGCCTAATGTTGAGAGGGGAACAGATTTGATGTTGCAAGATGTAATATTTGCCGCTTTATTAGCTTTTTTTCTAACATGGTTTATAAAAACAATGTTACGAGTACTTAGAGTAGTAATTACCCGATCTACAGAGTTAGGGTATAGACCCACAGACCTGGATACGGTGATGCAGCGTTGTTATACCCTATTTCCCCTTGAAAATCTAAGTTTTAAAGGGGCAACTTTTAACCGGGGTGTAGATGTGCAAGTTGTCACTACAAGAAAAAAAATTATAGAAGGTAAATTTATAGGCTACAACAAAGATAATATGGTGTGCTTTGTTACACCTAGTAGTGTGGTAGCCCATGAATTAGGCAATATTGAGGAAATGCGAATATTACGATAATTACGAAAAAGCCGAGGAATTAATGCTCCTCGGCTCTTTTTTGTTATTGCATTATTATTACATCATGCCCATTCCGCCGCCCGGAGGCATTGGAGGTTCCGGCTCTTTAATATCTGCTACAATAGCTTCAGTAGTTAATAGAGTAGAAGCTACACTGGTAGCATGTTGTAAAGCTGAACGAGTAACTTTTGTTGGATCAATGATTCCAGCATCTATCATGTTAACATATTTTTCGGTAAGAACATCAAAACCGATACCTTTATCTTGGCTTTTCAGTTTGTCAACAATAACAGATCCTTCTAACCCGGCATTGTCAACAATTTGACGCACCGGAGATTCAAGAGATTTAAGGATAATTGCAGCTCCTGTTTCCTCGTCACCTTCAAGTTGGTTAATAACATCTTGTACACTCTTAGAAGCGTGTACATAAGCAGAACCACCACCACAGATGATACCTTCCTCTACTGCTGCACGGGTTGCTGCCAAAGCATCTTCCATACGAAGTTTCTTTTCTTTAAGTTCTGTCTCAGTAGCAGCACCCACTTTAATAACTGCTACGCCACCAGCCAATTTAGCAAGACGCTCTTGCAATTTCTCTTTATCAAACTCAGATGTGGTTTCTTCTATTTGAGATTTGATTTGTCCTACACGTCCACTAATTTCTTCTTTGGAACCTGCACCATCAATAACAATTGTATTTTCTTTTTCAATCTTAACTGTTTTAGCACGGCCAAGAACTTCCAGTGTAGCTTCTTTAAGTTCTAAACCAAGTTCAGAAGAAACTACTTGACCGCCTGTAAGAATAGCGATATCTTCAAGCATAGCTTTACGACGATCGCCAAATCCCGGAGCTTTAACAGCCACACATTGGAATGTGCCACGAAGTTTGTTTACCACAAGAGTAGTAAGAGCTTCGCCTTCTACATCCTCAGCAATAATAAGCAATTTTGCGCCGGTTTGCACTACTTGTTCAAGCAAAGGCAGTATATCTTGCACATTGGAGATTTTTTTATCGGTAATCAAGATATAAGGATCATCCAACTGAGCTACCATTTTTTCCATGTCAGTTGCCATATAAGCGGAAACATATCCACGGTCAAACTGCATACCTTCCACTAATTCCAACTCTGTAAACATGGTTTTGGATTCTTCTACAGTGATAACACCATCACTAGATACTTTATCCATTGCATCTGCTACCATAGCACCTACTTCTTCAGAACCGGCAGAAATAGCCGCTACTTTAGCAATATGGTTTTTACCGTCTACTGCTTGGCTCATGCCTTTAATTGCTTCTACAGCAGCAGCAGTGGCTTTTTGCATACCATTTCGCAAGAAAATAGGGTTTGCGCCTGCTGCAATATTTTTAAGCCCTTCATGTACCATTGTTTGAGCTAATACTATAGCAGTCGTGGTTCCATCACCGGCTACATCGTTAGTTTTGGTAGCAACTTCTTTAAGAAGTTGTGCTCCCATATTTTCATAGGCATCCTCCAACTCAATTTCTTTGGCGATTGTTACACCATCGTTGGTAATTAATGGGGTGCCATATTTTTTATCTAAAACTACATTACGCCCTTTAGGGCCAATGGTCACATTTACTGTGTCAGCTAACTTGTTAACACCTGCTTCAAGTGCCGCACGTGCATCTATTGCATATTTAATTTGTTTTGCCATAATTCTCTCCCTTCCTATAGGTTTATGGTTATTCTACTACTGCCAAAATATCATTTTGTTTTACAATAATGTATTCGTTTTCTTCTAATTTAACTTCGGTTCCGGCATATTTAGAATATATAATGCGGTCACCAACTTTAACTTCCATTTTAATTTCTTTGCCATCTATCATTCCACCAGGGCCTACAGCAACTACTTCTGCCTGTTGGGGCTTTTCCTGGGACTGAGTTGGCAGTACAATACCGGATTTTGTGGTTTCTTCTGCTTCCAGTTGCTTAATAACGACCCTATCACCTAACGGTTTAAGTCTCATGAATTATTTACCTCCTTTTGGATATACAAATTTTTCATATTACTAGCACTCACCTCAAGCGAGTGCTAATCGCAAGACATAGTTTAGTGTCTGCGTTGATGATATGCAACTACGATTAGTTGGAATTTTTACCCGGAATTTTTCCGGTGAAACGATTAAGGTAACGCTTCTCATGAAATCTTTCAGATACCTTAAATATCTCGCAAATACTTCCAAATACTGCTTATGTTGACGTAGTGGCATGTAAAAGTATATAGTTATACATAGATAATTTGATTTTTACGGTCATTTGAACGTAACCGCACAACTTTAAAATATCTATTTTTCGTATCTTTCCAGCAGTTATGCAGACTTATAGCAAAATATCGGGGTTAAGGTATGGTAATAAAATATAATTGGTTTTTTTTAGCTTGCAATTTAGATTGCTTTTAAGGGAAATTTTCAGTATGATAAAGCATACACATTTTAAAATGTCAAAAACGAGACAGGGACAGGGACTTGGGACAGTAGAAGGGAAGAGCAATGGATCCGGACAGTTTATTTAGCTTACTGTTAATTGTAATGATGGTTTTATGGGGTGTTTATTTTTCAGCTTCAGAAACAGCATTTTCTGCGTTAAATCGTATTCGTATCAAAAATATGGCGGAGGAAGGTTCAAAAAGAGCAGCACTTGTACTTAAACTTCATGAAGATTTTGATAATTTACTTTCAACGTTACTTGTTTTAAACAATGTAGTAACTTTGGTAGCCGCTGCCCTTTCTACTCTATTATTTGTAAAATATTTTGGAGATATAGGTGCTACGTTGTCTACAATAGTACTTACAATAATAGTAGTGTTTTTTGGTGATATTACACCCAAAAGCTTAGCCAAAGAATCTCCGGAGAAATTTGCCATGTTTTGTGCCCCTTTGATACATGTTCTTATGATTATGAACACTCCTATTAATTTTATATTTGCTCAATGGAAAACTGTCCTTAGCCGGATATTTAACACCACTTCAGATGATCGTATGACAGAAGAAGAATTGTACTCCATTGTAGAAGAAGCTCAACACGATGGTGTTATTGATGAAAATGATAAATTGCTTATAGAAAATGCAATTGAATTTAATGAAAAAAAAGCAAGTGATATTTTAACACCACGCATAGATATTGCGGCAATAGCTGAGGATTCTACTGTAGATGAAATTGCTCAAATGTTTATAGAAACAGAATTTTCCAGATTGCCCGTTTATAGTGATACTATTGATCATATTGTTGGTGTAGTTCATATGCGAGACTTTTTTAACTACACTATCAAAAAAGAAGTTAAACCTTTGCGCGAACTTTTTTCACCCCCGCTTTTTGTAGCACCTTCAATGAAAATGAGTGACTTATTTAAAGAATTACAAGAACAAAAGAGTCATATAGCTGTTGTTACAGATGAATATGGTGGCACGGCAGGAATTATCACAATGGAAGATATTTTAGAAGAGTTGGTTGGTGATATCTGGGATGAAAGTGACGAAATAATTGTAGAATTTGAGAAAATTGGAGATAATCAATACAAGGTGATTTGCTCTGCTTATGTAAAAGATTTATTTTCGTTTTTTCAGTTGTCTGATGATACAGAGGCAGAATCTACCAGCGTAAGTGGCTGGATTATGGACATGTTAGGAAAAATGCCTGAAAAAGGGGATACATTTACATTTGAAAATTTAACTGTGATTGTACATAAGATAGAGCAAAGGCGAGTCTTAGAATGTATTATTACAGTAAATGATAAATATGAGCAAGAAAAGCAGCCGGAATTAGAATAACTAGGAAGACAAGAATAATTAAGAGGTGATCTATCTTGAATTCAACAGAGTCATCAAAAGTAGTAGGTGGCAGGGCTAATATTAAAAATAATGTTAAAGAGCAAACGCAGCATTTTTCATGGAAATTGACATTTCCACGGGATGTATTGGTAGACAACATACCCTTAGACAAAATATTCATTATCAATGAGAATATGAGGCGTATACGTTGTAAATTTGGCATATACTCGGAAGAAAATGCACTTTTAATTTCTCCCAAAACGCCTTATAGGCCGGGTCATGAATATTATTTTTGGACTAAATATGGGCGTAAAGAAATTTGCGTTGCTTTTATGGTAACAGAAAATAACCAACTTCAAACTCAAGATCAAAAAGTATCTATGCGAAAATTGAACGACCTCCTTCAACAAAAATTTGGAAAGCCTCAGCAAACTTTGAAAATTGTTGAAGTTGAATATGGCGATGATATTGAATCTGTCATTGAGGAATATGATGCTGAAAAAGTGGAAGATATATAAAATTTAAAAGAGGTGGGAACAATTAGTTTTAGATTTAAAATTGCCCTGCTTATTTCTGCAACTTTGTCTTCCTTAATTTTATTTATGTTTTCCCCCTTTTTTAATTTTACCAATATAACTGTAACCGGCAATGTGCAAATTGAAACTGAAGAAATATTAACACGGGCTAAGCTAGATTATTCTACTAATTTTTTTCTGTTTAGCCCAAATCAGGTGCGTCAAAATATAATGGAAAATCATTACATAGATCGGGTAATGTTTAGGCGGGTCTTTCCAAATACATTAATAATAACCATTCAGGAACGATTTTTAAGCGGATACATAAAATTTCTGGAAGGCGTATATCTATATATAGACGAACAGGGGCGGGTGCTTGATGTTAGACCCTACAGAGGAGAAGATCTGCCCATTATTACAGGTTTACGTTTTTCTCAATTTCATCTGGGGCAACCACTGGAGGTAGATTATCCTGATACCTTTAATACTGTAGTGATTTATGCGCAACTATTAAATCAACATAACCTTGTTGAATATGTTTCTCAGATGGATGTATCTAACCCTTCCAATACCCGAATTCGCATCTATAATATTGAAGTACAATTGGGCGACACTCAAAATGCCCATGAAAAAATTTTAACCCTTAAAGAAATTATACAAGTATGGTCTGATTTCAGAATAGAAAGAGGCGTATTGTCTTTGCAAGAAATAGCGCACCAGTATATTTTTTTGCGAATCTGACATAATGAGGGTTGATTTTCGGAAAAATTAGCTATATTATTATGAAGTAACTGTATATCATGAATGAATTAGATACGGGGGAACCTGCGTTGATAGATATAGATACTATACAAATTTCTAAGGCTAGGATAAAGGTTATAGGTGTAGGCGGTGGAGGTAATAATGCCGTAGACCGTATGATTGAGGACAAAGTAGATGATATAGAATACATCTCCGTTAATACAGACCATAAGGCATTGGGTAAATCTAAGGCTCCTACCCGTATCCAACTGGGCGAAAAACTTACCAGAGGGCTTGGTGCCGGTGGTGTGCCTGAGATTGGACGACGAGCTGCGGAAGAAAGCAAGGATATTATTGGCAGTGCTATAGATAATACTGATATGCTTTTTATTACAGCAGGTATGGGAGGCGGTACAGGAACCGGTGCCGCACCGGTTATAGCAGGTATTGCCCGTGAGATGGGTATTTTAACAGTTGGTGTAGTAACTAAACCCTTTGGGTTTGAAGGGGTACCTCGTATGCGCAATGCAGTACAAGGTATTAGCGAATTACGCAGAAATGTAGATACCTTAGTTATTATTCCTAACGAAAAGCTTTTGGATGTAGTAGATGATGATACTCCCTTGGTTGATGCTTTCCGCAAAGCTGATGAAGTTTTGCGCCAAGGTGTACAGGGGATTAGCGATTTGATTTTAAAAGATGGGCTTATAAACTTAGACTTTGCTGACGTGCGTACTGTTATGTTAGGGCAGGGTATAGCTCATATGGGTGTGGCCAAGGCTTCCGGTAAAAACAAAACCCAAATGGCGGCTGATACGGCCATTAAAAGCCCATTACTTGAAACTACAATTGCCGGGGCTAGATCGGTTATTATCAGTTTTGCCGGAGACTCTAACATTACTCTCAAAGAAATTAATGAGGCCGCTCAAACTATTTCTGATGCACTTGACCCGGAAGCAACTATTATTTTTGGTGCTACTATTAACGATGAACTTAAAGATGAGGTAATGGTTACAATTATTGCTACCGGTCTTGGAGATGATGATCTTCTTGGTGAGACTACAACTACTACCATCATTAAACCTGATATTGTACCCAACAACACAGATGGCAGTGTTGAGGAAAGTTCCGGTGAACCTCCTAAAGAGACTAAACAGAAAGATCCACTACCTCCTATACGAGAACGTGGCGATATGGAAGATAGTGCTGCTTTTGAAATTCCCATATTTCTGCAACGGAAGCGGAATAACTAGTAACTAGTATATTTTTAACAAAAAAGTCCACCCTACATTTAAACAAGTATAGGGAGGACTTTTTTAATGTTGAAAACTATCAGATTAACCTTTTTGCTATTATTTCTTGCAGTGGTACCTGTTTATGCCGCAGAAGCACCTGCTCAATCTACTCAAGCATCTCAATCTACAAAATCCGGTCAATCTATTAATATCAATGCCAAGTCGTGTTTGCTTATGGAGGCAAATACAGGCAAAATTTTATTGGAAGAAAATTCGCACCAACAACTTCCACCTGCCAGTGTTACAAAAGTAATGACCATGCTACTGATTTATGAAGCTTTAGATCAAGAGAGAATCAAGTGGGATCAAATGGTGACAACATCCGCCCATGCGGCATCTATGGGCGGCTCACAAATATTTTTAGAGCCGGAAGAGCAACAGTCTGTTAAAGATTTAGTTAAATCCATCGTTATAGCCTCTGCCAATGATGCAGCAGTGGCTATGGCCGAATTTATAGCCGGAAGTGAAGATGCTTTTGTTGAGATGATGAACAGTAAGGCGCAGGAATTAGGCATGAAAAACACCCATTTTAAGAACTCCTGCGGATTAGATGCAGAAGGACATCTTACTACTGCATACGATATTGCGCTTATGTCTCAGGAATTAATTACAAAATATCCTAAAGTTTTTGATCTCACTAAAGTGCGACTAGATAAGATAATTCACAGAACTTCTAAAGGTGAGGAGGAATTTGGTTTAACCAATACAAACCGACTTATACGAAATTATCCGGGTACTACAGGCTTAAAGACCGGATCTACGGGTAAGGCTTTATATTGCATTTCTGCCACTGCTGAAAGAGATAACATGAGTTTAATTGCGGTAGTAATGGGTGCGCCTGACCCTACTACAAGATTTGAGTCTGCTATGAAGATGTTTGACTATGGCTATGCAAACTATGCAATAATGGCGCAAGAACCTTCCGGTACACATATGGGCGATGTTACCATTTACAAGGGAAAGCAAGAGATCGCGCCTGTAGTTATACAAAAACAACAGCATGTACTTGTACCTAAAGGTAAAAATATTACTATCGAAAACCAAGTTAAGCTGATGGAAGATATAACTGCCCCGGTAGCTAAAGATACCAAAGCCGGAGAGATTATATATAACCATGAAGGTACAGAAGTAGGCCGTGGTGATTTGGTTATAAAGGATGAAATTGAAAAAGCTGAAGTACACGATATTATGAGAAGGGTATTTAGCAGGTGGTTATCAAAAAATGAACTTAGAGATCAGAGACAGCAGCCACCCGAAGATTAGGATAAGAAGCTGTATTCAACTTCTAATTATTACAGAAGATGCCTTGCAATTTTTCATAGCTAAGGCATCTTCTTTTTTACATCTTAATTTGCAGTAGCTTGACTTTTTAATGAAAATAATGTAAAGTTACATTATTAAGCAGGGCGATTAACTCAGTTGATAGAGTGCCACCTTGACGTGGTGGAAGTCGCGGGTTTAAGTCCCTCATCGCCCATAAAAACTACTATGAGAAAAACGCCAGCTAGGCGTTTTTCTTTTGCCTAAAAACAGATAGTATATCGGGAATTTCTTATATGTTGTTTTTGAAACTGCGTATAGCAGTCTTTGCGGTTTCAAATACGCCTATAGATACTCCTGTCACAAGAAATGAATTAAGAATAGTTTCTACAAATCCCACAATACTAAAAAAATTGGCCAATTCTATTTTAAATACAAACACAATCAAAAACGATAGCAACAAGGCCACCCACTTTGGGTCAGTATTAATATATTTTTTTAATATTTGCGTGAGTATTGTTACGGCTATTATCGCACCATGAAATGTTCCTAAATAATCTTGTGTTAAAAAACTGTTGATTTCAAAATAATTTAACATGTGCATAACTGCCCCTTTAGCATATCCTATATACATAATATATTTCTTATGACAAAAAAAGAACCCGGCTCAAATAATTAAGCCGGGTTTTTATATACGAGCAAACCTGTAAGCCGAGTTCTGTCGTGGACAACCATCTATCTAGGTGCTATGTTACCAAAGCACTCGTGCGATCTAACCTAAGCAGGACGGGCCGTCCCTTACAGTACCTAATAATAAGATTATCAAGACCTGCTGCTTTATTTGATCTTGCTCCGGGTGGGGTTTACATAGCCTGACAAGTCGCCATGTCAGCGGTGAGCTTTTACCTCGCCTTTCCACCCTTACCGTATAAACGGCGGTTTATTTCTGTTGCACTATCCTTGGAGTCGCCTCCACCGGGTATTATCCGGCACCCTGCCCTATGGAGCTCGGACTTTCCTCATGTTATTTATAACATGCGGCTGCCCGGCTTACTCGTAGATTTTTAAATTTAAGCTTCAGAAGCAGCTTCTTTCTCAGTTTCTGATACTACCTCTTCTGCATTGTTAACTTCTTTTGTTGCGTTAATTTCTTCCGGAGGAGCTTCTTCAGCACAAACCTTTTCTGCTGAATCTACAGGCTTATCTTCACCTTCTAAATTTTCGGGTGGAGCTTCTGTCAATTTTTTAGATAAACCAATTTTTCGGTTTTCTATATCAATATCTGTTACTTTTACAGTAATGGCTTGCCCTACAGAAAGCTCGTCTTCCGGTTTTGCAACATGATGATGTGCAATTTGTGAAACATGAACCAGTCCATCGACTCCATCTTCCAAACTAACAAATGCACCAAATGCTGCCATGCGTACTACTTTACCTTCAACAATGCTGTCAACAGGATATCTATCCATAACATTATTCCAAGGATTGTTATCAATGTCTTTTAATGTAAGAGATATTTTACTTTTTTCTTGGTTAATTTCAATAACCGTAACTGTAACTTTATCTCCTACAGCCAATACATCTGAAACCTTACGTACACGTCTCCAGGCCAATTCAGAAATATGAACCAAACCATCAGCACCATTTAAGTCAACAAAAGCACCAAAATCTGTAATACGGCTAACAGAACCCTCCAGCTTTTGGCCAACTTCCAGGGAAGCAAATAGTTCTTCTCTAAGAGCTTTTTGCTCTTGTGCTGCCAAATCTCGCCGTCCGGCAACAATGCGCTTCTTAGAACGGTCAAATTCCAAAATGTTAAAATTAAATTCTTTTCCTTTAAATTCGGACAAATCTTCAACATAGCGATTAGAGATTTGAGAAGAAGGTACAAATACCCTATTACCAAATATTGATGCAATTAAGCCGCCTTTAACCAAATCAAGAATGCGTCCTTTTACCACAGATTTTTCATTAAAAGCTTGCTCAATCAATTTAGAATTAGTCTGCGCATCCAAACGTCGTTTGGAAACAAGAACGTTACCATCGCCATCATTGACTCTCATAACAAGAACTTCAATAACATCACCGGGTTTTGCTAAGTCCTGAAGATCGGCATTAGAATCATCGGTAAACTCATTCCTGGTTATAGTCCCATCAGATTTATATCCTAAGTTGACGGTTATTTCGCTGTTTGTGACTTGTATCACAGTACCTTTGACGACGTCCCCTGTATGTAAAGTCACAAAAGACTCGTTAAGCATATCTTCAAAAGATTGCCCGGATAGTGCTTCTTCTTTTGTTGCTGCTGATTCCATATTTTTTTCTAACATGCTCATAACAAGAAGAGCCTCCTTTATAACTGCGGGCGGTGTAGAAGCACCTGCCGTAATCCCTATTGTATCATTTATGGACAAATCTTGCAACTGTATATCATGAATATTTCGTCCAAAAAATGTACTTTTGCAGTATTTATTGCATATTTCGCACAATTTTTTAGAATTTGCACTGTCGGGATCGCCTAATACTAACATAATATCTACAATTTTAGAAAGACGCTCCGCTTCCTGCTGACGTTTGGTAGTGGCATCGCAGATCGTATCATAGATGATTACATCAAGGCCACAGTCTTTTAGTAGCGACACTTTTTGTTCGTAATCTTCCCGATTATAGGTGGTTTGAACCACTAAGGTATATTTCCTTAACGGGCTTAATCCATAAAGATCTTCTGTATTTTCAGCAATTATAATGTCATCGCCGGCATACCCTATTATGCCCATTATCTCAGGGTGGTCTCTTTGCCCAAGTACAATAAGAGTGCGCTTTTGGTTTTTACTTTCTTCTGCCTTACGATGAATAGTTTTTACATGGGGGCAAGTTCGATCTACGTAAGGGATATTTCTGTTGATTAATTCTTGCTCTATAAAAGGAGAGATGCCATGAGCACGTATAATCAATTCTTCCCCTTGCCACCGGTCAAGGCTGTCCAAAATGCCTATGCCCTTTTGCGCCAAATCGTCTGTAACCAAACGGTTATGAATAAGCGGGCCTAATGTGGCACACTTTTTTTCTGTATCTGAAGAAACAGCTATAGAATCAGCCATTTCATAAGCTGTATCTACTGCTTGTGCAACACCTGCACAAAAACCTAAATGTTCAGCAATAATAATTTTCATCTTTAAGTCACCAACTTTTCCACTTCAGACATTATCCCTGTCATTATGGTTTCAATTTGATCTGTTTTTAAATGTTCATCATAATATTGATCCAAAACGATAGCCTTGCCAAAGTGGATATTTAATGAAGAAAAAAAACGGTAGCTACCGGCAATACCGGCAGGTATTATAGGAGCTTTTGCTTTTACAGCAAATAATGCCGCACCACCCTTAGCATTTTTTATGTCCAACTCCAATAGACGTGTTCCTTGTGAAAAAATTAAAAGACCCATACCGGATTTAAGGCTTTTTATAGAATTACGATAAGATGACATATCAGCCGTATTTCTTGCTACAGGAAAAGAACCTACAGCCCTTAGAAAGCCGCCAAGTAATCGGCTTTCAAATAATTCCTTTTTAGCCATAATCCGTAGTTGCCGTCTAATGCTTGTAGCTAAAATCACGGGGTCAAGGGCGTGAATGTGGTTGCTGCATAATATAAAAGCCCCTTCTTGAGGGATATTTTCTATACCGCTTACCTTGATACGGTAAACAACACGGAATACGCAAAATGCAATAAAACGCACTAACCAATATACCATCGTTTTGCCCCTATTAAGGCATAAAGCAAATTTTTTGCGATTATGCCCTAGATTTTTTGTATTTCTTTGAGAATTTCATTTGCAATTTCATTAATAGTCATACCATCGGAATGAATATAATGAGCATCTTTAGCCCTTAATAAGGGAGAATGTGTACGGTTCATGTCTCGCTCGTCCCTAGATTCTATTGCTTGTAGTACACTATCATACTCGGCAGGTTCGCCTTTTAGCTCCAGCTCATGAATGCGTCTATGCACCCGTTCTTTAAGACTGGCATCCAAATAAATTTTTACCTGAGCATGTGGAAGCACTACTGTACCTATATCTCTACCATCCATTACTACGCTATATTTTTTAGCTAAATCCTGTTGCAGAGTCACAAGCTTTTGCCTGACAGCAGGGTATGAAGCCACTATCGAAGAGCCTTCCGCCACTTTTTGTGTGCGTAAATCCTCTGTTACATCACTATTATTTAAGATTAGCCGCTGCTTTTTTTTGTCATCATGTTGTATATCAATAGAGATGTGGTTTAAGCTTTTTTCTACTGCTTCTTTATCTTTAATATCTGTGCCTGCTATAATGTTATGAAGAGCTACCGCCCTATACATAGCCCCTGTATCTATATAAATAATACCGGCCGCCGCAGATACTTCTTTGGCAATGGTACTTTTTCCGGCACCGGAAGGGCCGTCTATTGCTACAGCCAGCTTTTTTTTCGCTAAATCAGGTCTTAATACATCAGCACCCCTTAAATAGATATGTACCATATCCGACTGCTTTTTTTCCGGAATATCCACATGAGCCATTATGCGTATGCATTTGGGCAAACTGTTGGATACATCCATTTCTTGTACACAAAATAAACCCGCTTCTGTAATCCCCATAGCGCGAGCCGCTGCCGCCGGATATACTGCATCTAAATCCTTTGTAGCCGAAAAAGTTATGTCTATTATCTGATCCAATCTTAAACCATTTTTTGATCCATTGGCTGCGATTATTTCACACAGCAATTCTTTTGATGCGTCTAAAATGGCTTCAGATGTGTTAGCTTCAACAGTAATAGCTCCTCTTATGCTGGTCATTACGTCACCTTCTATATAGAGTTACCGGCTAAGTAGCCGGTGGAAAAAGCAATTTGCAGATTAAAGCCGCCGGTGTGTGCATCTACATCCAGCACTTCACCAACAAAGTACAATTTTGGAATTTTTTTCGAGGACATATCCGATGGGTTAATTTCGCAGACGTTTATACCTCCTGCGGTTATCATGGACTCTTTAAATCCTGCTGTACCTGTAACATTAAAAACAAGATTTTTGATGGTATTAACTAAAGTCCCCCTCTCTTTTTTTGTAAATGCATTGGCCTTTTTAGAAAACAAAGAGCCTAATAATAAAGAACAAAGCCTCTTTGGAAAAAGCATATTTAAAATATTTTCCAAGGACATATTAGGATGTTTTTTTAAAATTTCAAGTAACATAGCATCCATTTTATCCGGGCTTATATCCGGCTTTAAATCTATAGTGACCGTAGTATCACTAATATTGTTAGGTAAATATCCACCGGCTTTTAGAACTAAAGGCCCGGATATCCCCTTGTGGGTAAACAATAACTCACCTGTCCCTGCAAATACAGTCTTACCGGCACAGGCAACAGTCAAACCAATTGAACTTAAACTTAACCCGGCTAAATCGGCAACATTATCGCATATCGGTTTTGCATACAATGACACTAGAGCCGGGCGCAAATCTATAACGGAAAGTCCTAACTCTTTAGCCCAGCAATATCCATCACCTGTAGAACCTGTATTAGGGTAAGAACATCCTCCGGTTGCCACAATCACTGCATCATACTTATCTAAAATCCGGTGTATATCAGTTATTTGGTTGTTAAGCAATACCCTAACTTTATATTGCACAAGTGCCTTTTCTAATGCTTTTATTATATCGCTTGCACGATCTGATTGTGGAAAAACTCGTTGCTGTTCAATTTTTAGTGGAACACCTTGTTGTTCAAAAAAATCCATCAGATGTTCACTTCCAAAAGTATAAAAAGCACTATATAAGAAAGTTGGATTACTTACTACGTTTTGGATAAGTTCTTCCGGGTCTGCGGCATAAGTGAGGTTACAACGGCCACCGCCGGTTATAGCTAATTTTTTGCCCAGTTGGTTATTTTTTTCATATATAGTAACTGAATGTCCATTTTTAGCAGCCATTATGGCAGCCATCATACCGGATGGGCCGCCACCAATAATGGATACTTTTTTACTTAATTTATCCATTATCCCAGAACAATAGATGGATCCGGGGTAAAGCCTGTAGCAAGAGATCTGTCCCCTAAAGTGAGGGCAAGTTTGTCCCTGGATACTTCACCGGACATACAACGCCATAAAGTATCTATCATATGAACACTTTGCTGTATAGAATCATGGTACAGCTCTACAAAGCTATCATTTTTTTCTTTTTTTTCCGGTATTCCCGGCAAGTTCCAAGGGGATTTTTTAATGTTCATATAATCCACCCCATCACTTATCTGCTGCATGTGAATGATGCTGGAAAATAAGTGATCACCTATAGTTAAATTTTCTATCAATTCCATAAGCCGTTTACGACGCCCTTTTCCTGATTGAAGAATTTTTGTGAGCCTAACCATGTAGCGCATTGCTTTATATACATCTTTTGCGTTTATTTCTCTATCGTAAGCTTTAGAGATAGATGAACTCATGGCTGTTGCTACAACTTGCGCCGGGTCATGAGCTACCTGAATTAATTCCCAAAGTTTATAATCGGATGGTTTTTTGCTACTCATTAATTCAAGCATAAGAACGTCAATGGCTGTTTCAAATTTACGATGATTAACACTGTATTTTATAGCTTTAGCTTTGTCGCCCTTTTTGCGCATACCTGTTTTAGAGTATACATAAGGATGCGCAGTAGCATCTAAGGCATAGTGGGTTAAAAATCCGCTTATATATGCTAACATTAAAGAACGAGCATCTTCCGGCAAATTGTCTTGCAACATATAATCTATCATATGTGAAATAAAAGCACCAAAGTGGTGTTTATGCATTTGTATGCCTATATCACGAGTGTTTTTTTTAAGCAATCCGGGAAGGTAATAAAAAAAAATGTCCGGCCCCTGAGTTCCAATATTATAGAACTGCTGATAAGGTCTGATCATTTTTTGCGTATCTGAACTGACAGTATTAAGAACCGCCTGTCCGCAAATATAGTGGGTAATAAACCCAGGCATATATATCGTCCTTTCGGAAATTAGAGCTTGTTTAATTCTTTAGTTAAAAATTAATTTGTTACAAAAAATGCCATGAACAGTTCTGCTTGAGTAGCATATCACAAGAAAGGCAGTATAGCAAGAACAAAACGTATTTTTTTCATATCAATACAGCATCAATCTTCTTTTGTGGAAATATCAGGAAGAGGTCTTAGAGGTTCTAACGTCATTTGATTTTCGTCCATTTCGGGTCTATACTTTTTAAACACTCGCATAATCATATAGGAAGATATATAAGCATACAATCCCATTCCTACAATTATAATTGGCTCAAAAAGTATTACTGTAGCTATTAATATAGACACACCTGTTAATAAGCATGTTACAGTAGTAAATATGTGTCTGTTTGCCATAAAAAAGGCACTTTTTATTGTTTGTTTAAATCCCATCTCAAACCGTGCTGTTAAAGGATACAGATAAACAGCGGTAAGAATCAATTCAATTAATATGCATATATGAATTGGCATTAATATAGTAATCATCCATGTTTCAAATTCAAAGATCATCAACATGCGGATGTTTAGTAAGATTACTACAAACATAATTAGCCATAAAATCCATAGTGCTGTTGCTCTTTTGAAATTCGATTTAAAACTGGATAAAAAATCCCTAAATAAATATCCTTCCCTATCGGATATCCGACGGGTGGCAACATAAAACAGCGCGGTAGTAGATGCACCAATAGTAAAAAGCGGGATGCTAAATAGTATCCAAAGCAAGCTTAAAATCATAACATCTGCAATAGCGTTGCCAAATCGGAATAAAGGCCCATCCATATTAAATATACCGCCCATATTTGCCTCCTGCCTTTTTTTGTAGATTGTATCACTTACCCCGTTTATTTACAATCCTTTTTGGAAAACATAAGATTGACGAAGGAGGCGCATCATGAAAACTTGCAAAAAATATATTAAATCAGAAAGCGCATCTGCAACATATCGTACACGAAGCAATGATTGTAGTAGTTGTGCTTATTTTTCTGCCAAAAACTGTGGTGCTCATTTAGATCCGGTTGCATCCAGCTTGCTTTAAAAAAGCATTAAGAAAAAGCCTATGAAAACTTAATTTTCACAGGCTTTTCTTTTAATCTTGATCTTGCAGTTATCTGCAATTAGTAGTATTGTTGCTGGTGTTGTTTGTTGCACTTCCTGATTTACTGTTTTTGCTGTCCATGTTAAGTTCATCAGCAAATTCAGTGGACTTCTTGTTAGTGTTTTTAGTTTCCATTACTAATTACCTCCCTTCACAAGCCACCACATTTTTTAGGGGGGCAGGGCAGTGGTGAACAGTATAGAGTGGCTCCTCTACGGTATCTAGTATGTATCGTTAAAGGGAAAATATACACTGTTAAAATATTTGTACTTTTGCCCCTTCCATGTGCCGTAAAAAAGGATAAGGGTTAATCCAAAAATTTTCTGCAAAAGGTACTTTAGGGGATATGGCAATATGTAAATGTACCGGTACGCTGTCAGCAAAGTTTGTTCCGCTATCTCCCATAGTACCAAGCTTTTGCCCCGCTACAATTTGTTGCCCTGTTGCAATATCTAAGCTATTTAGATGTGCATATAAAAATCGGCTTCCATTTTGGGTTACTACAACAACATGGTAGCCCTGCCTTGTATGCCAGCCCGCTTGTTGTATATGTCCTGATGTCATACTTAATACCGGAATACGCCCGCGAATATTTGCACGATCCAATATATCCGTACCTTGTCTTGGCCCCCATGTATCACTAAACATATATTCATATTCCAAGGGAACCGGAAAATACTCAATTTCTTCTAAAAGATTTTGAAAGAGTTCAAAAAATGGGCGTGTATCTCTGGCTGAATATTGCCGCCGCAACCGATTAAAATTTGTAACATAACTTCTTTTAAGCTCATCAAGCTCTATAGCAGGCAAAGGCCCTTTTGGAAAAAAATCGTTAGCCACTGCATACATGGTTAACAGTTGATCAAAAGGAATATCGTACCATTGCGACAAGGCATGTAAATTGCTCATGGCCTGAGAAGGCACCCGCAGGGCGGCAACTGCTTCCGGCTGTGCCCTAAATGTGATAGGGGGATTAAATACCCTCCATATAAGTAGTAATGTTGCCGCAAGCACTATTGCTACAGAAGTGTTAAACAACCATTCTCTTATCCATATCATAAAAACTGCCCTTATGTATCTTCGTTTAAAATATTTACTTTTGCTCATAATAAAAAACCCCTGTCTTTGAATGGTGCTATATCTTTATTCAAAGGCAGGGGTTCTTATTACCTATATTACGTAGATCTTAAAAAACGTGAGTTTTGATGAAGTAAATTATCCTTGCAAAAATGAAATGATTTTAAAGCATAAGACAGCACTTGAAATCCTCAATCTATCAACAATTTAGCTTTAACACAACGCCCCAACCGGTCTCATTTTGTCACCGGTTGGGGCATATTAAACTAATCTGCTTATAGCATTTGGAAGCGAATTATAAATTTAAATAGGTAAGTATTATAAATGTGCAATTTGCAAGTGAAAATTTTCCAAATGTTGTAAAGCCCCGGTACGCAAATTATTTACGTACCGGGGCTTACTAACACAGCTTCTTATTATAGTGAATACTGCCTGTTGCCTATTGATTATTCATGGGGGTAGCAGATACCTCTACCTGCATATTTCCTATGTTTTCTCGCATTTTTGTATCAGCTTTTTTGTTTTCCAGGTTAATGTAATCCATATAACCCAGCTTTCCGCTACGTAAAGCTTCTGAAAGTGCTAGTGGAACTTCTGCTTCTGATTCTACCACTTTGGCTTTCATTTCTTCTACTTTTGCGCGCATTTCTTGCTCATGAGCTACCGCTAATGCACGGCGTTCTTCTGCTTTTGCTTGTGCAATTTTTAAATCGGCTCCTGCTTGTTCAATTTGCAATTGCGCACCGATATTGCGCCCAACATCAACATCAGCTATATCAATGGATAAAATTTCATAGGCTGTTCCAACATCTAAGCCTTTTTCCAATACTTTTTTAGAAATAACGTCAGGATTTTCAAGCACTGCACGATGGGTTTCGGCAGAACCTATTGTTGTTACAATACCTTCGCCAACCCTGGCAACTATAGTATCTTCTCCGGCACCGCCCACCAAACGTTCAATATTGGTACGCACTGTCACCCTGGCAACTGCCTTAATTTCAATACCATTTATAGCCATAGCAGATATCATAGGTGTTTCTATAACTTTAGGAGTAACACTCATACGTACAGCTTCAAAAACATCACGGCCGGCAAGGTCAATAGCCGCAGCTCTTTCAAAAGGTAAATCTAAATTGGCTCTGTGGGCAGCAATTAGTGCGTCTACTACATCATTAACACGTCCACCGGCCAATAAATGCGACTCCAATTGATTAATCTGCACCGGGATGTCCGCTTTAGTAATTTTTATCAATGGGCCAACAATAGCATGTGGTCGCACACGTCTAAGACGCATACCGATCAAAGAAAAGATGCTTACCTTAACACCGGCAGATATAGCAGATATCCACAATCCTACAGGAACAAACCTAAAGAATATAAACAAAATGAAAAAAACTGCCAATGCTAAAACCATAAGCAATGTATTACCTAATCCAAATAAATTAGTTAGCATTCAAAGCCTCCTCTACTGCACGCACGATTATTTTGTTAGTATGAGCTTCAATTACACGTACCTTTGTATTTTTTGCAATCATTGGCCCATTGGAAGCAGCTTGTACACGAGAACCGTTAAAATCTACCTCACCAAAAGGTTTAAGTAAAGTTACAGTTTTACCCTCCTGTCCAACAAAGCGGCTAAGATCTTCAACGAGAGGAGCTTCCAATGTTTCACTTAAAATAAGTTTGCCTTGTAACTGTTTCCTTTTCATGAAACGATACATATGATGGATAAATCCGGCTACAATCAAACCTTGACCAACTACAATTAACCATCCGTTAGGAACAAACATCACAGCCAAAACAGCAGATATGACTAAAGCAATCAGGCCGATTATTGCAAAAAATTCAACCCCGGGCAACCACATTTCCAGCAACAAAAATATGATGCCTATAACCAATAAAGCAATGCAAAGTTGTACCATAATATCCTCCCTTTCTGATTTCATACTTCTATAGTGTACTCCTATTACTCTTTCATTATAGTTCTTTATGTATGATCGCGCAACAAAAAAGCCCACAAAATTTTAAGATTTTATGGGCTTTTATCAGTTAACATAATTGTTGCCATTACTTTACATAAACTTAGCCACCACTAGGCAAGTCCTGTGGATTCATTACGTCAACAATGTCAATGCCACGGTTTATAGGGGCAGCCAAATGTACTATTTCTGAACCGCCCCAAATCCTTATTACAGGACGTAAGCGGAAAATGTCATCACTGTCAACAACAATGCCCAATCTACCATCAGAAAGCTCCACAATGGTATTGATGGGATAAAGCTCTAACTTTGCGAAAAAAGCTTTTACTACATCATATTCAAAAGATATGCCTATATCCTTACGTATTAGTTCAAAAGCTTCTGAAGGCAACAATGGAGCACGGTGAGCACGATAAGATGTAACCGCATCATAAACATCTGCAACAGCTATAATTTTGCTGAAAAGCGGTATATCCTTGCCCATAAGCCCTTTGGGATATCCTGTTCCGTTCACCTTTTCATGATGAAACATGATTCCATTCCATAACTCAATGTTGCCTAATGAATTATTTTTTAGGTTAATTGCGCCCATAATAGCATGATTTTTGACTTTTTTAAATTCATCTTCAGTTAGCTCACCCTTTTTATTGATAATATCTAAAGGAATTAACTGTTTGCCTACATCGTGCAGCATAGCACAACGCCCCAGGCGAAAAAGTTCATCACTGCTAAGCCCAGGTTCACGCCCTGTAGCCATAGAAAGCATCGACACACTTAGAGAGTGATGGTATGTGTATTCATCAAAGTGTTTTAAATCATTTATATGCACCAGACCGGTTGAATCGTTGGAAAGTACGTCTAAAAGGTCTCCGACTACCTTTTCAAGGCCGGTTACACATTGATATGCTGTTGTTCTGTTAAATACTCCATCTTGTGGTGTAAAGCAATTGAACAATTGACGGACATTATCAACTGCTTCTTCTTTTAATTTTTCAGATATTACATTTTTAATTGGCTCAATTTCTTCCGGAGGAAGGTCTCTTTTTATTGATGGAGGAGGAAGAACGGTTCTGGGTTGTGGTTTAAGTGGTGGCGAAGGTGCAGGTTTCGGTTTTTCCTGCGGTGGTAAAACAGGTTCCGGTCTAATTATATTTTCTTTAGTTTCAGGAGCCTTGGTTTCAGAAACTACTTTTATCGTTTGTACCCTGCGGCGTTTAAACAAGCTAATTAATTTGATATCTAAAATAGTGCCTTCGTCTGCCGCCAACATAGGTGGTGTACCCGAGCCTGTAGCCACATAAACTGATTCTGCAAGTATCATTCCTGATGTGGCTTCTTCTATTTTAATAATACGTGTGTACATATTCTTACCTCCTAAGGTACTAAAGGTTCGCTATAATGCAGCCCTTGTACACTCAATTTCAAAAAGTTTGATATAGTAGTTTTTAATAATTACATAGTTTATATCGGACAAAAGGCACAGGGTAATAATACCAGAAGCATCAAACACGTGCAATAATATGGATTAAAGTAATTATAAGTATTATTTTTACATAGAAGCGATTATTTAACAATCCCTTTTTTTGCACAAAAAATGATTGTTTTTTGCAATTTAACATAGCAAGTCTTAAATTTGCAGCATCATAACTTCATAAGGTATACTATAAACTAAAGCTTCGCGAAAATAAAATTCTGAAAGGAAAAAACAATATGAAATTTTCCAAAATGCCCTACAAACGGCCAGAGTTTGAAGAAATAAGTGCTAAATTTGAAGAACTGCTACAACAATTTAAAAATGTAACAACTGCTGAAGAGTGTTTTTCAGTTTATAAAGCTTACGATGAGTACAATCAATATGTGGAATCTATGATTTCAATTGGCTGGATTCGTTATACTTTGGATACAACCAACGAATTTTACGACAAAGAAAAAGCATATATGGACGAAATGATCCCCAAATTGGAAGAAGTTACGCAAAAATTTGTTACAGCAATGGTTAAGTCCCCATTCAGAAAAGATATGGAAGAAAAATGGGGCAACCTGATGTTTGTAAATGCAGAAATGGAATTAAAGACATTTAAACCGGAAATTGTGCCGGATCTACAAGAAGAAAACCGTTTAAGTTCTGAATATACCAAGCTTATTGCTTCTGCTCAAATAGCCTTTGATGGTAAAATGCTTACCTTGGCACAGATATTCCCTTATTTTGAAAATCCTGACCGCGGTGTACGTGAAGCTGCATTGCGTGCATCCTCTGAATGGCGTATGAAATATGCTGACAAATGGGATAATATTTTTGACAATCTTGTAAAACTTCGTACCAAAATTGCTAAAACTTTAGGCTACGAAAATTATATACAACTGGCATATTATCGTAGACGAAGAAATTGTTACGATAAAGACATGGTAGCAAAATTTCGAGAAGGTGTTGTAAAACATATCGTGCCATTAGTTCAACGCCTAAAAGCAGAGCAAGCAAAACGAATTGGTGTTAATACGCTTAATCCTTTTGATGATTCATTTGAATATCCGGAGGGCAATGCCAAGCCAATAGGTACGCCGGAAGATATTTTCGCCCATGGTAAAATTATGTACCATGAGCTTTCTTCTGATACCGCAGAATTTATTGATTTTATGCTGGAAAATGAACTTTTTGATGTGTTGACACGCCCCGGAAAAGAAGCAGGTGGATACTGTGACAGCATTCCTCTGTATAAATCTCCGTTTATTTTTGCCAACTTTAACGGGACTTCCGGAGATATCGATGTACTTACCCATGAAGCCGGTCATGCTTACGCAAGCTATAGAGCACAGGATATTTACCCTTCTGCATTGCGAAGATATTCTAATGAAACAGCAGAAGTTCATTCTATGGCGATGGAATTTTTTACATGGCCTTGGATGGAAGGCTTCTTTGGCGATCAAACACAAAAATATTATTACAGCCACCTTGCGGGTGCGTTGGTGTTTATACCTTATGGAACCATGGTAGACGAATTTCAGCATCTTATCTACGAAAAACCGGAGATGTCCCCAAAAGAGCGCAATGATTTATGGCTAACTCTTGAAGCAAAATACAGACCTTATCTTAACGTTAAAGACTTCCCGTTTTAT
>Ga0123355_10002442_pt1 | contig 26264 bp, 11 predicted proteins | sample TergutEmb28metaG_3_FD_89872 | JGI IMG/M metagenome (GOLD analysis project Ga0123355, IMG submission 89872) | Embiratermes neotenicus P1 segment gut microbial communities from Petit-Saut dam, French Guiana - Emb289 P1 | ecosystem: Host-associated > Arthropoda: Insects > Digestive system > Gut ...
ATAAAAAAATAAAAAAAAAAGAGTTTTTGGGAGAGGGGGGGGGGGTGAGGAGGGGGGGGGGGGGGGGGGGGGAGGAACGAGTCTTTATGGAAAAGGTTCATAGGAGTAGCAAGTGATGAGAAGTGAAAGACTGGGGTGAAAGCGGGGGTGAATTAATGATTGTAAAAAATAAGACAATTACAAAAAACTATACACAGGACTCTCTTGCTTGGGTGTTTGTCATCTTTTGTATATGTTGTATTCTAATTTGTCTCGGGTGTTTTATTCCTAGTTTTAAATTGTCTTTTGGGTAATTGTTGTTGGTTGACCGTGTGTATTGTTGTAGTTGACTTGTGTGTGTTGTTAACTTATGTATATTTGTTGTACTATGTGTGTATTTTTTTTACTTTATATGCCGGACTGTTGGCTACAGGTCAGTATTCGGAAGGTCCTGCGACCAGCCATCTCGACACAAGTTTTTCTTGGTTTCCCTGTGCCCAAAAGCAAATGCTGAGATGGTTCCCAAATTCCAAGTTGCCACTACATGCTTCTCATGTAACCCTCCCGACATATATTTAGTAGTAACCAATTTCATGTTTTGTTTACATGTAAAATAACCATTGCCACTGGGTGACAACCCAATTGCAGTAGATAATTATTATTATTATTATTATTATTATTATTATTATTATTATTATATCTGAATAACATGTTCTCCGGAAAACGACAACGCGTCGATTGGTGCGTACCGATATTTCGGAGGAGCTCTTGATGTCCATCTTTACACTAGACATGGCACACGACCTCGAAGATGGTGGTACTAGTGTGATAACCTCAGGTCTCAACTCACAGTTATTTATGGAAATTTGTAGTTCTGACTTCAATTTATACGAAGATTCAAAAGGAGATGGATAATGTTCTATCCAGAGAAAAAAATCACAACTATGCAACAGGATCTCGGATTTCTTCGGCTGTCGTATAGTAGGCTTTAAAACCGTTCAGTCTGGTACTGTGTTAAAACGTGATGCAAGAACTTCATGTATCCGAACGTTGGCGATTTTCTGACGGACTACGTCACTTACAGTAACATGTCTCAGAATTAAACAATCTTCACACATATTTAATTTACCAAAAGCCTAAATAAAGCAGGTAGCGTCTATCGTCCTGTTCGGGAGGTCAAGATTTCTTGGATCAAAAACTATCAAGACAGAGGAGTTTCGTGGTATTCGTTATTACCTTCAGGCACATGCTAATTAAATTACGCAAGAACCGCTTCCTTGCACATCCAATACTATTCATTATTCACTAACTGTCCGGTCGTTCGAGGCTATACATTACCTTAAATACTGACAGGCTTTATAAAAACCATAAATTAAGTTAGGCCCGAATTAAATCCCGGACCCGTTCATTAGAGTTCTGTGGTATAGAAAGTGGCACTGGTACAGGATTTTTCCTTCAGTGCTTCTTTTTTCGCCTGTATCATTCCATCAATGCTTCACACGCATTTGCCCATCTAACACCGACACTATATAACTTTAGCGATTGACAGCATCACTAAATAATACATATAAAAACGTAAACCAAACATTATTTCAGAGGTGCAGGATGAGTAGAGCTTTACTTCTAGGTATGCAAGAAGCCCTAACGACATTGCAGTGGTAATTTGGCTTTTAACAAACTTTATGAAGCCGAGTCCGCTAGAAACTGATCCTGGCCAAAGTAGCCAACATATTTCCACCTTTTCGACCATCCGCATGGTCAATAGAATGCTGATAACCTGCCACCGGACATTATCGTAAAATAGATAATACAACTAACCCCCCATTTTGTACGACCGTACCATCTACGTCTAGGTTTCACAAGTTATTTTTTCGCTTCGATTTTCCGACTTCAGTTATGTATGCATTTACCTCTTTCGCGTGTGCTATACGTTCTGCCTATCCCACTACCCTTGATTTGATTCGCGTTACAAAACCTGCCTGAAAATTTAATGAAATGTTGCTAACGTGTCAGCTGTAGTAGTAACATGAAACCTCTAGGGCACTATGAGTAAACACTCCGAATATTTCTGCTGTTCGCTGTGAATCTCCCTTGCTAACGTGCAGCTGTCCCAGCAACAGTCTAATAACGCCCATATTCGCTGCACCATACCTCAGTCACCGTGTTCACTGCCTCTCTACTGCTGGAAAATTACCTGATTCCAGAGCTGCATGATCAGAATTTTGGTAGCATAGTTTATCAAAAAGATTGTGCAATGCCATATTTCCGCATCTAAGTCCATATGTATTTTTATGCAGTCTTTCCTGGCAAGTGAATCTGACAGAGCGGCTAACAGCAGGGTTCTTGCAGTGCCCCATTCTGACGCATTCAGGTTTTAGTCTGCGGAAAATCGTGAAGGGTTGGCGTAAAATTCAGAATTCTTGGTGAATGTAGTAGATGTCGTGTTTAAGTGTATATCTCTGGTAGAGTTCTGGAAACCGAAGATTGCAGTTTATAAAGCGATGAAAAAAGAAGTAACAATGAACGATAAGGGCCAGGAAGGTGTGTAATTAATATCGTTTCCAGAAATATCCAATAACTGCGCACCCTACTCCAAATTTTTCTAACACAAGGCAACAAATTTTCACATTTTCTGCACTGTATGCAGAACAAACTAATAGGATAAATTCGATAAGCTGGTCATAAACACTACGGTCATAAGTTCGTAGCAGGCAAGCTTTTTGTTATTTTCTGTTCTTCCCTCCTATGCACGACAACATGCATAGCGCTTACGATGTCACAGAATATGATTTCCGACATTTAAAGACGAAGTACCTTCTATCTCCGATAAACCATCACATCCTCAAATGACGGTTGAGGAAACTTCTGACACTGAGTTACTAGAACGCTGAATAAATAACATTAAAAATAAGAACGCTGAATTATTTCCCCAAGCTTTTGAGTCAACACCAGGATTAACACTTTAAAGCTTAGCCGTTACTCTGTATATCGTTTTTCCTGTAGCGCTGCCTCCCAAAGCGGGCCAGGGTCACCTCATGCTTGATGTTTATAGATCACACAGGACGACGCACCACAGTCGGTAGGTCTCCTCTGGAAAAGTGATAAGCTCGTCGCAGAAACCTGTACCTGACAACACTCACTCAACAGGCGAGCGGCCGCAGACCTACGTCTTATAGCTCACGGCATTACTATGTACATGAACCGCCATATTTAACGATAACAAGTCTGCATTTTGTTCACAGAGTTATGCGCTCCGTAACACTCTGCACTTTGTGCACACATTTAGTTATGTGCTCCGTAAGACTGCATTTCGTGCACACACCTAGTCACGTGCTCGGTGTGACTGCATTTTGGGCACACATTTAGTTATGCGCTCCGTAACACTCTGCACCTTATGCACATATTTAGTTATGGCCTCCATAACACTGCACTTTGTGCACATATTTAGTTATGTGCTCCGTAACACTCTGCAATTTTTGCACATATTTACTTATGCGTTCCGTAACACTCTGCACCTTGTGCACATATTTACTTTTGCGCTCCGTAACACTCTGCACTTTGTGCACACAGTTATGCGCTTCGTAACACTCTGCACCTTGTGCACATATTTACTTATGCGCTCCGTAACACTCTGCACCTTGTGCACACATTTAATTATGCGCTCCGTAACACTCTGCACCTTGTGCACACATTTAGTTATGTGCTCCGTAACATTCTGCACATTGTGCACACATTTCGTTATGCGCTCCGTAAGACTCTGCAACTTTTGCACATATCTAGTTACGCATTCCGTAACACTCTGCACCATGTGCACACATTTAGTTATGTGCTCCGTAACACTCTTCACATTGTGCACACATTTAGTTATGTGCTCCGTAACACTCTTCACATTGTGCACACATTTAGTTATGTGCTCCGTAACACTCTTCACATTGTGCACACATTTAGTTATGTGCTCTGTAACACTCTACACCTTGTGCACACATTTAGTTATGCGCTCCGTAAGACTCTGCAACTTTTGCACATATTTAGTTATGCATTCCTTAACACTCTGCACCTTGTGCACATATTTAGTTATGCATTCTGTAACATTCTGCACCTTGTGCACACATTTAGTTATGTGCTCCGTAACACGCTGCATTTTGCTACACATTTATTTATGTGCGCCGTACCACTCTGATTATTGTGCACACACTTAAGAAATGCGCTCAGTAAGACTGCAGTTTGCGCACACATTAGTAATACCAGCCGTACGACTGCTGCGCTGAGTAACGAATCTTCCCCTTTACAATACAGCCGACTTGTCCTTTGAGCGAAGGCACACTGCGTTGTGAGAGACACGAAATGGATCTTTACTAGTGGCGTAGATTATAATCTTAATGTGAAACAGCCAGAAAATACAGTGCCCACTCTCAGCTATACTCGACAATGTTTATTGCCTAATTTGCAACATGTTTTGGCTTATTTGTAAGCCATCATCAGGGACGATTTAAATTTCTGAAACTCCCTTAATTAATTCTTAATTAAATGACGAAAAACTCAGTTTACAGTATCAACCAGCGAAATTTTTGGTATTGAGATTTCAGTCATCTTAAATAAGAAATTTGTTGCTTACAGATAGAACAAAACACGTCGCACATTAGACAATGAACATTATAAAATACATTTGAGAGTGACGGCATTTTCGTTCATCTGTTGTAATGTAGATTAGTTCTATTCTTCTAGATCTTTACTCCTTTCATGATATCACAAAAGCGTTGACCTGTGTAACACGGTATTCTTTTGATGCTTACACTGTGGCCTTCCCTCTCAACCTTTTACTGCTTTGGTTAAATACACCACGAGAAGTGGGCAGTGAGCTGAGCTAAATATGCTCACGGCCACATGGTTGAAGTAATCCTGTCAATGATGTAGAAGATTAGTGCAGCTTATTCAGTTTGTAGTCTAAAATTACTGATTTTCAACTATGTCATCAGCACTTACCACTGAACAATGGTGAATATTCGACTAACAACCAATTCATTTTAAAAATCAACCTATTAATGTGCCCATAAAGCCTGATTCTATAGAACACACTAGGGTAAAACTACATGTATATGAGAGAGAGGCGCAACTGGCTCAGATCCCGTCTAATGACGGGCGTTGCTACTGGTGGAGATATTTAATGGATTGTGCTATAGATGATGTGTTTTAGAATGCTGTCCTTACCTTGGATTATATAGCATGGAAATTTAGGATGGTGAATGATCAATGATTACAAAATGTGAAAATAGACGGTTTGGTATGATATGGGGTGCTATGGCAGCGTTTAATCAGAGGTACTGAGTGAAAACATAAACTATGATTGGCTTCTTTAAGTGCGGGGGCGAATGTGGGTCACCCTAACTCGAAGCAAGGGGTGGTGCTCACAAAGCCACAGCCCCTCTCTTTGTTAGTGTCAAAGAGTACAATGGATGCGAAGACTTTGGAGGTTAGAGAACAGACGTGAGGATAACATTTGAATGGATCTTGAAGAAATAGCCAGAAATGGTATCGACCGGTTTCAGCTGCCTAAGGATACGGTCCTGTGACAGGCTCTTGGAAACAGGAAAGATTTTTCGAGTTCCATACCGTACGGGATTTCTTTTACCAGGTGAGCGACTATCAGGTTGAAGATTCCAGTCTTCTATGGTGTGACACCGTGTCGCTGGACCAATATTGCATCTCATTTCGAAGGCAGTAAAATCCTTCGAAATTTCGAGAGTTATTGGCCCAAATGTAGACGATCACAACCCGGAAGAATGGAATTTTATAAGTACACTGTGAGGAATATCACATCCCATCAAAAATTTCGCTGTATTGGGATTAGTTTTAAGAGTCACAGGTGTTTAAAACTAACACTTTAAAACCCTGAGGTAATTATATATACCAGCGGCTTAAACGATTAAAAGTTTCATTTTACCCACATCGCGCGTTTCCGTGCTACTCGGGATTCTAAGGATAAAAAACAATTTTGGCTTCCTAAAAGCTATTAATTTATTCGTCTCTGCAATATATAGCGTGTTTATGTTTACGAATTTAATTTGTGTATATTATTGTAAGTTGTAGGTTCCGGAGAGGGGCTGAAGCAGGTTTTCAGCAAGCACAGCTACGCGTAGGCAAACTAGACGTTTAGTAAATACATTTCGGAAGGATAAAACAACCTACCGGTAAAAGAACAGGACTGTGAACTACAATTTGTCGATAAGAACAGAATACAAGAGGTAAACATGAGACAGACGCGTACGTGTTTCAAATATGAAGTGTGCGAGCACATGGGGTGGAAAGGAAACTTGATAAAGAGAGGTCGTATGCGAGATTTGAATATCAAGGTCGCTGTTTTCTGAAATTTAACGTCACATATCCCAGTATAAATTTACCAATATTTCGAACAAGCCTACTGCCTCCGCCTTGAGGGTTTGTGGAGACAGGCTCTTCCTCTGAAACGCAGGCAAATTTCTTCCAAACTCCAGCATTCTACGCTGAGTATGAAGACAAAAACCTCTTCCAGAAAGTCAGTAAACTTTTACCCGATTACACAGTCTTACGCCTCAGGGGACGGTAGTTATTTAAAAAGGTTTGTTTGCTGCAAATACGGTGGGAGAGCCATGAAACAAGCTGGCCCCGATGGCGGAAAAGAATATGACGTTGATGGTCCCAGTAAACGACAGCGATATAGCCCAAAATTTTTAAAACTGAAATAAACAGAAACTTTTGTTACGTTATTTGTATGGCTTATTGTGGGACGCTGTCCGCATGTCGAACTGTATGAGATCGACGGCAAAATGACTGGTGATGGATGAAATGGAAAGCTTTTGTAAGGAAGCCAAAGTGGCGTATCAAGGTAATATCCCGTACTGCTTCTTGGAAAGAGTGTTGATAACGTCGCAACCCCCCCCCAGACCTACGACTGTGCAGTCGGTGTTTTGGCCTTAATTCCATTCGCCTGTTGCCACTACAAAAACCAGCTCGATGCGTGTTATTTTGAAACCGACAGTACAATAAAGCAAACCGCCGGCGTTGCACGGCACAGTGAGTGTTACATGTGGTTTCATCCTCTTTGTTGTGTGAGCGTCGAAGTGTGGTGTTTCAGTGTTTCACTGGAATGGGCCTTGCAGCTGCAGTGGATACGGTACCATTTACACGCTGAATTAGCCACCAGACATGAAAAATGTTTAAAGGATATCGGACAGAGAGAATGGCATACACTCTGTCTTGCGAGTTGACAGACAAGGAGATTTAGGAGTTGATATAAGAAACATGCAGCACTGTCAGCTGTGCCTTTAAAGTGAAGACTCTACGACAACTTTCATCAAAGTTGTGTTCATAAGACTGAAGGGAGCAACGCAATGCGACTTATTCACACGAGTAATTGTGTACTGGTTTTCTGCTTTTTGCGACCTCGAATGTTCGGATTTTGGTCTTGTGGGGTTTTACGTCATGCATTCTTGTACGTGGGTATCATACTTTGGAGAAACATGCTACCCAGACCTAGAGAATTCATATCAAAATACCAGAATGGAAGCTGAATCCTCATACGAAAGCTGGCATGCACCTAGAAGTCTTACATGACATATTGTATGTGGATGGTAGCACCACCCAGTTTGCCTACAAACGTACTAGAACTTACTCTCAATTCCGAAGCTCCAGTCTTCGCCTCCATACACTTTCATTATTCAAAGAGTAGACGTTTTCAGATATCGGGAAGGACACATTGGGAAAAAGAAAGTCTTGGATTTGGCTATAATCATATATTCAAAAAACTCTGAATGGAAAGACCGCATAAAAATTCACATACGAATGAGACGGTAATAGTAAAATTGCTCTTGAGAAAGTGAAGGGTGATGATATGGACTTTATGTAATTCAGTCCAGAATATGGTCCAGAGGCAAGCTACTGTGAAGAAAACGGCAATGCAAGTTCACGTCCTAGACAGAGAGGAGAATTTGTTGTCAAGTGATTGGCTGTCAGCTTCTTAACGAGGACTCGTCTCCATAAAAGGAATTAGTCAAGGAAAGGGAGGTAAAGTAATGAACGTAAATTTATCACTGTGTTTAGTTACGCCACAAGCCATGAAAACATTGAACCAGATGTAGTTCCCCTTATTACTTTTTAAGTTTCATATGCTGTTACAGTCATTAGTTCGTGTATTAGAAATTAATTTGTCCTTAGAGGAATATTTCGCACTACAGATAGCCATGAACTGCTGAGATCACTTCCACTGTCGGACCACCTGTCCTGCACCGAGAACAGTAATACTGTTGAAACTGCTGAAGACTATTGCTATTGACAAATTTGCTATATGAAGCCTGTTGGATTTGGAAAGCGGTAGTTACAGGGGGCATTGTCTTCAGAACCGCCGAGAGAATTAGATGTGTGGTGGAGCGTGAGGGTAAATTATAGGGTGAGGCAAGATGAAGGCAGAACGTCAGTTTCTGATAATTAGAGGTAAGCGTTCTTAGCTTCATTTAGCACCAATTTAGAGAGAACAATATTTGTGTTTTGTCTTATTTATTTTTTCATCAAATTTTATTCCAAAATTTGTAGTCATAAAAAGTAGGAAATTCCGCGGAAATGTTTGGTGATCGAGCTTTCTTTCCCAAAATTTGTTAATCCACATTTTATGGTTATATTTTGCAGTTATTCTGCATAAATAATTCTTGTTTTATTTAATTCTGTTTTACAGTTCAAATACCCTATTTTATAATTATGAATGCGAGGGTAGCAAATTTATTCGATATTTTTAAAAACCAACAAAATGTACTAATTACATTACAATAAAGTAGATCACAAAACACGCTTCATATAGTTGCCAACTCCTACATGTTTTGGCACCAAGATACTATCCCCAGGAAGTTTCTCAGCAACAAATTTCGTAGTTCCAACACTACTTCATGGTCACTTCTCCCAAAATTCAATCATAAAAGTTAAAAGTCTTAATGCTAAAATTCAAATTACACATCGACATTGCTGTAACACTAATAATCACACAACGATAAGCTCCCTCTATTACATATTTCCAGTCGTTATACTTCCTGAGACATGCATACAAACATCTGTAGCAATATTTGATCAAAAGGCTCCCGTCTAGCTGAAGCACGTGGTGTAACCAGTGTCAGGATATAAACCGTCCTTTTTATTAATGATTTATTTCTTTGCTAATGCATAAGGGAAATACGCCAGAACTGTTGTTTGCAGTGGAAATGTAGTGTGTTCACTTTGACGTAGACAGTAAACTTTAAACACAATACAGATGAAATACAGTGCAGTGTGGAGCAGAGCGAAACGCTTTGAACATTTCCTATAATCAGCGCATTACCGTACTTGCACAAACTGAGGTATTTCGGGTTCTCACAGTGGCGCTGATTAAGAATGAAACTTTCTACTATGTGACGCTGTGTAGATCCGTGCGTTGTAACGACATGTCGGAGGATCTCCTTTCTTACAAGTTCACGATCCTCTTCTCGGACTTTTTGAACCCCGACAAAGGATGCAGCTGGCTCCTCTGAAAATTCCGTAATTTTATACCAATCTACACGCAGCATATCCCAGAAGCCTCAAAACTTCACTGTTCGAATTCTTCTCTCTGCTGCATACAAAACCAGGCCAATTCCCCTGACTTTACTTCCTTCAGTTCCAAACATGATACATTGCCTCCAACGTACCCTTACCAGGACGAGCGGAAAATGCTTGATAACCCAAAGAGCTGTAAACTTATTTTTTCTTGTAATGAACATTTTGCCTCCCACTACCGTCCCATTTTCTTTCTTTCTGAATATTCCCTTCAGTATTCTTGATTCAAGATATAAAACCGAAGACTGAGAGAAAAGGAGATAAATGTTTTATTGTAAGAAGCTGCAAATTTCAAACAGTATATAGTGTCGGTGATAAATTAATGAAATTTGAGTCCGAATAATGCGTAGAATTATTTATTTTTTATTATTTATATTTTATACATTTTTCTTTGTTATTTTCATGGCGCCATCCGATACTCGATTTGCCGAAAGGTATGAGGCGCTCTTGTTGAATAATACCGAGCTATATCCATTTCCAATATGTGACATTGAGGTTTTCCCTCTGCGTAGGTGACAAACCACCAGGTGCGACCTAGATATCATTGCTTCGCATTCCTTTCAGTGTGACCAAATCTTTGTAGATTATTACCTATAGACGAAAACATAATAATTAGCTCAAAGTCATTGTGATGAACACAATAGGAGCGGAAGTAACGAAGGTAAGTTTGTGTTCTTGTGTTCAGTCCATGAACCGATACTGAAATTAGATGTCTGAAAGGCTCAATATTGCATGACGCTGCCAGACCTTTGAAGGGAAAATAGTTTCTACATGCGCCATCAGGTTTAACGCTCAAAGGCTCGGTATTTCTTGCCACGCAGTCTTTCGTATTGTTCTCGGTATAAGCTGCTAATATTTCTCTATTTCGTATTAAGAATTTGGTCTTCATAGTCGAGAACACCCGTGTTCTCTTACAGGTAAGAACTGAACTATTAATTAAGCATAATTTTGACCAACTTCAGTCCTAAAATGTGTAAGAGATTCTCATAAATTAGTTCCTGTATACTTAAGAAGAACAACATAGAAATTAATCCCGCAATTAAAGATGAGAAATGGAGGTGGTCCGAAAATTGTGGTAGCAATTTTACTTACTGGCAGTACAGCACTATCGATAGATCCTGACGTGATTGAGTTTCCGGCTGTTTGAAGAAAAGCAGAGAATAATGTAAGTGTACGGCCAAGGTGGAAGTAAGTCTTGAGGTACAGTGTTCCTGTAATTAAGTACCACGCCATGACAGCAGAAGTGTTATTGGCGATACAGTTCTACGTATTATTAACCTCGGTGCTAGATATATGTAAGTGGTCAGTCTGGAAAAAGTCTGAAATCTCAGGGAAACAGCCCCTGGCACTCACTGCATGAGGAGATTCTGCGGTCAAAAGATATCGTCTAGACGCTATCACGAGGACTTTATCTACAGTTAAGGGAACCCCGATTTTCCGGTCGCCCAGAACGTAGCCTAGGCCCTACGGTCACTGGGCCGTCCTTGCTGCTCGATATTTTGAAATGCTATGTGCCAGGTGCATCTACGTTTCTTCAGTGTGCGGCATGGTCAGATTTCATACGATCCTGTACAAACCGTATGTAATCCTGATCAATAATACTGAAGTATATTCTGTTAACTACCGACAAAGGCGGATATTACAACAGTGCTATAACAATGATAGGCAGAAGGTGAAGTCCTACTTGGCCTATAGGTCATGTCTAAAGTCATTTTGCTAAAAACCTGAGGGGGGTCGCATATTTGGCGCCCCAGCGCTAAGCACAATGAATTTTATTTCCCACCATAAGAAATAAAAACACTGTTGATGAGCGAAATGGTGGCGACAGAGCTACAGTAGCGCTGCTTAATTAAGGGTAATAAACTGATATATATTTTTGTAACTTTAATAGGTACACAACTTTTGTTATGACAAATTTTGGATTAGGGCTTGAAGGCGATACAGAGAGAACCACTGAGGCTGGGCATGCGAAAATATGATGCGGAGAAACCCACACATTATATGGGAAAGTAATTAGAAAATTACAACGTGCTGACGATGAAAGAGTTTGAGGCTATAATCGGCAAATTTACGATACTTTTCTTCCTTAGAAGCCTTCAGACAAGCTCTGTGACTCACCCAGACTCAATGTAAGTGGGGGCACCGTAGTTTGTTTCCTGGACGACAAGCGGGCGGGTCGTGAAGTTGGCCACTCACTTCCACATAGTGCCCAAGTTGGCCACTCACCTCCACACAGTGCCCAAGTTGGCCACTCACCTCCATATAGTGCTCAAGTAAATAACGTAAAGAGGAAATATCTTCACAATCAAAATTACACCATCACCGTCACTTGATATTCTTCCTGTTCTTCAGCTTTTACATATTACATCATCTTGCTTGTTACATTTTAGAATTAAATTCTGACACACTTGATAAGATCGCTTGCAATAGATGACCCAGCTCAAGGTGTCTATGTGGGACAACACAAACATAAAGAAAGACACGTACCTACACCCATAACACATGTGGGCTGGAAATAGACGATCTTGTTCTTGAAGTGGCAGTAGATAGCAGACATCTTAGGCCGCTTGGCCACTGCAACCCTCATAATAAGAATCGCTGGTACAACAAGTACCACACTGTGTGCAGTACAGTCAACCCTGAGAAGCTGATACTATATTCAGGGCAGCCGATAGATCGGAAAATTGACTCTCAGTTGCAGTGTGATTTGGACTGGGTCTGAAAAGGTTAATTTGTACAATTGACAAATTAAAGTAAAACCCAGAAATACAAGAATATATGCAATACAGTCGGGCCCCGGGCCCCCTTCCGGACTGCAGGGACCCGGTAATTTGTACCGGCTTTCTCCACCTCTAGATGGCACTGAAATTGAAATGTTCAATGCTTTTTATTAAATTCGAAGATTGCTTACAGTAGTCACTACAGCCCGACCCCGGACCCTAAGTAAAGCCGGTGCAATTCCGTGCTCTTCTTCGCACACTATTTAAGATTCATATTTACATTATCAAACAATCCACGCCCTGGTCTTCCAAGTGTTTGTTTTACTATCAAGTTAATCATCTCAGTTATCAGTTCTCCCATGTGTGAATATTTATTTCGGTAAGTAGCCAAGATGTGAGGCCAAGGGTCGACCCGACTTGACATGCGGAGCATCCAACCCTTCCGTCCGTGTGAGCTCTCACTAAAGGAAATTTAATTAATGACCAGGGGGGGGGGGGCATGTATTTTATAGGCTGTAATTTGTAAATGGTGTGGGATCAAACCAGGCGCCTTAAATCCTCAAATTTTTAAGAACCTTAAAAAAATAGAGGATGATTTTTTCACTTTGTGCGTTTTTAATGCTAAAACACAAACTAAACATTAAAAAGTTGCATTGTAGGAGAATGAGGCCACATTATGAATTGGCTCTGGGTTATTTCCTGGACTGTATTGAACTGTGTTCGTCTCTTGCAAAAAAAACTTTTATATCCTTGAAAGTTAATTCTTTGTGGAGCAACACGAGAAACAACAAACACTTTTGCCAGTAGGCACAATTTAAATCGCCAGTTTTAAGAGAATGTAAGTGCGTTGGTTCAGCTGGAAACTTCATTTATGTACTTTCTTTGTTCCAGGAGGCATTAATGTAAACGAAGTTCGAATTATTGCTAATTTATATTTTACCAACACAAGTGCAGCTGTTTCTTTTATTCCATTCATTCTTTTCAAAAACGCAAAATAAATATTAGATCTGGAACTTGGAATATCAGCAGTTTCTATTAAGCCAGGTTCAGAGAAAAATTGGCAAAGATTTCTGGGCAAAACGTCAGTCACTGTAAAGAAGGCTTTTAATGGGATCAAACCAGATCCATCCGTTCACACCACTCCAGAGTAACAGAATAAGCATGTCTCTGTAATATTGATTACTGAGAGTCTTATTTCCTGATTATGTGGCGTTGTAACTCGGTACTTAACTCAGCTCACTAGGACTAATTGTGTACCGAACATTCCAATGATATTCACTGTGAAGAATAGGATCACCATTGCTTACATTACCTGCCCCACTTCATAAGTTATGACGAGGCGAGTCTCATATCCACTGCTTTCAAGCAACAGCAGGTCAAACTTTACTGATGACGTGCAGTGAGGGGCATTTATTTTCTGTTAGCACCCTTTACTTGTGTGTAAGGAAAGCGAGTTTTAATGAATCGCCACGTTCGTGTGTATTTTGTCGTTTAATTGACCACTTACAAATTCACAGATTTTGATACACATCTTGAAATAAGTATCATTCCACTCTAAAACACTTCCATTTTGCAGGATTGTTTCTTGCAATAAAAGCTGTCCATATGACGCCTGTTAGAAATTAAGACAAGACATAATAAAAATTATATCTTTTTCTAAAATTTTGAAAGTAATAAATCCCTATTTAAAAAAGTAAATTTCGACTTTTGTCCTGCCACGAAATTACAGAGGGAGAGCAGAAGTATAGCTCTATTCTCTCTTTAACTTCAACGCTAGATTGTGGTGGGTGGTCAACACCAATCCGGCCCCTGTGCCCGGCAAATGACCCGGTATACATTATACAGAAGGCAGGGTGGGCCCCAGAACAGGTCTGGACGAATGCGGAAAATCGCACTCCCACTTGGATTCAATTCCCGGACCGTCCAACCTGTAGCTCTTCGCTATACCGACTACGAAATCCAACCCCACCCTATCGGTGTCCGTGTGTATTAAGTGCCGATCCATCTGCCTCTCTACACATGCAATTCAAGAGCTACTAACCGCACTGTCATAAAATTCAAAACGAAAATATTGTTTGCATCCGAAAATTATAAGGGCCGTTTCTCATATATAAGTACACGCGTTTATAAGAAATGTAACTGCCACTGGGAAAGAGCCTTAATTAACGTCTTTGTTAGAATACGAGGCAAAACCTTACAGGAAATTTTAATCGCTATCGAGTCTAGCGCCACTGCTTGGACACAGGCAAACAAACATCTTGGAGTGCCCGTTGTTTGGCGGGGAGAGGAGGGAGGGACACCGAGTGATGATACAAATGATGATGACAATCACTGACGGAAGCATGTCACATTTCCTTCTATAGAACATAAATGTAGGCCTCACCTCCCTTCCTTTATCATAGTTAGGTTTTCAAAAATAAAAATAAAATAATATTATCAAGCATATGAAACACGCCCATGTTCATGTTTTATTCCTTCGACTCAAGTTGAACTTGGTTTTATTTATTTATTTATTTAACGCAGTTTTTCATAGCACAGATTACTTTGAACTTTAGATCGCCCACTATAGAGATGATTATTGGTTAATAAGATTTCGGGCACTTCCGGCATTTACCTGGGATAGCTGAGTAAAACCACGAAAGCACTGCATAATTATACATGTAGTTCTATTGAAATATCTGATAATTAAATTCCCCCCCCCCCAAATGCACATTCCAACAAAAGCCGTGTGTTATCCAGACTGAGAGATCACCGACATTTGTAACGAACATGTTTACAGTTCCACTGCACAGCAAGAGATGGTGTGGAATTGACAAGTCCATTTATTGCCAGGTACACCGAAATACTGAAATTCTGTCACTACTTCTAATTGAGCAGTAGAGCATCAGTGCCTTATCATGAGTTATGGGTTCTGGGGTAGTACACGAACTGGCGGTGAACCTCCAACAGGAAGATCGATATTTACTTCAGGTGCCCCGGTTTCAACGACGGTGCTTGCACTGCCGTCCCAACTAACGCACAGAAATAATCCTACGTTTACGTAAATATACACTTGTAGTTAAGAGTTCTTTTTCCTTCCCATCAGTAACTGGGAAGACAAAGTTCGAAGTATACAAAACTATAACCTTTACTTCCGGAATAGTGAAATCGGTATAGAAACTCGTTACGGGCAGGACGGTCCGGGGATCGAATCCCGGTGGGTCGAGATTTTCTGCACCCCTCTACATCGTCCCCAACGCCCACTCAACCTTCTGTTAACGGGCGTCGGGTCTCTTTCCCAGTGGTAATGTGGCAGGGGCGTGATGCTGACCACCTATTCCTTCTGGCACCAGGGTTGAGTGTGGGTTAATGTATACTTTTGCCTTCCTCCCGTGCCTGCTCGACACGTAACAGGACTGTTTACCTTTTTACACGGTTAGCTATAAGATGTCAGGCTTGTATGGTTGTTGTTGTTGTTGTTCACACTATAGCCTTCCGAACTGTTACACCTAGGAGGATCAAAATTTTATATCGACATTCAATGGAAAATGATGCATCAGTCTTCAGGGTGAGTAAATTAGGTTCAGGTGGGCACTGAAGTGACGGTAATTTGGCGGACGAAGTAAGTCAGTTGTGCAGGAAACGTTTTAGGATCGTAGCAAATCAGATCCTGTAAACAGCTTACTTTTTTAGAGGGGTGAGGGCGAAAGTTTTTTCTAACGATGAGGGAAGAATGTAAATTGATTGTGTTAGATAAGGTGTAGGATGTGGTTACGAATCCCGCCGAGGTCATGGATGTTATTCTTTTGTGTTTGTTGTCTGTTCCATAGGTAGCATCTGCCGCGACGAGCTGATCACTTTTTCAGAGGAGTCCTACACGATGTGTGTCCGCATTTGATTTAGAAACGTCAACTATGAGTTGGCCTAGGACCGAGTTAGTTTATAGAGCGACGTAAAAAAGATTCGTGTTTTTTATTCCACAAAATATTATTAGCATTAATGAATCGAGGAGCATGAAATATGTGCGGCATGTAGCACATGTGGGGAGAAGAAAATTCATATAGAGTTTGGGCGGGGAAAACTGAAGGAAAGAGACAGCTGGTAAGACATAGGAATAGATAAATGGAGAATAATACTAAAATTGATATTAAAGAAATGAAATGGGAAGCGTGGGCTGGGCTAATCTGGCTCAGAATACGGACGAATGACGGCCTGTTGCAGACACAGTAATACAGTTTAGGTTTCTATAAAGTACAAGAAATTTCTTTGCTAGCTGGGAAACTATTATTAGCTTCTCAAACAGTTTGCTTCGTGTAGTTATTCATTACGTCAAGTCGTTAGTTGGATCATATTTGGTAAAAAATTCAGGCCATTTAAACCTCTGTAGCCTGCAATACTCGCACACTCACGTAAAGGTCTTCCTAGTATAGAGTGCTACAGTATTTTGCTTAAAAATTAAACACGTAGAAGACAGGCGCAGAGTATATCACACCAGAACGATAGGAGATACAAATTTAACAACGAATCATAAAAATAAGAAGGTAGTGGCGACAGGCAGCTGCAGCTGTCAGTGTAATATAAACTGGCATGTTGCAGCACTGGGCTGTGTGGATTAGTTAAAATAAGATTTCAGATCCTCATTCTGTGCCTAGCAGAATCAGTGTTTTATGAAATGCGTTGCGGTGTATTCTGGTACAAATTTGTCAAATTTTTGCTACCTTAGAAGTAGAGTGAGAAGTGTCTTCCGAAAATCTGTAAAATTTCTGCTGGACTGCAAAATATCACATGCCAGAACAGACTAACCTGCAGTCATCCGGCTCAGGAAGAGATCCAGTGGCGGCTTCTTGTGAACGTGCTAATAAATATTCACGCTGCAGAAGAGGTGCGAAAGTTATTTACCAGCTCAGTGACTTGTGTGCCATGACTGCGCGATGGGGTTATATTATACAGAAATCGATTTATTATTCCGTAGCTCACTTTCACTGACTTCGTACTTGCCACCGAGCTATTTTGTAGGAAAACCATTCATACATCATATTGATAAATGACACCAACCAATACTGCGTGGGTGTGGATGAAATTCCGCATACTGCAGTACGTCAGTTATTCTATGCATAGTGCTTTAGAAGAAGTCTGCCGAGTTTCATGGAAATAGTATTCAAGTGATTTTGCTTACAAACAGTTCGTATTATCACATGTCAGAAAGTTTGTTTCCATGGCATTTTGAAAACAAGTCAGGCGAGAATTCAATACGAGAATTGTCTTGGGGAGTGTGACGCCGTGTAGTCTGGTGGAATGGTTATCACTGTTTCTGAAGTAAAGTCTGCCTCAAAATTCAGGTCACAACAACAAATGCTAGTGCTCACACAGCCGTTCTGTAGCGACAGTAGGGAAATCATGGGTTCTGATTAAATACGAACAGTAGGTTAAAATTTGTCAAATGCAGACTGTTATTCAATAAGGAGAGTATAGGGTAAAAATTGCATATCGTCTGTTACTCAGTAGCAAAAATAGGGTAAAAGCTGTCGCATGCAGGAATGACGGTACTTTCTAGATCGTTGAAATAAGAAATGTAAAGGCTGCTGTAGACAAATGACTACATGAAAACAGCGGGGTAAAGACTGTCCTAGACGAAAACTGATTTGGTAGAGACAATACGACAAACAGTGTTTCAGACTCTCACTCTATAATGACCGAAGGCAAAAGACCGTCGTAGAAGGAATCTGATTCAGTAGCAACAATACGGTCAAGAATCCGCACAACATTTCTTGTTCAGCAACCACAGGCTTTCATAAACAGACTCTGCAGCTCTGTCTACTGGCACGGCTTGACAAAACTTGGATCTTCGTTAACGATCTAGTTTTTTTCCTACAACTTTTTTTCCGAAATATTTCTCATTCTAAAAAAAAAAAAAAACGCAGCGAGAAATTATCATAAATTCACATGGGTGTTCATGTAAAGTACCCGTTATTCTGCTCAGATTTTAAATGAAACTGAATTTTCTCGCCAGATTTTGGAAAATCCTCAAATATCAATTTTCATAAAAATCCGTCGAGTGGGAGCCAAGGTTTAGCATGCAGACAGACAGACTTCCCTAACGCAATTTTTCAAACTCGCTTTAAAATGCTTGTCCTTATCCGGAATCGAACTACGAATCCTTTGACCGTCCAGTCAGTAATTCAGTCACTATCCGGAATGTTACTGTTTGAAACAGGTGAAAGTGAAAGAGCTCGCTCGTTGATACGGACTCGACGACCGGAAAAAATGGTACAGTCGTAATTTGGGACACGCAGATGATTTGTCTTCTCCTCAGCCACGACCCGACTCTACAGCCGACCACGTGTCCAGACTTTTTTTGCCCAGGCACAAAGCGGTAGGATCGTGAAGGTGACCAATAAACTGCGTCTAATGCAGAGGTTAATAACGCGCACAGTGTCACTCATCCATTCTTATTTGTGGTAGCGCTTAATTAATTGAATAATAAAGAGTGATTACTTTCTATTATTTCCGCTATAGATAAAGAAATGTACCACTTAAAATATATTCTAATTACTACGTGGTTGAAAACTAAAACCTGCGACGAGTTGTTTCCTCGTGTGGATGAGTCCTACCGGTTGTGTATGCTTTAGAACCCTCAAAAATGGGGCGGTCGGACCCGAGTTGGGCTGTTGCGACACAGAAAAAGAAATTGAAAATTGAAAGCCGGCTAGGCAAGTAACCTGTTTGTCTCATCATGCACGCTTTAAAACAGTAGGCTGAACAGACAGAAAACTGCTTCAATTTCGAGAGTCGAAGTCATGTGAGTTGCTTTCTGGGACAATCGGTGCGTCCCATGTTAAACACAAACCCAAACACCTGCTATCTTAACTGGAAGATTCACACGGATTTCCTTAGTCATCGTAGTGAATTCTGTGACAACAACTCAAATTAGCCCACAATTTCTTTGTTACACTTTCCACCTCATTATTCACTAATCATACTACCATTCGATGATAGGGATCTGGGTTACTGACAGCTGCGTTAAATAACACAAAATAAATAATATTGTGACCAGCAACAGCACTGTCTCATCTCTAAACTATGAAACCACAAAAAAGTATTCAGTCGTGATCAAAACGGCACCACCACCGGCATACAGATTGCATGAAGGTCGCATAAAGATTTCAGGAAACAGTTTGAACTGAGGATATTTTCGATTTTCCTCAGTTAATTCCATGGATTATAGATATTCTTGAAAAGTTAATAATCGCATAGTTACACTGTAAGGAACATGAAGATTCACAACTACCTTCATAAACGCTCGCCAATGATCCCTATCCTTAGCGAAATGAATTCGGTCCACACCTTCTAATCTTAAATTTTTAGATTCGTTTTAATATTATCCTCCCTTCTACTTCGGCGTATTCCATGTGGTCCCTAACTTCAGGCCTTTTAAAAAATGGAAAATAAATTTTGGTGAGACGATCTAAAACTAACAGACCATTTGCAAAACCGTGGCATAGATGAAACGCAACAGTATTAAACTTAAATAAAGAGGGTGAGAAATGTGGAGTGGATGCAACTGACTGAGGGTACAGATAATTTTTTAATCTTCTGTTTTGTCAAATGACTGCAGCCCGACTGATATGTAAAAAAAATCATAGCTTTTCCTAACGTGACACGTGATCGTTCAGTTGAACTTGATGTCCATGACATTTCAAATCCAAATGCAAGTTCAACGACAACACAGCGTTAGAATTATTTTCATCGTCCACCACAGAACCTCTATACCCAAATGGTAAAATCTGTCAGTTCTCATTTATGCTATAGAATAATGACTAATTTTTCGCCACCTCTGTCGTGGCTAATAAAAAGAAGTGCTGGTACGAAAAATGAAAGAAAGCACCGGACAGCGATGAATTTCAGTATGTGGCCACGTTTTTATGAAGACAGTGTGATGATTTAGATAGGCAGGAAAAACAGTCGGCCATATATTATCAGGGAAGTCTTGTCTTAACATTTTAAGCATTGACTAACCTGATTTATACTCTACGTGGGCGTTCACCTGGAACTGAAAGCCTTTGCTTCCCCCTGCATAGATTTGTATATCACTATTCTAATAAGAGCATAGTTGCTGTTTTAAGGAAGCTACTGCTCAATTACGGATTCACCATTCATCCCTTCGCCGGCATGTCGTAACTTTGACGAACAAGTAACAGACAATATTCAATGTACATGTAAGTTTATAACTCGGTACCACATTTCACCTGCTTAGCTTCAATGGCTCCTTAGTTATCACTATTAAACCAAAAACTAAAGAAACAGATGTCCACGGTTGCCATATTTTTATGTAACTATGTACGGACACGTTGCCTATTAAAGCTATATACCTTTCCAAGCCCTGGTCCCAAACATCACTGCAGGACCTAACAATAAGCGACGCTATTATCGCTCCCATCCTACGAGATCGCCCATCCGCCATTTTGCTTATTACATAAATGTAGACTCTGAGGTGCCTCGGACGATGTACTCTGGGTATGAAGTTCCTAGAAAATCAGTCAACGAATTCGAAAGTTAAAAAGGGGAAAGCATACAGCATTGCAATATCCGGACCTACTGTTCCTTTTTCAAAAACATACATAGGCTAAAAATCTAATTCCTACTTCACAGAGAAGACATTCCATCTCCATTACAAAGAACAATCATTTAATGCTGTTTTGGGGAAATAATCTCTGCTTGTTCTGAAAATCAAGTGAAACCTATAAATACACTGTGTACCAAAACTCAGATGTTACATTGTGCAAGCAAGTGGTACAAACGGTAACAGCTGTGGTTTAAAGCATTATATACGTTACGAGATCAGCAACTGACCTTCCTCAGGTCACTGCGACACTTCTGGTTCCTAGCTGCACGGAGGAAATGACTGTGATTGCACATGGCTAGGGGCAGTTGGGTGGCTACGATATTCTCGAACATTTCACTGAACCCGAAAATTCATTATCTTTTCACAAAGAATTGTTCAACACAAGCAATTCCCTACGTCCTCAAGGTCCATTTCAATATAGGACTACGTACTCATCTACAGATGGGTCTTCCATGCATTCTCTTTCCTTCAGGTTTTCCGGCTTATTTTTTTCTGTAAGTTCCTGTATTTCGCAGGTCCTTTCCGATATGCCCTTCTAAATTCCGAAATTGAGCCTTAAAATTCAGGTCCTACCTCAAAGAAAACTTAACGAATCTCCATTACGAGGACTGGATAGTTAATTCTGTCCAGGAAAATAATGTGTTTATTCGGACAATCATAGGAAACAGAAGCATGTATCTTGTGAAAAAATGTTGAATTTTTAACGCAGAATGAGGCGGTAAATAAGACAATCAATATGTTTTAATGAGTTGAATTATCCAGTGTCAAACACTTTTTCCACTGTACTTTTAAAGATTCGCAGGAAAATTCATCTACAGGAATTTGATTCTGAATTCGTGTTTGTACATGAGGGGAAGGATAAAGACTTACTGTTAAAAAATTGGATGCATTCTACACATTATATTCGACTCGTCGCCTCATTTATTTATTACAGTAACTGTGAATTTTTAAGAAAATTAACAACTCGCCACTACACTGAAGAGTACTAATAGGCATATATTGCCTGACCGGCGTGTTATGTCGGTACTTCGCTAGTGACACACTGTCCCCATCTATTCTGTAATTACGATTTAAAAAACATAATAACAACGTGGCTAATTAAAATTCTGATTTAAGTTTTAAGAAGTACAGGTCCCATCTCCATCTCTTCTCCTAATTTACTATTGAGAGGAAGTATATTCTACTCATGCGGCGAAACCAGCAGGTTACTTCGGGGGGATGGTAACCCAACTCCTAAACCACATTGCGTCCTAACCCAGAATGCCAAAGTCTAAAGGCTATCCTCTGTCATAACACCAAATATCATAAGAATACTTAAGGCTTTCAGACAATTTGGTTACTAAAAGACACGTCACATAATTTAACATAAAAGTCTTGTTCTGTACATATAGTGCATGTACGTATTCCTTACGAATCTTACATTAAACAGCGTCCGTTTCCTGAAATATCAATAACAGGCCGGCCTTTGTAACAGACACATACTGTGTTCTCTCTGATGTATGAGCTGAATTTTCATACACGAATGAACTAATTTTATGCTTCAGAATGAACACTTCCCTTGTATGTATGTATGTATGTATGTATGTATGTCAAGAACGTGTAAATCACTATAGCTAAGAGTATTAGGTACGTAATTGATCACCGCCGCTAAAAAATGCCGGTTCATACAGCAATCAATAAGGCAGATGTAGTAAATTTCAGTCTGCAGGTGTAGGCTGAACTACTTACCTCCTCCCTTCGTCTCTCCGCCGGTTGACCGCGCGTCCGTACGTGTCCCAACAGACTACGAACGTAAACAAAACTGCACCGATTCAGTTGAGCGTCGCGGCGCCGTTTCTCGTGGCAACTGGCACACACTATACGCTAGTTAGTGGGGTCACACGACGCTCCGTCTGGGGTAGGGAGACAAAGCTGACATGCGCGTGACATGTATCACGTGATCGATATTTTCTCTTCTCCTTAGTTCTTTTATTCTGTGCCCCCATTGAATTACGTCACTTCGGGTTGGTCTGGGTAGGGATAAGGGTGGTGTTTTACAAGAAAGGTTACTCTCCACCCTTGTAGTGTGGGCAGTCTGAATAGTAGCCACGGTGTACATTATATTATTTCTTTTATTGCTGTAATGATGCCCAGGATAGTTTTTTTTTTTTTAAATTGCAGTTATTTTTCTTTCTGCACGTAGCCAAATAGAGAAGAGAGGACAAATACATAAAAATTTTAGTGGCAAAAATTGAGATAAAAGAGCTCAATTGATAAACACTAGGCACAGATTGGAGGATAATGTAAAAATAGACTTTAAAGACACATCATTTAGCAGAAGTGAACCTGATTGAAGAATATCGGAATAAGTGGTAGGTTGTTAATTTGAAGGGAATAATGGGTGAGTGGCCTTCACTGAAGAGAATTCGTTATTGAAACGAAATCTTATATTAAAATTCCAGGAGACACAGGCATGTCAATATACATCACCTGTAACTTGCTTCAATTAGCACTGAAAATTAAATAACTTGTGCTGGATTTAAGAAGAGAAATAATCCTTTCACTGGTACTCCTCATCCGAGCAGGCAATACGGGTCACAACATAATAACATAGATCGTATGACGACACACCACGGTGTCAAGTTCTGTAATATTAGAGATACAATTTCGCAGTATACAAATCATTATATGAGATGCATAAACAATAATATATGATAGTTATCAAATACGAGGTTCAACTTAAGTTGTGCGATTTTTATTTATTTTCTTTCGCTAAAATAACATATATTTAAACAGACAGTACAAGTATTCTTGAAGTACCATCTGGCTATAAACAATAATCCTGTTTAGAGGTGTGCCAGCAAGAAAAATCACAGAACTTTGCCACTGCAGTAAAATATTACATGAAGAATACATTTTTATAATTCAATTGCCTCTCTTGTGCAAACAGACATTAAAGTGCCTATAATTCATTGGATTACAAAAAATTGTTTCCATAATGTAGCGATTCAATGTTGTGTTTTTATTAAAACAAAAACCATTTTTGGAAGCCATGACATTCTAAAGCAAATGTCACACCTGTATGTAATATGCACCCCAAATTCCACAACACATACATTTTTAACACAACTCTCGTGACTTTCCACATTCTTCACTAGCAAATCATTTCCAGGCATTATTTTTAGGCCAGCATTTCCATTGCCATAAATTAAAATTTGATCCCCTTTTTCATTGTTCCTTCCTAGTGAAGTATCATTCGAGTGATATTTCAACTTCCTTTTTCTATCCTTTTTTTTCTGAGTTTAAATGAGAAAAGAAACAGGTTTTCCTCATTTTCATTCTTCTTTATATTCCTGTAATCTTAAATTTCCTTCTGTGTTGTCACGCTTAGAAAGTCTGGACAATGTTTGTATCCTGATCATCGCTGTTGGCCTGTAAGAACCGGAAACGCAGAAACAGTTTCAGTTGCCACAGTAAGTGCGCAGGTGTCAGGATGATGAAGTTCTGTATCCCTAAAACACGAAGGTTGATGGGATGCCGTTAAACACATGGCGCTGCATTTTATTGCATTAGCATGAGGAATTTTTGTGTCGCGGCTTCTTGACACAGGCACATTTCTGTAACTTAAACGTCTTTACTGCTTCCCTGAAAAACTTTTGGTACAAGAAAGAGTTCTGCTTAAAAATGTTAGACTATAAAGCGTAAATTACGGTGACGCGAAACACAGAATTTCCTCTTTCTCTAGAGGCTATGCTGTTGCATACACCGGATATGGCATGTGCTGTGTCTCAATAAGGCGATAGGTGCCATCCTCAACACTTTGCACCTTGCCCTATATATACACAAAAAACGATCCCAGTGGTCGTGCGGTTTAGGACATAGGTCTGCAGCCACTTCATTGCCGGGATCGCAGCTTTGAATCTCGCTGAGGGCATGAATGTTCGTCACTTGTGTTTCCTGTGTGCTGTGTCGGTGTCGACCTCTGCGAAGGGCTGATCATTGCTTCAGAGGAATCCTACAATGTGTGTGTGTGTGTGTGTGTCCCTGTGTGTGTCCCTGTGTGTGTGTGTGTGTGTGTGTCCCTGTGTGTGTGTGTCCCTGTGTGTGTCCCTGTGTGTGTGTGTGTGTGTCTCTCTGTGTGTGATACAGAAACCTCAACAATAAGGTGGCCTAGGCCCGAGAAGTTCTGTTGCACCACAGAATAAGAAATATACACAAAACGAAAAATAAGGTTGATTTCAAGGCTTTCCATTTTAAATGATTCCTACGGGGTTTGACTAGCGAGAAGGCACTCCTTATAACCTAATAGCTAGGAATGTTAGTTTGTCATTACAAGAATATGGGAGTTGAGAAATTCTTCACTTTGTAATGCGCGTCCTCAAAACAGGGAATTGGAATACAAAAACTTTAGCCTACAGGGCATGGGTATGCCCTGTTCTTGAATACGAGTCTGCATGTAGGGGTCCATGCAGAGAAGGACAGATAAATGTGTTAGATCGAGTACAGAAGAAAGCTGCTCAGTTTACTAATCACATATAGGATTCTGAGTGGGAAACCTTGGTTCAGCGTAGGACGATAGCAAGCTTATGCGCACTTTGTAAAGCGTACTCTGGGGAACGGGCTTGTAACTGGTTGCGAAGGGCTTACTATTTGAGCAGGGTCGATCATGTTCGGAAAATTAAGGACAGGAAGCAGAGAAAGGAAGTATTCCTTTGTAAATAGGACCATTAAAAACTGGAACCAACTACCTGCAGAATCGTTAAAGACTTTCACTTGTAAATGTAAAATTTTTAGAAAGAGAGTTAGGAAAGAAATTATAAGCGGGATGAATTGAAAGGAATAGAAGTGTGGCGAAAATCGTCTAAAAGAGCAGTGATGTGAGTGAGGTGAAGTGTAGTGATGTGAGGTGGTAGGAAATTTAAATGGGTTTAAGTCAAATGAGAGGGTAGTGTAGTGTAGATGGGTAAAGATTAAATGGGAAGAAGTGAAGTGTCGACAAGTGTAGTGACGTGGAGTTGCGGTCTTAGGAACAGGGTGTCTATCATTATTAGATGATAAACAGGCGAAATGAAGTTTCACTGCTTCTTTCATATTCTTTTTGTTCTATTTTATATCATTGTATATATGTGTGGTTTATGTTTTGTACGCTTTTATTTAATTTGTATATTATATATTCTTATTGTTGTGGTTAGGTTTTCTTATTATTGTGTATGTTCTGTTCTAGGAACTGTTTCATTGTGTTGTTCTGTGTACTGTTTGTGTGAACGTGTATTGTACCACTGCCACTGTGTGTCAACCCAATGGCAGTTAACAAATATATTAATATTACTATTTCTAATATATTAATATTAACCTTTTGGTGCCGGAATTATTTTTTTAATTTTAGCACATCC
>Ga0123355_10002443_pt1 | contig 26264 bp, 25 predicted proteins | sample TergutEmb28metaG_3_FD_89872 | JGI IMG/M metagenome (GOLD analysis project Ga0123355, IMG submission 89872) | Embiratermes neotenicus P1 segment gut microbial communities from Petit-Saut dam, French Guiana - Emb289 P1 | ecosystem: Host-associated > Arthropoda: Insects > Digestive system > Gut ...
GCAAGTGCTTGTCGCACACCTTGATGAACACCCAGTCCATTGCTTCCCAAACTTATATTAAGGATTGGAATATTCTGTGCTGTCGCATGAACGATTGCAAGTTCTACTTGGTCCCATACGGCTCTTGTGTATGCTGTTGAAACACGCAAAGAAACAAGTCGGATACTTCTCGCTACACCTATGTTTGCATGTTGTGAAGCAATTACACCAGCCACCTGTGTTCCATGTCGGCCCCAAGCGAAAGGGTCGCCGCGGCCCATGAAATCGTAATGTTTACTCATGTCTGGATGAATGATTTGATAGAGATATGGGTGATCTCTGTCCATGCCATCATCTATTATACCAACACTAACTGTTGAAGACCCAGTCGTAGTTGGCCACACATAGGGCATGTTAATCATATTCAATCCCCAGTTGTTTGTTGAAAAAGCTGTTTGTCGTGCCACATCATAGTTATTATACATATAACTGGCTTCTATAATTTCTGGAACCACTATGAAATAATTTGGCGATACTGCATATACATCGCGTCGTCTTTCCAAAATTTGTATTGCGTCTAGAACATTTTGTTTACATGGCTCTTGTAAAGTTAACCGCAGACGCTGTCTAAATGTTTCTATATTTATGTCATTGGTTGTATCCCTTTGCGCTAAAGTACGACTTCTCATTTCAGTTAGTTGTTTTTCTATGTTTTGTTCGGAAAAATTCGACAAGTGTTCAACATTACTTAACTGTAATTCTGGGAAAGAATAAACCGAATGTGTTCGTAATTGCAAACTGGCACGACGAGTTAAAACAACGCTTATTGTTTTGTCGCAAAAATCATCATCAATCGTAGACATACTGGTTAGTGTTTCATCGTCCCAAAATGAATCCGATAAATTTAACTCGTCAGTTGCATGCCTCAAAGATGATGCACTTGCGAAACTTAGTTGTATATCTTGTGGAAACACGAATGAAAAACACACAATTGTTCCGAGTATCAGTATAAACACAGATATAAAAATCTTTTTCATTAGTAAATCTCCTTAAATTTTCTATCTCATTTTCGTCAAGACCCAGGTGGATCTATAAAGCCATTTACTGATGCACCAAACACATCGCTTCTTGTGTTTAAATACGCGACCGCATTCAAAATATTTTGACGACCTGGGTTTGATAAGGTAAGTTGAAGACTTATTCTATGTGTGCTTATGTTTACTGGGTTAGGTACAAATTCCTTATTTAGTTGTCGTCGCACATTATCTGTTGTCCACGCATTCATATGTTTGATGTTTGCCAATTGTAAATTTGGTAGAAAATATGTGATTGTAATAACATCATATACACTTTTATTGTTTCCAATCATATGTTCTTCAATAATATATATTGTGAAGTCATGGTCAAGCACGACACTTATCGTTTCATAACAAAATTTTTGTCGGTATGGTTCTTCCCTACATGCTGTTAAAAACACAGACCCAAAAACAATTAGCATCACCATCGAAATTAAAAGTAATTTCTTCATATACCCCCTTATATTACATATATAATACCCCTTATCCAGTCTTGTGTCAACTCGATTTGTTTGTCGATTTTTGTCGAATCTTGTCTGCGAAAATCTAATTTACTTTTCCCACGAAATTGCATATGATATGTGATATGGAAACTATTGTTAAAACTTATCCTTCGGGAATTCGCATGATTGTGCGGAACATGCCAAATTTCAAAAGTGTATCTACCAATGTGTACATTTGTGTAGGCAGCCGTGACGAACAAAAAAACGAACATGGACTGAGCCACTTTGTCGAACATATGTTGTTTAAAGGCACAAAGACACGGACAGCCGAAGACATTTCGGGGACACTTGACGGGTTAGGCGTAGACATCAACGCGTACACAAGTAACGATGCGACATGTTATTACACACGTGGTTTGAACGGAAACGTAGAAACTTGTATCGACATTTTGTCGGACATGTACTTCAACACCGAATTTTCGGACGAAGATTTCCACAAAGAAGCCGAAGTCGTAGTCCAAGAAATAATGATGCGCGACGACGAGCCACGCCAAGCCATGTTTGATTTGGCGCGCGAAACCTTTTTCGAAGGCACGCCACTAGGTCACGACATAGCAGGTACAGTCGAAGGTATTCGAAGTTACAAACCCGCCGACATTCACGCGTACATCAAAAAACATTACATTCCATCAAAGACTATTGTTTCGTTTGCGGGCGACATTACTGTTGCAAAGGCGGAGAAGTTATTACAAAAATATTTCGAGCAACACTTTACAACTAAATCAAAGCCACGTATTAAAAACACAAAAGAAGATTTAATCTTGTTGCCACAACCGCGATATGTTCACAAAGTAAAAGACACCGAGCAACATAATGTGACCCTATTCTTCCCGACACCAAACAACGTACATTCGGATAAATATGTTTGGGCGTACATCTATGAAATCTTGGCGGCCGGAATGTCGAGTCGATTGTTTACATCTGTGCGCGAAAAGTTGGGGCTTGTATATACGATAAGTGGTGGTGTGAATTTGACCGATTTTGGCGGGTACTTTTATATCTGGTTTTCGTGTACACCCGACAACACGGAAAAAGTTCTTGCGACCATTCACAAAGAATTAAAGAAATTCAAAAAGAGCGGTGCAACGCACGAAGAAATGCAAAAAGTCAAAAACCAACGCATGGCAAATGAATTGTACCAAGCCGAAAATGTGGGACAAGTCAACGGGCGAAATGTGGGAAGCCTTGCCGAGTTTAATAAAATTAAAACCACCGAAGAATATTTAGAAGAAATCAACAAAATTACAAAATCCGATGTGCAAAGAATTGCAAACGAATTTTTGAACTATGACAACATGATTATAGCAAGTGTCGGCAAGGGTTGCGAAAAAATCAAGCCGTTCGAGATTTTAATTTAATTTTTCGCTGACAATCATTCCTTCGGTTGTGAGCAATGTGCTCGCCACACTAACGGCATTTCTTATGACTTGCTTTATTACTTTTGCGGGGTCAACGATATTTGATTCGACCATGTTACAAAACTTTCTGTTCAATGCGTCATAGCCAAAATTTTCTTCATCGCTCTCCCTGATTTTCAAAAGAATTTTCTCGCTATCTTCACCTGCGTTTTCCAAAATTCTCTTTATGATTGAGTCAAGTGAACTCGCAAGAACTTTTGCACCATCATTTATCTTGCCACCACTCTTCATAATTAACTTTCCACTAATCACTGCGTAAGCAATTCCGCCACCTGCCACAATCCCATCTGTCATCGCAGACCGCACAGCATTGACCGCGTCTTCTATACGCAATTTTCGTTCTTTCAATTCTATGTCGGTTGGCGCACCCACAGAGATTATCGCAATGCCGCCTGTCAATTTGGCAAGTCGTTCTTTCAATCGGGTTTTTGAATATTCATCGGTTGCGCTTTCGATTTGAGATTTTATTAGTTCAATTCGTTCATTCAATCGTTCGGTCGAATTTTCGTTTATGATAATGGTGCAACTTTCTAATCCACAAGTTATTTTTATGCACGTACCAAATACATACGCTTCGCTTTGCTTGCTAGATTTCTCCACTTCGGTCGAAATGACATTACCAACTTTTTCTAGACTTAAATCATTCTCTTGTGAGATAAGTGTTGCACCCGTCAATGCACAAATGTCTTCCATGATCGCATTTCGTCGCTCGCCCATTTCTGTAATTTTTACAAGCAATAACTTAACTCCCGCACGCACACGATTCAGTAGTACAAGGTTAATAACTTCCTGTGAAAAGTCGTTTGCAACGATTACAACTTTTTCTTTTTCACGGCCTGCGTATTCAAGTATCGGGACAATCTCGCTTGCTTTTTTTATGGTATCGTTTATAACAACAAGTCGTACGTTCTCATATTCCGTCTGCATTGATTTCGGGTTTTCAATCATATAGGGACTGGCAAGAGTTGCCGAAATTTCGCACCCCGAAACGTGTTTCAAGTACGTTTGGCTCTCGCCATTTTCTTCCAAACTTACTACTCCATTTTGTCCAACTTTTTCAAATGCGCATGCTACCAACTTTCCGTCCGTTTCGCTTGCACAACTGTTGCTGGCAACCGCCAAAATCTCGTCAGACGTCGTCACAGGGCGCGAAACAGCCCCCACAGCATCACAAGCCATCTCGCCAGCACAAATTAACTCCTGTTTCAACAACACAGGGCTTGCACCCTTGTCGATTGCGTCGAAACCTTTTTTAAGTATTTCGGTGGCAAGAACTATCGCACTTGTGGTGCCATCGCCCGCTTCGATGTTGGTCTGTGACGATGCCTGTAGTAGAACCTGTGCCGACATATTTTCGTACTTGTCGGCGAAGATAACTTCGCGTGCGATTGTTACTCCGTCATTGGTGATAATGGGTGTTCCGTTCTCTCGTTCGATGACCACATTACGACCACGCGGTCCAAGTGTCAAGCCCACGATGTCGCAGAGTTTTTGTGCTCCCGACAAAATTTTTGCATGTGCGGATTTGTTAGTCAAAATTTTTTTCATATCACTTCCCCCAACTTCGCCAAAACGTCAATCGCCTTTATAATTAAAAATTTGCGTCCATCGTGATTGATTTCGACGCCAGCGAACTTGTGAACAATTACTTTTTCTCCCACAACAAATTTCTCTGCGCACCTATCTCCTATACTCACAATACTCATTACTAAACTCTTGTCGCTTGTACTTTGTGGTATGTACACGCCATTCTTGCTCTCCACTTCTTTAATTTGTTCTAACAAAACTCTGTCAAACAGGGGTTTGATTTTATTAGCCATATCTCTCCTTTTGCGATAATATAGACTACGAATCGAAAAATTTGACGACACTATGACAAGGAGAAATTATGGCTTATTCACTTACACCACGCGATTATGACTTTATGAAGTTGGCACAAGAAGTCGGCACAAAAAGCGGTTGTATTCGCGGAGAATCAAGATTTGGTGCAATCGCAGTTAAAGATGATAAAGTATTGGCAAAAGGTTGGAACGGGTATGTAGGAGATGTCCAACCATGTAAACAACGTGGCTCGTGTATACGCCAAGAACTGGAAGTGCCAAGCGGTACGAAACGAGAAATTGCTCATTGCATTTGTGCAGAACAGCGATTGATCTGCAACGCGGCCAAAGATGGAATTTCGATTGATGGGGCAACTATGTATGTGACAGGATTGCCGTGCAAGGTCTGTGTTCGGTTAATAAAAGCAAGCGGAATAAAACGTGTTATTCACACCGACGATTATGCATGCAACAAGAGTGACGACATGGCAGGATTAGTTGGATTGGAATTGGTCAAGATTGACCTATAATCGCCTAGTCACCTTGTCCAAAATTATTTTCAGTAATTTTACTCATCATATTTTTGAAGAATTCTTTTGTGTGTTCTTTAGTGAATCTACTTTCAAAACTTATAGGTGTCCTTACCATAGAACCATCTTTTGTGTGAAACTCACATGTTGCATTACGCATATTTTCGTAATCATCCGAATTGCTTGAAACATTATTAAATCGTTTTTCTATACTTGTCTGTGACTTCCCTATGGGTGACGTTCTTGATGAAAAAGTTAGTGGTGATAAATAATCATATTTACCACTAGGCAAAGTTATTTTGTTTTGACCATATTCCGTTGCACCTACCCTGACACTAAATCCTTCTCTTTCTAAAAGTTGTCGCAAAATTTCAATGCTTTTGCCGCTGCATATATCATCTTCAAGAATTGTCAAATCTTCGCCCAATAATTCTAATGTCTCGAAATCAGAAATATTTAGAAAGTGTGTTAACTTTCTACCTTTTTTTGTGTTATCGTCATTTTTATTGCCGGAATAGTTCAAAACATAATAATCGGTATCAAGAAGATGTTTCGCCGACGGACCAATATAAAACCCACCATAACCCGCGGTTATTACGATAGTTTCCCTTGCTTCGGGTGGCAATGATTCCAAGAACATTTTGATAATCTTGAAATTATTTTGCGTCTCTTCTTTTCCATGGATTGTTGGTCCATGTCTTGATAACTCGGATTCCATGGGCATGACAGTTCCATCTTCCATAAGCGAAAGAAATCTTGCCACATCTTCGTTCAAACATTCTTTTGCGTTAAGGTATTCATTTGGTTGATTTTTTGAATAGTTCTGTAGATGTGTATATGCCACATCACCTGAAATTTTCAACATCTTATCGGCGATAACGGCGGCTTGAATTTCGTCGTTGCAATTTATAAATTTTTTGCCTAGATGTTCACGCATTTGTGACATTTTATCCTGCGCATTGGTCATGTTGTAATAGTCACTGTTTCGCGACAGATAGAATTTATTGTTCGCCCAAGAAAATTCATGGACAAGGTCAGAAACATCTTTTGCTTGTGCTTCCGTCAACTCAAAGATTCCCATGCTATCCATGGATTTTGCCCAATCTCTCATAGCTATATTGTATAATAGTTATAGTAATTTGTCAACTGCGTCACTTTTTCGACCGACTGCGCGAAACAAGGGCCGCCACAAGTCCGAACACAGTCGCCGCCGCAACACCAGCCGCAGCGGCGGCCAACCCACCCATAAATATTCCCATGAAGCCATCTTGTTCGACCGCTTTGATTGCGCCTTCCGCCAATATCCCGCCAAACCCGACAATAGGTACAGTAATTCCAGCACCAACTGTTTGACGTATCGGGTCAAACAATTGAAAGGCACCCAACAACACACCAAAAGTCACAAATATAACAAGTATTCGGCTTGTCGTCCATTTTGTACGTAATATCAAAATCTGCCCAATCATGCATAATGTCCCACCCACCAAAAAGGCATACAAAAACTTCAAAAATATGTCCATCACCCACCCCCGCTCTCTATTTGTACACAGTGGGCTATTCCTGGAATTGTGTTGCCTTGGAAACTTGACGTTGGCGACAACAATGCCCCCGTCGCACAGAACAAAATCTTTTTGTATTCTTCACTGCGTAACTTGTCCAAGATAAAGCCATTCAAACAAACGGCAGCACATCCACAACCCGACCCACCTTGGTATTGGTTTTGACTCTTTCCATAAATCAGACGACCACAATCAGTATAACGATTGTCAACGGGATAGTTCGCATTTGCAAGCAAATCACGTAAGATATTCTCGCCCAATTTACCAAGGTCACCAGTGAATATGTGGTCGTAATCTTCGGGTTTGGTCTTGGTATCACGAAAATGCGCAATCAATGTATGCGCAGCAGCAGGAGCCATCGCGGCTCCCATATTGTTGACATCGTTGATTCCCCAATCGCAGACTTTTCCAAAGGTGACAGATGTAACTTTCGGCGACTTTTCATTTACCTTTGTCGAAGATAAAACACTTGCTCCTACCCCTGTCACCGTCCATTGTGATGATGGGGGTTTTTGATTGCCCAACTCGAGCGGTGTGCGGTATTGCCGTTCTGCAGTTGCATAGTGACTTCCTGCGCTTACTACTGCGTTGTTTACAAAGCCGCCACTTACCATGCAACTTGCAATTGCAAGGGTCAGAGCCATTGTCGAACAAGCCCCATAAATACCTACAAACATCATGTCGAAAGACCGCGCCGCAAAGGACGATGAAGTAATCTGGTTCAACAAATCGCCCGAGAACATTATATCAATGTCATTCTTGCCAAGACCAGATTTTTTAATTGCACCACGAATTGCATGCTCGAACATTTTTTGTTCGGCATCTTCGTGAGATTTTTCGCCAAAATATTCATCCTCGACAATTTTTGAAAATGTACTTTTTAATGGACCATTGCCCTCTTTTTTTCCAACAATACTGTAACCGCTTGTGATATACACAGGGTTATTTAAAACAACTGTTTGATTGTGTTTATGCGACCTGATAATCTGCGATTTTTTTGCAATATCTATAGAACGATTACATTCGCGTTTACCCTTTTCCATTCAAGTGATTATTGACAACATTTGGAAGAATTAGTTATCGATATTTTCAAAAAGCGCGGGAACAATAGTACTTTTTGCCAGTCCAACTAAATCTTCAAGACTTGTCGAAACCTGTGCACCAAAAATTTCTGTAATTCGCACAAAGTAATCATTACCGCCAAACGTGAAATGTATAAGCACATTTCGGACTTCGTTAAAATTTTCATCAAATGAATAACTTGCGTGGGTGAATATTGTAATACCATCCACCATGAATCCATGTACATTTGATGTACGTGGCAATGTAACATCATCCACTATTTGCTCTTCGGATATATTAAATTCCTGTATATTTTGTTCTGTTACAAGATTTGCGTATCTTGTGCGAGCAATTTCAAGTGCAGAATAAGAATTTTCATGATACCAAGCAAAATGATAATGCATATGTGTACGAATTCGGTATTCTACAGCAAACATATCACTTCCCAGTGTCAGCACACTACCCACAACTACATAGCTCAACACCAATGGCGCATCATCGGCAAGTTCCATTCTTGATACACCCCACATTGGTATAACACCAGCGAGTGTTAATTGCTGTTGGCTGAAAAATAAAAGATCAGGTATTCTACGTAAGCCTTGCTCTTCTATTGAAATTAAAATAATATTATCTGTATAAATAAACGGCTCTGGTGTGATTGGCGTAAACTGATTATCTCTGCCTTGTAATGTAATTGGCAGCACAATTGACAAACAAAGCATCACGGCAACAATTGATGTCAATGCATGCTTGAACAAAAAGCTATTTGCAAAGTTCGGTTTAACCTGTTTTTGAAAAATACCACTTTCGACCTTAGCAATTTCCCTTTGAGTTCTCTTGACTTCTTTTTTATTTGGTCTTTCCCCCAATTCTGTTTCCAAATAATCAAACAACTCTCTTTTTGTACTCATCTCATTCCTTTTATCAAGCAAAAATATTCAAAGTAATAGCATTGTTCAATGTAGAATGTGTGTTAATCCTTGCCCAACCTGTGCTTCCAAACCCATCTGAAACACGAACGTATAAATCTTGCCTGAACATATTATCGTATGCATCAAAGTAATAAACCCGTTGGTATCCAAACGCAATCATAATATGATTGCCAGAATGTTGAGTCAACGCAATTACATCATGTCCAGTAGCATGCACAGGTATTCCTCCTGTGAGATTATATCCACTGAAGAACATTGATACTGGCACTCCGTTTGCGATCGCATCAAAGAATGATGGTAACACTGCGTTGTCAGCAGCTCGGTGCATAGCAAACGATGTTGTAAGACCTCTGAAATGAACGAATTGTGCATATCCCGTAAAGTATTCAACAAATGTAACACCATCCCTGCCACGGCCACCCATACGAACATTTAATTCATCCATCATAGCTGTTATTTGCGGTGTAGTTGGTGTCCAAAACCAGTTATTTCCAAACTGAAACCCCGGATTATGACCAGGAATTAATTGCGGGAACTGTCGATTATAAAAAGCGATTTTATTCCCCGCACCAGTAACACCACAATTCACTCCAAAATAATTGGGCACATTGGGCCATATAACATTTTGCACAACTTCGCGCCGTGTGTAGTGTATATGTTCAAAGATTGTAAGGATTGGTGTTCCGCCGAATGGAACGATGTCTTTATATAATGTTTCTTGTCCGGAGTACGCATTTACCTGCGAAATATGTGAACGCGCAGGAGCCAATACCATAACCATATTACAAAGTGCAAACACAATTGTAAGCGTGAATGTTGATATTCTTTTTGTTGTCATATTTTTTTCTCCTTTATTCTTTCTTCTTCCTTTCCTTTGTTAAGCAAGAGAAGTAACACAGTCAAAGCGATGTCCTTTTCCCTAGTGCTCAAGGCGTGAAGCATATCGATAAGTTTTTTATCGATATTGTACGATTCAAAGTCTTCGGAAAATATTTCTTCTAACGTTGAACCGCATGCGTCGGCAATTTTTTCCAAATCTTCGATTGAAGGATACTGCATACCATTTTCGATTCTTGATATGTGGTATTCACTTCGACCAATCTTCAGACTCAGACTTCTCGCCGATAAACCCGCCCGCTTGCGTAGGGTTTTTAACCTCTGCATAAGCCGTTCGCGGATATTCATACATAATATTATCAGAGTATTTAATAAATGTATATTACTTTTTTTGTCATACTTTTTCTTCAATATGATAGATTTTACTAGGAAGTGTGACTAAATTCATCTATACTGTTAAGTATATGAAACATAATACTATTAATATCGAGTGGAAAAAATACGTGAATGACAGGAACAAAAAATTGTTCCAAGGCGAAGAGCATCAGTCTGTCACACAAGAGAGTAAGGAAGAAATAACGAACTATATCATGCGATGTATTAATGAAGATCTTGATCGTAATTTAAAAATTCCACTCACCTGCAATTATTCAAGCAATGGCATGTCCGAGTTTCAAAAGTTGACTTTTTTAATTGAACAAAGTGGAAAGAAATTATCCCACGATTTTTTCGCCACAATTATCTATGATGAGTACAGAATAGAGGACGGAACACAAGGTATCTACGATATAATCAGCAATTATGTCAATTGGATAGACACAAAGTAAGGAGGACTTAAGAGAGATGGAAAAAAAATCACAAACAACAATTGCCCTGGAAACACACTTTGGAATACTTGCAAACGTTATATATAATGCGTGTTCATTACTTTGCGCAGATATGGATAAAGAAAAAATGAAACTTGTTATTGAAAAGTCCTGTGAAAAGGTTAAGAATGACGCAATTAAAGAAATCGAATGGATTGTTTCAAATTCGTCTTCTTCTCTTTAGTACGAAAAATACAACTATACCACATATTGTCACCGCGATGATAGGCACCAGGACATAGACAAATATAATAAACGCACTTGATCGCGATGGTCTTCCGCCGCCAGTGCCTTCATTTGGATTAAATGCTTGGCCTGCAGAGTCATATACAGTCATAGTAAAGTTCGCTGTGCTGAACCTGTAGTATCCAATGACAGTTGTGTTTCCTATATGTAATCCCTGAGTATCGGGCACATAAATAAACACATGAATTGTATATTCACCAGGGCGCATGTTGACAAACTTGAAATCCCGCGTTGTAACGTCACGAACTCGTCCATCTTGTGCGCGTACCACCCTGAACCGAAACTGTTCTTGATTTTTGAATGGATGAGGCAATGTTTCGAAATGATTTTCAAGATTGACCTCTGTGTAAGTATCTATGTCAAACAAGATTGTATTAAATGATATAATGCTGGCCGTTTGCAAATTCAAAGTCAGATTCAAATTCCGCCTGAAATAAACAAGAGGGCTCAGCCTGTAATTTATGATTATTCCATTTACAACACCAGATTCGAGCGACAGTATATCACTAAACTCTCCTGGAAAACCTGTCACTGCTCCGCTCGGTGCTGCGAATGATGATGTAAAGGTGGAAAAAGTTGTAAATAAATCGCTGGAGGCTTGTGCAGTTGGATACCTGAACTGTACATCTATATTAGGTTGCAGTAAATTGAAATATCCTGTGATCGATCCAAGTCCTATATTATTTAAAGTGACTGTACGAACACCTGTGTTTATGTTAACCCAATTAAAGTCACCGTCACCCATATAAAATGGTTGGGCAAAGTTTGCTGGCATTACACCGACATTCAAAGCATTAAATGCAGCCCCAGAATGAATATAACCTCCTAAAGTAATAGCAGCAAGCGTACTGGTTGAACCAAACACTGCCAAAGCATTTGAATTCAAACCTGTTGGGCTTGTTGAACCAAGCCCAATAACTCCAACTTCGCTGTTGTTATTAACCCCACCAGTTGCAAGACCTCTTGTTGCTGATTCGTTACCGCTTATTTGCAAGTTTACGTTTGTAAACCTTGGAGCAGGAACGGGGGTAAATCCAGTCAGACTCGTTTGCCGTATTAGAACCTCTGCAGTATTAACTTTTCCAACAAGCCCTATTATTCCGCCTACATAATCAATCCCAGTTACAGTTATGTTTGATGCCGTACTGTTCACTATCTCTACTTGTCCTTGTTCTATGGCACCGATAACTCCACCTGCTATTCCCATCGTTGCCGTTACATTCATAGTTGTATGAGTATTATGAATCTCCACCGCCCCACCTGTTACCGTACCTATGAGAGATCCAATTACGCCAGTTGTCGCCCCAGAAGTAGTACCAGCAATAGTGATATTTGTAAATTCGGCATCACCAGCAACATAATTAAACAGCCCCCAAGACCCAGTTCCAACGGGGTTTTGAGACCCCATGTCAATTACAAGGTTTCGACCACCAGATGTGAATATACCTTCGAATGGTCGGAGCCTTGTGCCTATTCCAGGAAATTGTCCCATACCTACTGTTAAATTTATGCTTTGTGTAAGGTTATAGTGAGCAAACCGAACTTCGGCCGGCGGGACAGTTACACCATCATCATTAGTGAATGCTGTTGCTGACGATATTGCAGTTGCAAGTCCTCTCAAATCTGCCTCTGTCCTTATTACAATTGGTGGGTTGCCTAAGGGTATAATCTCTGTATATGTGATTTCAGGCACATACATAAACGAAAGAGAAAACACACACAACACGATAATAATTAACTTGTTAAACATTTTTCCTCCTTCTGAAATTGCGATACTTTTTCTTAACGACAATTTGATAGATGACGTAAAGCAGAACAAGTGCTATACCAAGCAACAACAGATTCAACCAAGTAGGCCAACTCATACGAACGTCAATTTCGAACACTCGAGTATATAAAACCACTCCACTGTGAATCAGATTCGCTTCAATAACAGTAACCCCAGCACCTTGTACAATTAATTTTGTATTGAAATCTAACTTCAAGCTTTTATTTTCAGTATGCCTCACATAGGTATCTAAACGAAAGGTAACCTCTTCTTGGTTAATAGTAATAGCATTTTCAATTGATGGTCGTGCATCTATCCTATCACCCTCTGACACATTCCGTACACGCATATTATCTATTCTTCTGAAACGGAATGTTGCTAATTTATCGTCGAGCCAATTTGAATCTTGTGCAAACGATAGAGGGGTTTGTATAGAAGCATGGACATTAATATTAACTCCAGCAAGAAAAGCAGATTGTTGTATAAATCCCGACAAAATTCCTTCTTCTTGTGACGTTGCAGTTATATTAATGTTAGGAATATTTACGTCAGCCACAACAGTGTATACATGTTGATTGATTTGACCAATAAGACCGCCAGCACGTGATGCAGTTCCCGCACCAGTTATCACCACACTATTACCAAGCGATACATTATAAATTCGTATTGGTACTCTTTGAAAAACTTCGTTACCAGACCTGGCCATTGATGTTTGCCCAATTACTCCGCCAATTCTTGCTGTGGTTTTTGCCGATGATACAGAACCATTTATGCGGATATGTTCAAAACGCGAATAAATTGCATTAACACCTATGGTCGTGTTAAATGTATGTGCGACCTCTCCACCTAATCCTCCTACAAGTGGAGTCCCAACTGCACTTGCGCTGAAATTGCCTTCGCGAACATCTGCGTTAATTGTCACGTTTTCAATTGTGCTGCCCACATTTCCCTGCATTCGTCCAAATAAACCACCAACTACACTATTACCATTTGTATCCACAAAGACAAACCCAGCTATAGTTAAATTTCGAATGGTCGCCGCTTGAATAACATTGAAAAGACCGCCAACGGTAACGGCAGTCGCCTGTTCATAATGCATTTCAACGCGAATTGTATGCCCACTGCCATCAAAAGTTCCTTGAAATGGATTAGCAGCATTCCCTATGCCTGCAAACCCAGAAGTGATTCCAGGCTTGTGAGTATGGTTAGAAATATCCAAACTGTTCGCCAAACGGAAGTGGATTCCTGCAAAATTAGTGGCTGTATGACCTTCCATACCTTTGGAAAACCATTCAATTCGCCTTAAGTCATATACAGTTCTTACAATAAACGGACTTGCGGCCGTTCCATGACCATCGATTTCATCCCAAAATGACCCAGCATATACTGTAGGTGTAATTGCAACAAAAGCGAATAAACCCGAAAGTGATAATAGTGAAATTAAAATAATTAATAGAATCTTTTTCATGTTCCCTCCTAATCCAAACTCTTTTTGAATTTTAATATAGATGTGAAAATTACAACTACAGCAAAAATAGTCAAAGCCCAAATATGCCCAGCCATATACGACGCATCAAGCCCAGAGATTATTATACCTCTTGTAATTTCCAAAAAGTGTGTAAGCGGTAATAAATTTGCGATAAATTGCACTGTTGGCGGCATGGATGATACAGGTGCTATCATTCCGCAAAGCACAAGTGACGGAATGATGAACACAATCGCCAGCATAATGGATTGACCTTGGTTGGATGAAAAAGTCGAGATCAAAATTCCAAGACCTAATGCACACAGAACAAACAGCATTCCCAATGCTATGAATAACGCTACGCTACCAACTGGGGTAATACTAAATAAAAATGCTGCTAATCCCAGTATCAGTAATATATCAAAAAATCCGACAAGAAGATAAGGTGACAGTTTCCCCAACATAAACTCGGTCTTGGTCATCGGCGTTATCATCAATTGTTCGATCGTGCCTCGTTCTTTTTCGCGAACTATAGTGGATGATGTTAAAACTATTATAATAGAAAAGACTATGACCGATATTATGGCTGGAACCAAAAATTGCCGTTGTCGCATCATCTCATTAGAGATTACAGTAGAAAATACGGCACCACGTTCAGCCATTGTTGGATGGATAATGACGTTATTACCAATAACATTGGTAAGTGCATCTAGACTTGCGACCGAAAAACGATAAACTATTGAACCTCCGGCTTCTGTTGCTATGCGTGCTATTGCTGGGTCTGCACCATCTACAAATATGCGTACCCTGTCCATATCGGAAACATGCAATTCGTTAAATCGTGCGCTGTATCGTGCAGGAATAATGATCCCTATATTAATACGTCGCTCACGAATCAACTGATGTATCTCTTCTTCGCTGTCGACTTGATATAGTACATTAAAATACGGAGAGTTATCAAACTCGTTAATAAGCGCATTACTGAACTCCAAGTCTCTGTCAAAATGTTGGTGCTCGGCTTGCAGTCTGTTCATATCCAGGACAGCCATAGGGACATTTCGAACCTCGCCCGACACAGCAAACCCAAACAATACAATCATGAAAATGGGCATGATAAAAATTAGCGCAAGTGTTGTCGGATCACGCATTATATGGCTCACCTCTTTACGTAATACAGCAAAAAAGCGTTGCGGTGAAAAATTAAATCTGAACTTCTGTATGAATTTCATTTTTTTACCGCCTTCTTTTGTTTAAGCATCCTAGTATTCTCGGCTTCATAGTCTGTTATGCTCTTGTCGAAAACCTCGCCCAATGTTCTAAGTCCCATCTTTTGTATAAGGGCAAGCGGCGACCCCTCGATAATTAATTTACCATCATATATAATTGACACCTTGTCACAAAATTCTGCTTCGTCCATATAGTGTGTGGTCACAAGTACCGATAATCCCTGTTTCGACAATTGCCTTATGATATTCCAAAATGTTTTTCGAGATACTGGGTCAACTCCGGCGGTCGGTTCGTCTAGTATCAAAATTGGCGGAGAATGCAACAAAGCACATACCAAAGCAAGACGTTGTTTCCATCCGCCTGACAAAGTTCTGACTATGCTTTCCCCACGGTCGGTCAACGATACAAGATTCGTAAGTTCATCGATTCTTTTCTTTTTCACATCTGACTTTAATCCATAAATGTTGGCATAAAACGATATATTTTCATCCACGGTCAAATCCTCGTACAGAGTAAATTTTTGTGACATATATCCAATTCTGGATCGTATCTTTTCCATGTTCTTTGAAACATCCATTCCCGATACATAAACGGAGCCTTTTGTCGGCTTGTACACCCCACACATAATTTTGATAATCGTAGTTTTTCCCGCGCCATTCGGACCAAGTAAACCATATATTGAACCTTGTCTAATATTAAAAGATACTCCGCGTAAAACTTCCTTTCGCGAAAAGATTTTTACCAAGTTATCTACTACAACAACCTTATCCATTTTAATATTGTACCATAAAGTTGTTCTTTTTTTAAAATATATATTATGTTTGACTAATTCAGCTATGTTGCATATACTAGCCAAAGATAACCTATGAAAAAAGCGCAAAGAATAGATAGGCGTATATTGGGTCTTACATGGCAAAAATGGCTGTCGCTTTTGTTAGCACTTTTTTTATTTTTACGGCTGATGAGTGGTCGCAGTATGCTAGAGCGCGTGCTTGCACTCAATTGGTCCGCACTTGGCCTGGAAGATATTTTTGTATCTGAACTTTGGTCGGCTTCGGTCATTTTGCTCGATTGGTTTTTAATAGGTGCAATTTTAGTTACTGTGTTATACCCTTTCTTCCGCAAAAAGGATAATGACAACAGGTTTTATAGGACTCTTGATAATTTGTTATTATTTTTCGCCCTTCCCGTAGCTTTTTTCAGCTTGATAAATCTCCGAGGCATGGCTTACACACAAAGCGTTTACGGGTTGACAAGGTTTAATGTCCGGTGGCTGTTCTTGATTTTCGAAATGGTGCTTACGATTGGTATTTGCACTTACCATATTATCAAACGCCCAAAATGGAAGATGAGTGCCGAGGACATTGGTATAGCCATGCTTTCTATCGTTGGTATTTTGGCGGTCACATGGCAGGGGTACATGCCGCGTGCAATCTTTGGAGCAGGCGAGTTCCGTCGTTGGTCAGGATTTGGGATATGGCACAGGCAGCTTCTTTATATGGCATTCTTAGTACCAGTTTTTGTCTTTGTGTTGTTTCGCAATAAAAGTTTTGAGATTAAAAAATTTGTCTTGCTTGTTATGTCACTGGGCGGATTGATATTATTTTCGCGTGGGCACATATTTTTATATATTATTACAGATGATTTTACGCGAATTCCCCTTCATCTGTGTAACCTTGCAATGTATTTGATTCCGCTTGCTATTATATTCAAAATGCCACGAATGTTTTATTTTACTTTCTTCATCAACGTGATCGGAGCTTTTATTGCTATGGTACTGCCGGAATTTGGAGACCCTGTTGCACCATTGTTTCATACAAGTCACTTGGTATTCTGGGTTACACACTGGTACGCATTTTTCATGCCAATTTTAATGGTTTTGTTTGGCATATATGAACGTGCAAAGTTCAAACAGTTTCGTTACGCTATGTATGGTTTTGCTGGATACTTTTTTATTGTGCTGGTTGTAAATGCGTGGTTTTCTAATTACCGCGATGGAGTCGATTACTTCTATCTAAATTCTGATGTTATTGTACGACAACTTGGACCATGGGCACAAAATTTGCGTTATAATTCAACATTTTCGTTTAATTTGGGAAATTTGTATTTTGAATTCTTTCCGCTTTACCAGACATTGTTTTTCTTTGTTTATGTCGCATTAGGTATAGGAATTTGGTTTCTGTATGAAAGCGGTTATGAAATCGGCAAACAATGGAATTATATTTTTCCCGCTCATCGAAAACAAAAAAAAGAGTATCAAGAATGGTTAAAAGGAGTACAAGAAATGGCACAAGAAAACACATCTAAAAAGTCGGCGACTACGATGGCAAAGGAAGAATATGCTGATTGTCTGAAACTGACCGATTTTTCGAAGCGATATTCTTCGTCTAAAAACTATGCTGTGGAAAACGCAAATTTGGAAGTCCAAGTCGGCGAGGTGTTTGGTTTCCTTGGTCCAAATGGTGCGGGGAAAAGTACAATTATTAAAAGCATTGTTGGCATCCAGCCACTTACAAGTGGTACTATTCATATTTGCGGATTTGATGTTGAAAAGCAACCGGTCGAGGCAAAACGACGAATTGGCTTTGTTCCAGACCACTATGCACTTTACGAAAAATTAACAGCACGTGAATATATCAATTATGTTGCCGACCTTTATCGTGTCTCTACCGAAGACCGAGACGAAAGGTTGAACCATTTGGCAGCAAAATTCGAAATTACGCATGCACTTGACCAAATGATTGAAACATATTCACATGGTATGAAACAAAAGACTACGATAATGTCTGCACTTATACATAACCCACGGCTTTGGATTTTGGACGAGCCACTTACCGGACTTGACCCTAATTCGATTTTTCAAGTCAAAGAAATTATGCGTGAACATGCGGCGAAAGGGAATATCGTTTTCTTTTCAAGTCATCTAATTGATGTAGTTGAAAGGGTCTGTGACCGAATTGCAATTATTCAAGCTGGTCAAATAAAGACAATCGAAAAAGTAAGCGATTTGACAAAGAAAAGCATTAACCTCGAAAAGTTTTATATGGAACAAATCGGAGAAAAAGGAGCGAAGCGATAGTACCATGCGCGATTTAAGAACACTTGTTATTATGCAATTAAAAGCACGAACGAATCTCGCTTTGTGGCGTTCTTTGCGTAGAATATTGTTCACAATAGGTCTTGGGGTCGTACTTTTCGCCAGCGTTACTTTGGTCGTCAATTGGTTATTCGGTGTTTTCGCGAGCTATCGTATCGTTTCAAACATTAATATTATACCAACCAATTTTATGGTTTTTATATTTTTCGTCCTGTTGACAATATCCCTGAGTACCAGCACCTATTCACTAACAAAGTCGTTTTATTTTGATTTGGACAACAAAATCTTGCTCACATTTCCGGTAAAATCAAATATTGTTTTCTTTTCGAAATTGATAGTATTTTTTATAACCGACTTTCGGCGTAATGCGTTTTTAATGTTGCCGTTTTTTCTTGCATTCGGTATCACGAATGGTTTGGGATTTTTGTTCTATTTAGTTTTGATTTTTGGATTTATTTTCCTGAGTATATTTTTGACAGTTCTTGCCGCTACATTATCTATTCCACTGATGTATATAATGATGGTTTTCAAGCGTATAAAAATTTTGCAAGTTACTTTACTTGTCGGTGCACTAATTTTTGCCACTGTTTTAATTGTTCGGGTTATTAATGAAATTCCGCGCAATATCAACATTGCCCAGGATTATTTGACATATTCTTCACACATTATGGCGTTTTTACAAGACTTCGAAAATGCACTAGGATTTTTAGCACGAATCCCTTTGATGTTGGTCGGAGAAATTACATTTATTGCGCGCTTTGAACATCACGTATTCCCTATCGAATCGTTATACACACTTTTAGTCATACTGGGGTCAACTATTGTTCTTGGTTTGTTTATTTGGTTTATTATTCGAAACCTTTACTTCAAGATGGCAGCTAGTTCATTCGAGAAGAAAACAACACCTCGTAAAGCAAAAGCATCTAACAAACAGCTCTCGCCTGTTCGTTCTGTTATGAAACGTGAATCTTTGTCATTATATCGTGACCCGTCGACAGTTTTCTCTTCTGCTATTTACATGTATCTGATGCCGCTTGCTATGCTATTACTTAATGGAATATTTGCGGCACTAGACACGGTGACAGTTGGCAAAAACATGGCTTTAGCAGCAAATATATTGGTGCTTTTACTCATTGTACTCCAGAATAATACCATGGCAGCAAGTGTTTTTTCACGCGAAGGCAGTGGTTTCCATCTTAACAAAGCAAAGCCAGTAAAACCTTGGTTAATACTGGCAGTAAAAATGTTTATCTATACTGCATTGACCTCTGTATCACTTTTAATCTCGGTTATATTTCTTGTTCGCATTGGCGGTGTCGCGACCAATCATGCCGTGCAAATATATATACTTGTAATGCTTCTATATCTTGCACATATGCTGTGGAGTTTTGACTTGGATTTGTCTAACCCACAACATAAAAAATACGACGGCGGTAATTTTACAAATAATCCGAATGAAACAAAAAGTTCAATTATCGGATTTGTTCTTGCTTTTATAATCTTTGTGGCAGCATTAACCTTTCTTATGGAGAATTCTGCAACAGCGATATGGAAGACCATTGGTATTGCGATTATTATTTTGGTTGCGCGTATTTTCTTGAACAGAGCAAGAATGAAAGTGTTGTACAAAAATTTATAAAAGGAGTATACTGACACTACATGAAAAAAGTCACACCAGTATTAATTATAGCAGTCTTTTTCTCGTCAATTTTGTTGATTGGCTTCTTGGGTGTCCGTACACCTTCTTTCACCGATATTATTTTGGTAGAATCCATTCGAATCGAAAATCAAAATATTAATTTCCGCGGAAATATAAACAACATCCGCGAGTATGGAATAACCCCATGGTCACGAGAACAATTCGCACAAAAATTACAAGATGATGATGCATGGTTTGATCTGGTATGGAGTATCAATCCAAATAATGCAACCAACCAAAACGTAACTGTTATAATGCCGACAGGAATTGGAAGCGACGTAACTTGGGAGCCATTAACCGACAGAAACGGGATTAGAGTTACCTTTAATACTGACCGCCGGAGTACCAGAATTGAACTTCGCTCATCCGACGACGCAAGAAGTGGGGTGGCTCTTGTAATTTCTACACCAATGCCATAAATATTCAAGTACAAAATACGCATAATAAAAAGTCAAATTATGTATTAGTCATATTTTTTTAAAAGTGCTTAAATGACTGTACTATCATAAGGAGGAAAAATATGGCGAAAAATAGGTTGATTGCAATAATACTTGTAGTATGCATTGTAATCGGAAGTGGTATTGGAATCGGCATATGGCTCTCTAACAGAGTCGACCGCCCAACCACAGGTATATCAGTTCGCTTGGGTTCAATCCAAACAACGATATACCAAGGTACAATCCCAAATACCGAGGGATTGCAAATAAATGCCTATACAAGTGCTGGCTATCGTGTTGTTACACGACCGAATCTTGAGGTCACACCGATTGATACTACTACCCTTGGACCACAAACCATTCACGTAATATACGATGGACAATCCACAACATTTACTGTAAACGTTGTCGCACGTCCACAGAACTGGCAATTGGTGTCATATGACTTGGCACCAAGTTTCGAGGCATTCAAATTCAATGCGGGACGAATCTCGAGGCTTGATGATAATCAAAACACAATTTGGACAGAATTCCTTCAATCAGAACGTGAAATAAGCATAAACCACGTGCCATATGTTGTGGGCCACATGAACCCTTTCCGTTTTGTACCATCAATGGATGTTGAAACACCCGCGGGTGACAGACCTGTGCTTACTTCGCTTCATGTTGCAACAGTTGAGCGAAATGGTAATACACTTACTGCTGGCACACCACTTGCAAACGGACACGTTCCATTTGGTAACTATGTTACATTTGACCCGATTCGAAGCTGGTTCCAATTTTCTGAACAGGCAATTGGTCATGACTTTTTGTTGAACGTGCAACCTGCAAGCAGTGTTAATGTGCACTCGTCAATTGTTGGATCATATATTGAATGGGAAGTCAACGTTCAAGATGGTTGGAACGCATATTCGTTAGAAGATTTAAGCCATATTAACAACACAATGCGTAGTGCATGGTTTTGGGAAACATATCGTGCCGTGCGTTCGAACAATCCTGCATTCACATCAGACGAAGATGCTACCCCGCTCTGGGATGACCATGCATTCCGTGCATTGTTCTTGCACAACAACATAACACTAGGCGCACAATGGTCAGCAGTTGAAGAAATAAACCGTTTGCCAGCACGATTCTTTGACAACTATGGCAGAAGTGGTGTTAACACCGGGCACCTTTGGAACGAAGCAGCAATATTCGACAGAATTACTCCTATCATCGGTGCCGCAGAAGAAAAAGGTGTACCTCTCTCACAAGCAGAAATTGACGATGGTGTAGCAATAAACGATGGTAGAAGCTTTTCATTCAACGGAAATTTCTTCCACATAGATGTTACTCGTGATGAATTCTTGGTACGACCAAACAGTAATTTCGGTATCCCAATTAATGGGTTTGGACCATACGGCCGTGACTTTATTGTTCCTAACCACGTCGCAGGCGAAGTCATCGAAATCGGTACAATTGATGGCGGTAACCCATATGCCGCAACAGTATTGTTCAGTTTCGGTGGTAACCCATTTGGTAGATTCAATGAGTTATATGCCGAACATATGTTGTACGATAACGACACATTTAGTATCCGTAACTTCTCGGCCGTTGGAAACTCGCAAAGGACTGATGACGCTAATCCTACTGAACGCTTCGGCTTGATATTCATGGTCTATGGTGGTCAAAATGTGACGATTGAAAACACAATTACTTCTTCGTTTGTATCCTCATTTATTCCTTTTGTTGGATCTGACGATATTCGTGGTGGTTGGAGCGGAGAGTTCGTGAACAGACAAGGTACAGTAATTGCAACCGTGCGATTGGAAAACGATGTTCAAGTTGTCCGTCAAGGAACAGCCGCTAATGGTACAATCATGCCACGTCAAGCTGTAACACCAGACAATACTGGGCGAGGGATAATAGGGCTTACACAAGGTTCTGATGTTGACCAAGTAGGTGCATTCTTTAAAGACGAATTCATTGGTACCTATCGCTCACGACTGATTGACAATATTGCACGAAATGCTTATTCATCACTTATCGACGCTCGTGGCGGTGGTGGTAACGTAGAGATCATTCGCGGTATATACACAGATTCAGGTGGTCCAGCAATTTATACTCGTGTCAACGGCGCACCGAATAATCGTGCACCGAATATAATCGTTCGTAATGCAGAAGTTGCATCAAACGTTACATTGCGTGAATCATGGTTCAATATTATGGGACGTCAACTCCCAGGTGGTGACCAGCTTGTTCCACAACTTATACAATTAGTCGAGGATGGAATCAATGCAAACTATATTGAACGTGTATTTGGAACTGCAACACCATCTGGAAGAACATTGATAAACCCGGCAACAAATGCATTTAACCTTGTATCACTTTCAAGAAATGACGGCGGTGGTATGATGGATGTTGCACTCCGTGCCAACATAACATTTGAATTCGATGGACAACCAATTTATAATGCAAGTTCAACAGGCCCAAATGCAAGACAAATTTGGCAGATGACGAATACTCCGAATATTCCACCGCTAATTATTGGTGCGGAAAATCAATTCCTTGCGCTTAATCCCGCTGGTCAGCCACTTATAAACGCAGGACTTGCTACGGCAATGGGTGGAAATATGGGAAACAACATAGTTGGACGTGATGTAAATGCCATCCGCGACAATGAATTTATTACGGTGCTGTTACCACAGACCGCTACAACATGGTTGATGATTACTCTCCAGGTCTTCGACGTTTGATTCTATATCTGATCAATTCTAGAACTCCAAGTGTGCTGTAAATAACTGCACTGACGATAATCATAATAACCCACCAATAGAGACCCGGTAAAAACGGGTTTTCTATTTGCATTGAATTACTTATACCTATGACTTGAGCTGCAAAAAGTCCGTATGTTACATATACAAAATATCCAAGTAACAAACAATACCATTTTTTAATATGTGGTTTAAACTCCCCCACCACAATTAAGAGTATTCCAAGATAGAGACTCAAGGTGTGGTGGATTAAACCGGAAATTGTAGGCAGATACATAAGCGAAGCATTCTGACCTATGAAGTCGGGATATATCGTTACCAAAAAACCACCAATAATCGCCACATAAACTAGGAAATGAAACACAGCATGATTGCGATTTCGAAAGAAAGCAAGGGTAACTATTGAAAAGACAATGCTGGTTACTCCGCAAATGGTGCCTGGGATAAGACGAACCCATGACCATGAATCCCCCCGAAAACTGAGAGCGATTCTGTTGAATATAATTGACACAAGCAATAATCCAGCCGACACCATTATTGCAATTTGTCTTGCACGGTCACTTTTGCAATACTTTTTTATCAAAATCAAAGCAACGCACATAAATGTCACGCTTGTTATCATGTATGTAACATGTTGCCATCCGAAAACTGTTGGATACATATTTTATGATACCCATTGTAAGCCAGAAAGTCAACTTAACTATGATCTAGAATAATCCTATAATGTAATAAACAAAACCTACCACCCATGACAGAGCCACACCTACTACAATAACAGGCCCAGCGATCTTGAACATATTGGCACAAGTTCCGAAAATAAGACCTTCTTTTCTGTGTTCAATTGCACTGGCTGCCACCGCATTGGAAAACCCGGTAATTGGTATGATGCTTCCCCCGCCTGAAAATGCACCAATTCTGTCATAGACACCAATGGCAGTAAGAAATGCAGCTATCCCTATAAGCACGACAGCAACTAATCCTGCTACAAGTTCTTTTGATAAGTCGGTAACACTTGTGAAAAGTAAATATAATGACTCGCCCAAGATGCAAATAAGTCCGCCAATTAAAAATGCCCATATAAGCGATGGAAAATATTTTGATGGCAATGCCATCTTGCCGACATAATCGGCATATTTTTCATTGCGAGTTTCGACTTCGGACATGAATTAATTTTTGACAATGTATAAAAAACTTATGCTTGCACACGCTATGTTCACTAAGTAAAAATGGGGGTTTCTTCATGGACAAAAATCCAAAACAAAAAAACAAAAGAGCCAAGCAAAAGGCGAACAAACATGCAAAGACAAAAATAGCACTTGCAAGTGTCGCGGTACTTACATGTGGTGCTATGTTATTCACGGGATGTGGTAACGCGAATAATGCAAATGCCGCAGCACGTATGAGTGGCAAGACTGCAAAACGCGCAGATAATATTGTAAAAAAGATGGATACCTATCAAGATACTCATTACAAATTCCCAAACTCTTTTGGCAATGACTTTTTTGTAAAGTCACATGATTACAATAACGATTTTTATTTCAGAAGCGAAACCACCGCTCAAAAGAAATATGATGGTAAACAAAAAAAGACCTTCACGTCGCGCACTAAAACAAAGAAACACTCACCAAACATGGTCGGTGCGTTTGCAAGAAAAAATACCAATAATAAAAAGGCATCGAACAAAGCACCAATGTCCGTAAACAATGGTCCATATACTGCACGTCACTTTACGTCCGAACAACTTAACCCGAATAATACTACAAAAAAAGCCTATCTTGACCGGTATAACGATTTATATATGCTTTGCGCGGACATTTCTGCGGCCAATGCAAAACAACACAGATTAATCCAAGACATTCGCAATGAAACAACAAACCTGCGACATGGGGCGGCATCGATGTATGGGAACAGAACAAAAAGAGATTTCACAGAATTCAATAAAGCCCACGAAGAAACACAAAAGGCTATGACTGCGCTCTATCGTGACAGAAGTTCTGTTGGTAAAGGTATTCGTATGTTGCCAAAGCGTACTGACAACGCATCCCACGAGTCACTTTGCATGCGCTACCAAGTCATCATGAACAAGCTTGACAGCAGAATCGAAAAGCTAGAGCGTACAAAAGACGGCCTTGCAAGGATGAATAAAGCAATTGGCCATAATAACACATATAACAACAATATTAACCAAAGAGCTCCTATGTACCAGAACTATCAGAACGAAACAACTAAATACCATTTGAATAAATTGCCAAGCGAATATAACCCACACTTTCCAAAGCCAATGCAAACGCCTGCAATAAACCACCAAGAGCCATCACAAGTTATGACTCCAAGCCGAAATATCACACCACATCCAATGCCGCAAGTTACTCCAGTTAACACTACGCCAACTGTTACACCGCGATACCAACAGGCAGTGACTCTTCCATACTTCTTTAACGAACAAGAAAAGGCTAACTTGAATACAGTTCAAGCACCATCAACGCCAACAACTATGCCGCAACTTGACGATGTGCCAAAGAAAACTATGGAAGCAAGACCAGAAGTTGAAGTCAAAACCGCAGAGCAAATTCCATCACTGCAACATTACTTTCAGCCACAACGTGTAAGAGTTCAAAGAGCAGAAAGACAGACACCACAACCACAACATCAGCAATTACAACAAGAATGTTGCTAAAACCAGAAAATCTGCGTTACAAAAAATCCCGCGTGTACGGGATTTTTTGTGTGCGGTGTGTGTCACCGGATTAACTCTTTGCACTAACACGATGCTTGGTGTATTACGCAAATTGGTAAGGGTGTACGGCCTTTACTTCTTTGTCGATTTGGCCAGAACCGAGAATTCCTCCAAACTTCAGCAAAGTAGTTTATGATGCCACTGCCGCGTCGTCAGATAGTGTTTGCATTCGCGGAGTCTTTGGTTCCCCAAGTCCTGTCGAACACTTTCTATCTTACTTGCAATATAGCATCTTGGAATAATCTGTCAAACA
>Ga0123355_10002444_pt1 | contig 26254 bp, 17 predicted proteins | sample TergutEmb28metaG_3_FD_89872 | JGI IMG/M metagenome (GOLD analysis project Ga0123355, IMG submission 89872) | Embiratermes neotenicus P1 segment gut microbial communities from Petit-Saut dam, French Guiana - Emb289 P1 | ecosystem: Host-associated > Arthropoda: Insects > Digestive system > Gut ...
AAGTGTACAGTGTTGGGCTTGGTCGTTATATTTGCAATTTTTTACACCACAAGTTATATGCGGATTAGTCATAATATCGCCTCCTTCTGAATCAATTTTTATTTTGGTTCGGGAGTATTATACCCCAGTCACTGAAATATATATTCATTGCCGTCCTAATTTGGGGCGGAGTCCCATTTTAGTTTAGTATTTAGGAGGACAAAAGTGGATTTAAAGCAGTACGTAAGAGATGTACAGGATTTTCCTATTGACGGAATTTTATTTAGGGATATCACTACTGTGCTTAAAAACCCAGACGCATTGCGTTTTGGTGTGGATTCTATGATAGCTTTAGCAAAAGAATTGGAGTTTGATACCATCTTAGGTCCAGAGTCACGAGGCTTTATTTTTGGTATGCCTATGGCTTATAATATGAATAAAGGATTTGTACCAGTTCGCAAGGTGGGGAAATTGCCCAGTGATGTGTATAAAAAAGAGTATGCACTGGAATATGGTACAGCAACCTTGGAAATACACCGTGATGCGGTTGCACCAGGTCAGAGATTTGTTATTGTTGATGACCTTTTGGCAACAGGCGGAACAGCTAAGACTGTAACTGATTTGGTTGCAGAGTTGGGCGGCATTATTGTCGCACACATCTATTTTATTGAACTGGAATCGTTAAGCGGGCGGGTTCTTCTCGCTGGGCAAGATGTGCGGTCGGTTTTAGTATATAATTAAAGGAGAGTTCTTATCATGGCAAAACTTCGTGTTGGCTATTTGCCCATTATTGACCATCTGATTTTAGGTATTACAAAACACAAATTTGACAAGGGGATTGAATCCCCAAAATCTGTTGAATTAGAATTGGTAAAAAAAGACGGCTGGAATGAAATTGGGGATGACCTTAAAGCTGGAAAAATTGATGTAGCTTTCATGCTTGCCCCTTATGCTATGGATGTTTACTATTCCGAAAAAAATATTAAACTTCTTCTTCTTAGTCATCGTGATGGCAGTATTATTGTTGCCAACAAACGTGCTAATGTTAGTGGCTTAAAAGATTTTAAAGGCAAAACTGTTTTAATTCCTTATCAAGCATCTATGCACCATATCCTTTTGCACAAACGTTTCCAAGAAGAAGGTATTACTGTAGGTATTGGCAAAGATGTTACTACTGAAGTTGTTGCACCTACTCAAATTCCAATGATGATTCAATATGATGAAGCTGGAGATATTGCTGGTTATATCGTAGCAGAGCCCTTTGGCACTCAAGTTGTTAATTCTGGGCTTGGTGATATCATTAACCTTTCTAAAGACATTATGGCTGGGCATCCATGCTGCGCTGTTGTTGCGCGTGACGAAGTTGTTAATAACCATGCAGAGGAGTTACAGGAACTTATTTCTTCCTTTGTACAATCTGGATTATCTGTAACATCTGATGTAGAAGGTACTGTAAAAATTGCTATGGAGTTTCTTGGTCAGCCAGAAGATGTTGTAAACACTATTTTAAAAGACCCAAATCAACGTTTTTCTGCTGATGCTCTTCTTCCAAAAGCGGAAGAATTTACTTTCATGCAAGATTATCTGATTGACAAAGTAACTACCCCTGCTCTTTCTGGTAAAATTGATGTTAATGCTTTCCTTGACTTGCGTTTTGCTACTGTTGCTGGTGCGAAATAAGGAATACCATTTTTTAAGCTCTTATAATTTGATTACCATATAGCCGTTGTGATATCATAATCGCAACGGTTATTTTACTTGAGGAGAATTTATAATGATTAAAAAGAAGTATGCATTAGTGGGCTGTGGCTCACGCGCACGATTTTTTTATGAGGCAGTTGCCTCTACGTACAGTGAGACAAGTGAAATGGTAGCATTTTGTGATTTATCTCTTAAACGGATGGAGTATGCAAATAAACTGCTTGAAAAAAATAAAGCAAAACCAGTGCCAACCTATAAGCATACCGATTTTGAGAAAATGGTTACAGAAACAAAACCAGATTATGTAATTGTAACAACCGTGGATAGAAACCATGATTACTATATCATTAAGGCTATGGAGCTTGGTTGTGATGTAATTACAGAAAAGCCAATGACAATAGATGAAGAGAAAGCACAGATCATCATAAATGCACAAAAAAAATACAACAAAAGCCTACGCGTAACATTTAATTACCGTTACGCGCCCCACAATACTAAAGTGCGCGACTTAATTATGAATGATACAATAGGTGATGTATTTTCTATACATTTTGAATGGCTTTTAGATACGCGTCATGGTGCAGATTATTACCGCCGCTGGCATAGAAATAAACACAATAGTGGCGGTTTGCTGGTTCATAAATCCACACATCATTTTGATTTAGTAAATTTTTGGATTAAAGACCAACCTAAGCAAGTTTTTGCAATGGGCGATTTGCGTTTTTATGGCATGAAGAATGCAGAAAAACGAGGCGTTACAGATTTTTACTACCGCGCACATGGCAACGCTATTGCAAAAAATGACCCTTTTGCAATAGACCTTTCTGCTACAGAAGATATGAAAGAAATGTATTTGGATGCCGAAGAGGATTCTGGATATATCCGCGACCGTTCTGTATTTTCAGATGATATTGCAATTGAGGATGTAATGGGTGTATTGGTTAGGTACAATCAAGGCGCGATTTTGTCATATTCGCTAAACACATACTTGCCTTGGGAAGGTTTTAATGTAGTTTTTAATGGTTCAAAAGGACGTATAGAGCTAAAAGTTGTTGAACAATCTTATGTAAGTGGTGAAGACAACATTACACATTACGGAGCAACGCATACAGAGGAGCTTTGGGTTTTCCCAATGCATAAGCCCCCTTATAAGGTTGATATTATAAAAGGCGAAGGTGGGCATGGTGGGGGTGATCCTGTACTTCTTAATGATATTTTTGGAATACCAGAACATGACCCCTATTCCAGAGCCGCCAGCCACATTGATGGTGCGATGTCCATTTTAACAGGTATTGCGGCAAATAAATCTATTGCAAGTAATCAACCAATAAACATTAAAGATTTGCTTAAATTATAATCAATCATGTTAGATTGTAAAAACTAGAGAGAATTAATTAGAGAGAATGGCGAAAATATGAAAAAATTAGCAGTTGTAACAGTAATAGCACTTTTATTAGCAGTAGCGGCTTTTGTAACTATACCAAGGTTACTAAATGATGGCAATGAGCCTTTACTTGATAGCGAACTTGCACTTATTTCCGAAATGCAAACGCCTACCCCATTACCAACTCTGCCCCCAATGCCTACACCTGAACCCACTCCAGAACCAACACCAGAGCCTACCCCGCCCCCTGTGCATACAGCGCGACTTGCTTTTGTTGGTGACATAATGTGCCATATAGAGCAACTAAATGCAGCGCGTATTGCTCCTGGTGAATATGATTTTAATTATGCTTTCCGATTTATCGCGCCATATATTCGTTCTGCCGATTTTGCAATTGGCAACTTGGAAACGACACTTGTGCATTCAAATTTTGCGGGATGGCCACTTTTCCGCTCCCCACGTGCTTTAGCAGAGGCATTACTTTACGCGGGTTTCGATTATGTTACTACAGGCAACAATCACAGCTTTGATGCTTTTGTGCCTGGTGTACGCTCTACAATTGAGATTCTCAACGATGTGGGATTAGGTTTTACGGGTACATTTTTAACCCCAGAATGCCGTGATGAAATCACGTTAGTAGAGGTAAATGGCTTTACATTTGCACTTTTAAATTTTACTATGCACACCAACGCCATAGATTTAGGGCATTACAACTTTATGGTAAAAATTATTTATCATGACCTTGTCGAGCAGTCACAAATTGACTACGATATGATTAGAAATAGTATAGCTCACGCCCGCGCTCTCAACCCTGATTTTATTGTAGCCTTGCCACACTTGGGAATTGAATATTACGGTACAATGAATCGTGCTGGTGGGGGACATCAGTGGGATTTATTTAATCGACAAGATACACGTTGGGTCAATTGGATGAGGACATTACATTTTATGCTTGAAGAAGGTGTGGATATTATAATGAGTCACCATCCACACACATTGTTGCCCGCAGAATTTGTATATGTAACAGACCCTGATGGAACAGTTCGCCGAACTTTTGTTGCATATTCTATGGCTAATTTTGTATCTGCACAACGTACACAGCCAAGAGAAGCAAGTGCTGTTTTTTATCTTGATTTTGAAAGAATTGGTGATGGGCTAGCACAAATAGTTGGTGCTTCCTATGTGCCAATATGGGTGAGAATGGTTGATCCCACAAGATTACCACGTCAGGATTTTACGGTTATGCCTGTTACATCAACTTTACGCCGTGTTGAGGCTGGTGACAGTGCAGATTTAAGAGATATAGATATAGCGCGAATGCGTCAAGTACACTTGGATGTAACCCATATGTTATCAGGCGAACCGATTCCGCTTGAGTATATGGAAGATGAATACCCAATTACCCGTGAGCGTACTTTAGAAGAGTTCCCAGGGCTTCCGTTATGGGGTACTTTGCCTTGGAGGTAGAGTTATAAGACCTTGGGGGTTTACCCCAATTCCCCACAAGGTACACAACCCCATTGATTATCCTTGATGAACCACCCAGTGCATTACTTTTTTACGCAAATATGCCAAGTAGATGCATTTCCAGAGGGGTCATCAATTTCCTTGAAACTCTCCACCGCAAAATAAGGTGCTAACTGATTTGCCAAGTCAACTGTACCATACCTGCGGAAAGTGCCAACTTTGTATTTTTCTAAAGTTTCTTGCCCATACCATATAGTGGGGTCTTCTAGTATAATCGTTTCACTTTTGCCCGACATATTTACTTCCATTAGAAGAACCCCACTTGGGCGTAAAATGCGATGAAGTTCACTTAAAGCCGCGTTGTCATCGTATACATGATGCAATACATTAGACATTAAGATTACATCAAAAGATTCATCTGTAACTTCTGGCATTTTTGAGATATCCCCTGTAATATCCGCCTTCACTTCTGGTCGTATATCTATGGTAACAGCTTTTTTAGGCGACAAATTGGAAACTATTTTTTGTTCTGGTATAGAAGGTGACACATGTAACCATTCTTTATCTTCAAAATCATAGAAATGTTTTCTCATAGCAGAAATAAGATTGCGTTGCCTTTCAAGAGAACCACATTTTTTACAACGTCGCGGTACTGTACTATTATTAAATGGTTCTATTTCTGTTTTGGGCGAATTACACACATTGCAACCCCGAATAGTTTCTATTGAAATAACAGGATGTGATTCCAGATATTCCTTGTCTAGCTCAATTAGATTAGCAATATCTTTCATTGTTATAATTTCAACATCTTTTATCAACTCACCAAGAAGATAGTCAAAATACTCTGCGTACATAAGGTTGGGTATGTCAAAATACTCACTGCCTTGCCCTACACAAAAAGACCAACTATGCATGACTAATGTAGCAATTGGATTGTTACTGTAATCTAAATAATATTTTTTTAAAAATTTCTTAACCATACCTACTGCATCAGCAAAATTTTCCACAGAGCTAGACGTGGGTATAAAGGCAGTTCTGTTAAAATTAAAATCGTGGGGTTTCCATTTAGAGTCAGAATCTACTTTTTCAACTGCGATAGGGAGTTCAAACATACCATTGCTCCAAACAAAACATCCTCTAGGTTCACGCTCAATGGGGCTTGTGCTGTGATATGAAGAATCAACGATTATACCATTCTTATATAACTCCTCAATCATCGTGGGGCATATACCATAAGCCCCACCTCTATAGGCAACGGGCTTTTTGTCTGTACATTTGTCATATTGTTCTAATAAATAAGAAACATAAACTTTTGCAATCCTAGAATCCAAATAATCTTTTTCAAGATAAGACTTAGAATTTAAATTTTCCCAAAATGAAGCGGGAAACATGCTAGGATGAAAATGTAATTGTAAATCATGCCCTCTAGAAACAATATATTTGCCTACGTCAATTAATTCATCACCATAAACCTCTGTAGCTGCAAAATCAAGAAAAAATGTCATTTGCACACCATGTTTGTCTGCTATATCCATCATTCTACCTATTCCCCACGTATCACCATCTATGTTTCCATAAATTAACCTATCTATATGATTCGACTCAGCACGATTTTGAAAGGCTTCAACATCTACAGTTATAACCAATTTAGGCTTTGAAGGGGGGACTCCTGTAAGCAAAGCAGATTCACTTATATAAGGGACTGTGGTTTCAGGTAACCATCCACTTAAAACAGTATCTTTATTATAATCTAACATATATTCAACGGGCAGGATTTTATATAATTCGTTGGGGCAACACACTGCACCATCCCCAGAAGAGCAAATCTCCACAAAATTTAAATTATTTATATCAAAATTCGTTCTATTATGCCATCTATCTTTATTAAAGTAATCCTCCATAAAACAATTAATCCATACAACAGAAGTAGTTGCACGCCATGGCCAAGCCAAGTAACCAGATTTTTTAGGCTCACCTTTGTATGTTACTTCACAGTTTTGAAATACAAATCCATGCTCACAGTTATCACGCTTTTGATTGCAAACAATTATGTGTTTACTAAATCTGGTATCATTTAGCTTTGTTATAATTCTGCATTTTTCAAAATAGCCCACTCCAGTGCCAAATATATAATCAAAGGAACCTTCTATTATACATTGATAAAAATAATAACGGAAAAGGCTTTCTTCATTTTTGTATATAGGTATGCATGTGTTTTTTGAGTTGCTGTTTACATAATTAGGAGTAGGACCCAAGAACAACGTATCTTGGTAAGAATCTAATTTACAGTTTATAAAAACCATTCTATCACCAAGACAATATGCCGCTACGGCTTGTTTACTTTGCGCATTGGGATATTCACAATTCTCAACTGTTAAATTAAATAACTTGATGTTATCTCCAACAATTGTTATAGTTGCTGTTTCATAAGTGTTAGTGTGAGTCTTGCCCACAGCGTGACCATTTGACAAAATAACAGATTCTCTTGACTCGCCAATCACAGTAAGATTGGACTTTCCAATGATTATTTTCTCTGAATAAACCCCAGGTTTTATATAAATTAGTGCTTCATCGACATTTTTTTCATTTTCTACTGCATTAACAGCACTTTGAACAGTGTGATAAGTGTTGACTTCATTTTTTGACACAACATATATCTTCACGTCACAATACCCGCTTTCTTTAGAACTAGGGCGTATTAACACCCTGAAAGGGCGAACATATCGCCACTCCCTCAAACAATATAACAGCTACTTTTTTATGCAGATATGCCAAATGGAAGCATTTCCTGATGGTTCATCAATTTCTTTAAAACTCTCCACTGTGAAGTAGGGAGCTAATTGGTTTGCTAAGTCAACTGTACCATATCTGCGGAAAGTGCCAACCTTATATTTTTCTAAAACCTCTTGTCCATACCATATAGTGGGATCTTCTAGTATAACCGTTTCATTTTTGCCCGACATATTTACTTCCATAAGAAGAACCCCATTGGGGCGTAAAACACGATAAAGTTCACCCAATGCCGCATTATCATCGTATACATGATGTAGTACGTTAGACATTAAGACTACATCAAAAGATGCATCTGCAACTTCAGGCATTTTTGAAATATCACCCGTAATATCCACTTTTACTTCTGGGCGTATATCTATGGTAATGGTTTTTTTAGGTGTTAGATTGGAAATTATTCTTTTCTCTGGTATAGAAGGTGATATATGCAACCACTCTTTATTTGCAAAATCATAGGAATGTTTTTTCATGGCAGAAACAAGATTACGTTGTCTTTCAAGCGAACCACACTTTTTACAGCGTCGCGGCACAGTACTATTATTATATGATTCTATTTCTTTTCTTTGTGCTCCACACACATTACATCCATAAATTGCATCAAATGGGACAACAGGATGAGATTCTAGATATTCCTTATCTACTGCGATTACATCAGCAATATCTTTCACTGTTATAATTTCAAAATCTTTTGATAGCTCACCAATCAAATAGTCAAAATATTCTGCATACATGAGGTTGGGTATATCATAATAATCATTACCTACTTCTACACATAAAGACCAACTATGCATAACAAATGTGGCAATCGAATTGACACCATAATCTAAATAGTATTTATTTAGAAATTTTTTAGCTCGTCCCACTGCGGCTTCAAAATGCGCTGGCGTGGAACCCCATGGTAAAAACTGAGTTCTGTTAAAATTAAAATCTTTGGAGAGTACACTAGGATCTTTATCCTTATCAAATTTTTCAATTGAGACAGGTATTTCAAACATACCATTACTCCAAACGAAACATCCTCTAGGCTCACCTCCAAGGAGATTGCTGTGGTATGAAGAATCAACAGTTATTCCATTATTATAAAGCTCTTCCATTAATTCTGTGTATATACTATAGCTCCCAGCCCTAAATGCTACAGGCTTTTGGCTTGTACATTTAGCGTACTGTTCCAATAAATACAAAACACAAATCTTCACAACTCTGGAATCTAGTGGATCAGTTTCTCGTGTGAATTTATGTCCAATATTTTCCCAAAAAGACTTAGAAAATCCGCTAGGATGAAAATGTAATTGTAAATCATGCCCTCTAAACAGAATATATTTACCAGCCTCAATAATTTCATCGCCGTATATATCTGCACTTGCAAAATCAAGGAAAAAGCTAATTTTTACGCCATACTTATCTCCTACGTCCATCATTCTACCTATCCCCCATGTATCACCATCTATATTGCCATAAATCAGTCTGTTTACATGGTTTGATTCAGCGCGTTTTTTCAAGGCTTCAACATCCACTGTTATTGTCAACTTAGGCTTTGAAGGCGCGACTGCCGAAAGCAAAGCAGATTCGCTAAGATAAGGAAATGTAATTTCAGGCTCCCATCCATTTAAAACGGTTTCTTTATCATAATCTAATACATATTCAACGGGTCTGATGCTATATAACTCTTCGTTGGAACTGAGCGAAACCGCACCATCTCCAGAAGAACAAACCTCTAAAAACTTTAAATTAGTTACATCCAAATCTCCTCTATTAAGCCATCTATCATTATGAAAGTAATCTTCCATATAGCAGTTAATCCATACAACAGAAGCCGCGGCACGCCATGAACAGCCCAAAAAGCCACGTTTTTTAAGCTCTCCTTTATATGTCACTTCACAATTTTGAAAAACAAACCCATATTCAGTATTCTCACGCTTTTGATTGCAAACAATTATAAATCGATTCCATCTTGCATCATTTAGTTTTGTAACAAGCCTGCATTTATCAAAATACCCCACGCCAGCACCAAATATATAGTCAAAAGAACCTTCTATTGAACATTGATAAAAATAGTAACGAAAAAGACTTTCCTCATTTTTATATATAGGTAAGCAAGTATCTTTGCGATTACTGTTTACATAGTCAGGAGTTGGACCTAAAAACAATGTATCTTGGTAAGAATCAATTTTACAGTTTACAAAAACCATTTTATCACCAAGACAATATGCCGCTACAGCTTGTTTAATTTTCTCATTAGGATATTCACAGTTTTCAATAGTCAAATTAAATACTCTGATATTATCACCAACAATTGATACCGTTGCTGTTTCATAAGTGCTTGTTTGGGTACTGCCCACTGCATGACTATTTGACAAAATAACAGATTCCCGTGACTCACCAACCAAAGTAAGATTTGATTTTCCAATGACTATTTTCTCTGTATAAATCCCTGGTTTTATATAAATCAATGATTCACTACCATCTCTGACAGCATCAACAGCACTTTGAACAGTGTGATAGGTATTGGGTTCATTTTTTGAAACAACATATATTTTCATGTCGGCAGACTCGCTTTCTTTAGAACTGAATGTGCGGAATTTTTTTGTTTGCTCGGCATGTGATACATACCAAAAAGGCATGGTGCTTTGCATATCATCAAACCAGCCAATTACACTTTTGCATATTTTCACAACATTATTAAACTTGTCCATTGTTTCAAGTCTTGCATTAACAATATCACGCATAATTGCCCCATAAAGATAAACAGGAAATAGTGCGAAAAATTCTTCTGGTGGTTCTCCGTTAAAATAACCATGGATTTGCCCAAGCGAAAACATCGGGTTACAATCCATTAGATTACTAAACTCGCTCCATGGGTCACCAAAAGTACATGAGTTAAAATCAATTACAGTAATTTTATTGTTGTTAATTATAATATTTGAAAGGTCAAAGTTGCCATGCAAAAATCTTTGAGGACGATTAAACAGTAACGCATCATTTGATTGAATATATGCAAAGAGTTTTTCCATTTCTGGGACGCTAAAATCCCCCATGCTATATTTTCTATACATGCTTCTAGCCTTTTTCATATATACTAAAGACCATTCTTCTAAATTTGAAGGGAGTAATATATTATGCAGTTTTCGTAATGCCTCACCCGCTTTTACTCCAGTCAAATATATATCTGATTCGGTCATTGATTTTAGGGCGTTTGTTAGCGTTACACCTTCAACCCATTTTGATAATATATACGGAGAATCTTCTTGAAAACCAAATTCAATGGGTTGTAGCATAGGAACACCCAACTCAAAGGCATTAGTCATCAATCTAAATCGGCTCTTCATATTATCATGATTTTTGGAGTTAGATAACCTAAGACAGAATTTGTTCCCTTCGCTATCTTCTACATAGTATTTTTTATCTTTTGAATTCCCCTCTACAATGTCCTTAACAACAGTAAATGAATGTTCGCCTATAATCATTTTTTTAATCCTTTCAATGGGGGGTAGTCATTTTTTACACGTCTTCATTGCCCTCTTTTTTCCAAGAAAAATTATATCTATCTGCACTATATACAAATCCCTTTGGGCGAAGCCCGCCTTTAGGAGGATTAGATATAATATTCAATAGTTCTTGCAGGTTATTTGCACCCAATGAAGATTGTCGAATAAGTGACGCGCTGGGAGGCAAGGGTTGCCTTGCAAAAGAAAGCTCTTTAACACCAGCTGTTGCAGAAGGTTTCATAACCGCATCTGCCTGAGAATATTTTTGTGCCATAATCATATCCGCAATATAATGAACACCATACCAAGCATTTTCTGGGTCTAAATAGGCAATAAATGCATTATGATTCATGTCAAGTGGCACTTTATTTGCTTGACTAATGGGGTGAATAGAAATTTGATTAGATTGTAATTTAACTTCATCTTGCCCATCAAATGGTGAAATACATAACCAAAGATTTTTACGTGGATAGTTTTGTTTGTTAAAAGCCTCTATTGCATTTGTGGCAGATTTTTTATCATGCGCTAACATGATAATTGTAACCAGTGGTTCTTCCCAAGTAAGAGTTATGTTTAAATCTCTGCAAATTTGCGATAATCTGTGTGCATAGGTATGTTGTGTTAGCACTCTCCGCACTCCCAAGTGTGACTGTTTTGCCCAGCCATCTGAGTCGTCCATAAGCCGTGCAAGTATTTCTTTATATTCTTCTACGGTTTTTGCAGAATAAACAATATCGCCAAATTGTTTTGAAACCCCAACAGAAGGAGTTGATACCACTGGTGTCCCACAAGCAAGGCATTCAAAAACCCTACGAGAAAACATAGTTTCTGATTCAGTAACACTGTTTACATTAAGTGCAACTTGAAAGCCCTTGTATGCCTTATTTATATCTGAATATGCTAATGCACCTTTAACAAATGGGCGAAAACGTTCTGGAAAGCGGTAATTTTCCGCTTCTATTTCCGCATTTCTGTCATAAATTACAAATGGAAAATTGGCGGCGGCATCAAACAATGTATCCATATCTTCACGACGTTTATCGTGGCGATTAACATAGTATGAACCAGCAAAACTACTTCCTCGTTGCCTATATATATCATCTATGGGATTGTGTAATAAAGGTTGTGCCGCAAACATAAGGGCATCTACTCTATCATGCCCCAATTTCGCCTTATAGTCAGGAACAACTGTAATATCAGTTGTATACACTCTATCAAACAACTTTACAACATCAATAAACATATCAAAATGTACTGGGTCTTCCTTGTTCCAAAAAACTGCTGGAATACCCATATCATGGCATAATTTAATTAGAGCTACTATTTCTGTCCAATCATTGTTTGAATATCTACCAATTTTGAACCGCCAACTGCCATTTGTTCCACGCCAAGCTGATTCAACCAATAGAAAATGTGGCTTGACTTTTTTTAATTCTTCACGAAACTTATCAGAAGTTAAAGGAAACAAAGCACTTGATAGCCCAAAAGACGTAACTGAAAATTCATCTAGTATAGAGGCTATTCGCAATTCGGAAAGGGCTAATGTGCATGGAGGTAAATCCAATGGGGCAATAGCTTCAAGACGTGGCACCACTGAAATAACATCAGTAAGGACTTCTTTTTTCTCCCCACCACTGTCAACAAACCCCTTAATCCTATATTTACCAATAGTTTCAAATGTATAAGAAAGAATATTTTCGGGCGTATAATTTTTATATAAAATTCGCTTATTATCACGATATACATAAAAAGCAAATTTACAATCATTTCGTGTGGAAGTAAGTTCAAAATTTGCTTCAGTCCCCATAGAGATAAATTCACCATCTTTATATGGGGATGTTAGGGAAATTTCAAATTCTTTTATTTCCTCTTCCTTTATTTCCTTTGAAATTGGAATTTCAGCTGCTAGGGTTGATGATGGAGGCGAAGGTTGGGTTTCTTTTTCTACGGTTTCTATGGTAGGGGAATCGTCAATTTGTTGTGTAGATGATACAGAGGGTACAGATATAATTTTTTCGCCTTTAATTGTAGCCTCAATAACTTCTTTTCGCCCAAAGTGAATCCCTTTAATGGTAAAGACACCACTACCTTTGATTCGTAATGCTACAGATACATGAATTGCTTCTGGTGGATACGTAACTTCTTGTATTGCTCCTAATTCTGAATATATAAGAGATGAAATTCGTCTGCGATTTTTATCTTCCCAACGCATTGATAACAAAATATCTCCGTCACCTTCAACTTCAGGAAAAAAATGCAATACTCCACTAGGCAAAAGTTGGGATACATCCGCAAGTTCCAATGGGTTTGTGTAGTAATATTTAAAGACATCTTCAGGCATAGACGAATATATTATTAAATGCCCATTTCTTTCTGTCAGCTTGAAATATTCTTCCGCTTCCAGCACTTTTTGAAAGTTTTCAGGGGCAAGAAAGAATCCTTCATTAGGATTATTGGATATTTTAAATAGTTTATCATATTTAGTTTGTAATTCTTCCTTTTCGCGTGTTAAAGTTTCAACTTGCGAAACTAAAACAGCCTCTTTTTCTTGATACGCTTTGCGGTCTTCCAACAGGGCATTTATCAATTCCTTTTGTTTTGTTGGGTCTGCTGTTAATCTATCAATCATGTTTTTTTCCATACTATTACTCCTTACCACTCGATTAAGCGTAGTTCCTGTTCGGTAATCTTGTTGTTGTCTAATTGAATCCTTATTCTTTGTGCTGCATTTTTTGATAACTGTGTAAATAATGTAGGTCTATTATACAACCGCAAAATCGAATCCGCCATACCTTGCCAATCTTCATAAGGTGAAAGCATAGAATCTTCTAAATGGGTACAAAATTCTGGTATTGCTGAAACAGAGTTTGTAATAGGCACTAACCCACTTGCCATAGCTTCGCCACGTGATACCCCTTGGGAATCCCAACGGGTGGGGACTAGAAAAATGCCATATTGCTTGTGAAGTTGTTTTATTTCATCATGTGTCATAAATCGCTTATCTAAGATTACATTTGTAAAATGCTTAATGGGTTCGGTTAATTCATCAAATAGCTGACCATTACCTATAAAATGAAAGCGCAGATTTTTAAATACTGTTTTTTTTGATAAAGCTAATACAACTTGTACACTAAGGTCATTTGCATATTTTGCACTAGACCATGAAGATATAGAAAGAATATATTTGCGTTGTTCTTCATTTTTTGGAATATACTCAAATCGCTCTGTGTCAATTCCATTATGGATAATAGCTATATGCCTTGTTGGTAACTTAACTTCATAATCTTCCATAACCTCATTGGCAAAATATTGTGATACAAAAACAAGTTTTATATTACCTGTGCTGAGTGTATTAAATACATCGTGCCAAAGTGCCATTCTTTGATTAGATTCTTGAATGCTTTTTTCATCATCGTTTCCTTCAATAAATGTACGTCGCCACCATGGTTGTATTTCAAAACCATGCACCCATATAAGCAAACGAATAGATTTTATATGGGGCTTTAGTGCTTTCCACATGACTTCATTAAGAAAATGAACACCAACAACTCTAAAATAGCCCTTTCCAACATATACAGATAGCTCATTAGAACTTAGTTCAGAAACATTAATACCATCATAAACCCTAAATACAGGTTCAGATATGTTGTATAGTGGCATAACTTCATAGATTCTGTGTTCCCTTTTATATGAAAGCATCCTGTTATGAACAAACATATTTGCATACAAATTATTTGGCGAGGGATAAATATTTGTTAGTATCACCGCTTCGGAACGTGGTACATATACATTTTTTTTAGAATATGGTGGTTTTGCCGTTATACGAATATCAATAAAATCATATTCGTTTTTATCAGTCATTCTCAATGTTATGCGAAAATACTTCGCATTTGGCAATTTATTGGCAGTTAATTCAATAGGGCTTTGAGCAACGTTCCATAGATTGGGGAGCTTGAGTCTGTTTTTGTTTTCATCATAAAATACTGTAAGTATTTGCATACCCATATGACGTGTGCCATATAAAGTAATATAAAATGTTTCGCCATACTTTGACAAAGGTTGGAAATCTCCGAGGTATAAATATCCTGGCTTGCCCTCTGGCAAGTTTGTTTTGATTAAAAGCTGATTATTTTGCTGAGAAGCAGTAATACCTTCCTTAGCACGGGCAGCATTAAAAGCAGGAAGCACTTCTTTTATACCTAATCTAAGCAGTGGTTTAATTTCTTGGCTAGGTTTTATGTTCAGTACAATTTCTTCCCATTTGGTAACTCCTTGGTCTGGGACAAGCATATCATCAACAATGTCACAAGAGTTTTCACTAAAACCAGCGCAATAATTAAATTCATCTACAGAAATAAAGTTGCCTCTTACTATAAGATTTTGCAAAAAATTCTCCACTGTAGAATCCTTAAAAAAGTTACGACGTAAAGCCCCACGACGCAAACTAAGGGCGGTGATTTCCTTATGGATATAACCGTCCCCAATGAGTTTTATTTTTTTGTCATTGGCATCATATTGGTAATGCCCCGACTTGCCAATACCCATTACTCTGCTAAAACGTGAGGCAAGCATTAAGTCTGTAAGATAGTTTTCTCCATAATAATCACCATCTTCAAAAAAAGCAATAAAGTTAGCAGGAATTTCTTTGATTAGAGTTTTTGTTGAAAGTATATTTCTGCGAGGTATTTCTGTTTCTGAAACTATATATAATATTTTTTTTTCATATTGCTGTCTCACAAATGCTGGAATAGCCTTTTCATTGCGTGTTATTACTGCTACTGTGGGCATTGGGGTTTTTAATCCACGCCCAAATACTTTTTGTGTTATATAATCAAGCCTATCTTCATACAGATGTGAGCGCAAAGTAGTACGCAAGCCCAAAAGCCGAAACTTTCGTAAAGCTACTTCTGAATCCCATATGGTATTTAGCTCTTTTGCTAATGATATTAAATCATCAGTGCATATAACTAAATCTCCAAAATAGTTTTTTAATCCACGTGAATAATTGCTTACAACAATAGTATTTGACAATAAAAGCTCAAATACTCTCCTTGCAAACATTGATTGCGATTGGGTAACGGAGTTCATATTTATGCCATAATTGTAACCTTTGTAGGCCTTATCAATTTCATTAAATGATAAGCTGCCTTTTATATTATGGTTATATTGTGGAGGAAACGCCATTTCAGGGGATTTTCCATTATGACGGTCATAAATATCAAACCCCCGCAATTCATCAAAAAACGGAGCAAAACTATCAAAAACAGATGAACGTTCCTTATATTTATGATAATAAGCTCCTGCAAAACAAAATTTATCTTGTCTGGGGAAATATTCTATTGGATTTTGAATTTTTGGTTGGGCGGCAAAATGCAGATGATACACTCTTTCATGTTTAGCTTCTTTTTTATATTGGGATATACATCCAACATCAGTTGTGAAGATAAAATCTGCTAAACATGCTGTTTGCAAAAATGAATCAAAAAAAACAGGGTCTTCTTTATTCCAAAATACAACTGGTATTTTTTGATTCCTGCAATGTTTAATTAAATCACGCAATTCTTGAGAAGGACTAACAATTTTCCTGTGCCACTGGTGATTGATACCTTCCCATGCGGATTCTATAAAAAGCATATCAGGTTTATATTTATTTATTTGGTTAATACAATCGCTTGGGGTTAGGGGCAGAAAATTACTTTCAGGTGAGTAGGATTTAAATGTGAATTCATCCATAATACAAGCAATTTTTAAATCTTTTAATATTTTCGCATTTGTTGCATACGTCATCTGCGTACTCCCTATTTTATTTATATTCCTGCCAAGTATACATTTAAATGGCGGGATTCTCAAATCTTTTTGAAATAATTAACTCATAGGATATAACTATTTATTGGTTGAATGGAATGAAAGTTGTACCCAAGAAATGAGCAGACAAAAATACCGTTTCCAGATATAATATCTTCAGAAGAGGTAAATCACTTATTATATTCTTAAAGGGAGATGTTTTTAATGGTAATAGGTATTGAGCATGTGGCGATTTTCTCAAAGGACACCACCAAACTTAAAGATTGGTATATTTCCATGTTTGACTTTACACAAGTCTATGATAATGGAAAAGGTACGTATTTTTTGAAAGCACAGGATGGCGCAATGATTGAATTTGTTACTGCCGACGAAGATTGCTCGGATAAAGGTATTAAAACCGCTGGAGTTCGTCATCTAGCAATCAATGTAAGCGATTTTGAAGGTATGGTTAAGAAACTGGAGGGAGTAGAGGTTATTACACCACCAGCAGAATCTAAAGGTGTAAAAACATTTTTCTTCCGTGACATAGATGGGAACATTCTGCACCTCATATGTAGAGAAAATCCATTGTAAACTACACCCATACAAAAGCCGTCATGAAATGTTGCGCTCTACCTTTTAATTTAACCTATACTTTGATTTAGAAGGAGGGACACCACATGGATTGGCTTACCCGTATGAACACCGCGCTTGCATATATTGAGGATAATCTGGATGGCGAAATTGACCACGAGGAATTAGCAAAGATTGCATGTTGCTCGGCACATAATTTTTTTAGGATGTTTTCATTCATCACAGATGTGTCGCTTTCCGAATATATTCGCAGACGAAGATTGACCTTGGCAGCACTTGAATTACAAAACAGTAATATCAAGGTAATAGATATCTCATTAAAATACGGCTATGATTCTCCAGTATCTTTTGCGCGAGCGTTTCAGCAACTGCACGGAGTCACACCCTCCGAGGCACGTGCCAATGGTGTAACACTAAAAGCCTATCCAAAAATGTCCTTTCAATTATCAATCAAAGGAGATAAAGAAATGGATTATCGCATTGAAACAAAGGAAGCCTTTCAGGTTTTTGGGATTGAGGGCGTTTTTAAGGTAGAGACAGGTTTACATGGTACTGAGGATGACACTGGTTTCAAAAAACCAAGTGACTTATGGGATGAGAGTTTAGGCAATGGTGCACACACAAAGTTAGAAGCAAATTCAGGCGACCTTCCTGCATTTGTTAGTAAAGAAATGGGCAAGGTACATGCTGTATGTGACTATAGGAAAACCGACTCCAGCACGTTCCCTTATATGCTTTGTGCATTCCGTAACCACAATAGCAATGTTGAAGGTTATACAGTTGCAGACATACCCGCGCATACATGGGCTATCTTCCCATCTGAAAAACACCCATGGAATGAATTAGGAAGCACCATAGAAAACCTATACAAGCGGATTTTTTCTGAATGGTTGCCAACATCAAACTATGAGCAGGTTGGCAGCCTTGATATGGAACTTTATGGCGGTGATGCAGAACACAGTTATATTGAAATCTGGCTTGCAGTTAAAAAGAAGAAGTGATATTGGTAATGTAATTGCAACATCCCTCTTTTGGATTTTTGGGTATAATAGCTTTGTCTCAAAATTTCCTATTCCCACCAAGAGGGTACATATGTATAATTAACAAAAATACGCCCTACATAGGGGAAGGAGCAAAGGAAATGAAACAAAAAACCTGTAATATTTGGAGTATTTTCAAAAAAACGCATAGTTATGGTTTTATGCTTACAATAATCTTATTTTTTGTTTTATCGGGTTGTGGTAGTCAATCAGAGTACACTATCACAGAACACTATAATACAGTAGACCTCTCAGTATATACAGAGGCTGGAGGGCTTGACATATCAGACATAGAGACTCAAATATTTGACACTATAGATACAGAGACTGGCGAAACCGAAACACAAGAAGATTCCACATCAGCGGAAGCAACAGAACCCGCTTTTGATATATCTTCGCTTGTATTAAAAGAAGTTATATATCATGATGGCTTGATCCATATATTGGATAATGATGGACGGCGTGGCTTATTGGATGGTATGGGTAATGTGCTAGTCACCCCTCGACGTTTTGCAAATAGCGAGTTGATTTTGGAATTATGGGGCGGAAACATGCCCACACAAAGCCATAATAGGCTTTCCGTCTCTCGAGATAGGCGAGCCATTGTTAATTTAGAAGGCGAGAAAGTTTTCCCTCTTCCTCATATGGAGATTTACGGCTCTGACAGGTATAATATTAGTACAGATAATTATAATTTGATTAGGGTTTACGCAGGTAGTGTTATAATGTTTTTTGACCTCGAAGGCAATGAAATTGGACGTTTTGACAGTTCTGAAATACTGGTTGTGGATGAACCCTTTCACCATAGTAGTTTTTATGTGCAAGACGGCGTAATATTTGCATTTTATACTAATATACTCTGTCAAACGACGGTGGACACTACAGCAGAACGCCGTATCTTTGATTTGCAAGGTAATGAAATTACAAATCGTTATTACACTAGTATAGGAAGGTTTATAGATGGATTTGCACCTGTCGAAATTGGACGACCAAGTGAGCATGGGGATTGGCCAAATAGTTTATATGACTGGGATAATGTTTTTTGGGGGCTTATCGACAAACAAGGGAATGAAGTTATCCCCCCTGTACATTGGAATGTAAGTCATGTTGTTAATGGGCGTGTTGTAGCCTATTCCCCTAGGGGTTTTGCTCTTTTAAACACTGCTGGCGAATATATAATTCCTTTTGGGGAGTTTGATAGCATTATCATATGTGACCAAGGCATAGCAATTGTTGGAGTTGGTGCAATTGGTGGTATTGGAACTTCACCAAGTAACCAATTAATAGGGCTTGTAGACCTTGAAGGCAATGAAATTATCCCACCACGATACAATATAATCCGAAACTATTGGAATTATGACTATATGCGATGGGGTTGGAACGCTCTCCTTGTACAGGCAGGAATCCATGCTAATATCCCACCTCAGCATATAAGCGTATCTCCAACATACTCAGCATTTATAGAGGGTAGGGCGGCAGTAGCTTATGACGGGCTTTGGGGTTATATAGATATAAATGGTTATGAGGTTATCCCTTTGCAATTTGTGTATGCAGGCACATTTATGAATGGTACAGCTCTGGTAAATGTAGGCGGTACACGTGCGCGCCCTCATACATGGCAATCCTCTTGGCATGACTGTATTGTGGATACACGTCATTATTCTGATTTTGGTGGAATATGGCATTTAATTGACCTGTATGGTAATATTCTTGAGACATTTGAGCATGAGTATATGGAGCGTATTAATGCGGATATTCTTGTTTTCTCAAATGATATTTCATTAAGTGAAATGCATGATAGATATGGTTGGAGAGACGACTCCTCTCATAGAGGAGGGCGATTTACACCGTTATGGGATGAATCAGGCTGTATATATATTAGAATATGGGATGAAACTAGGATTCATTATAATGCATGTATCTACATCACATTCGTGCAAATGAATATTAAAAATATTGGCATAATTGCAATTGAACCACCACCAGTCACAGAACTCCTGTATGAGTCCATATTTACACATGTTCGGTATTTTGATGGATTTGTTTATGTGCGAGAGGAAAGACAAAATGACGAGCAATCCTACAGATATGGTGGGTTGCTAGATTATATGGGCAACGAATTAATACCCATGATACAAGATTTAAGTTTTCATCCTCACGGTCGGGGCGGGTGGGATAATGTGTTAACTCATGAACTAAGCGATGGAATTGTAGTTGCATCCACAGCATATGGCACTGGTTATATAGACATTTATTCGGGTGAGTGGGTTGCGTTTTTTCCATTACAACATAATTTTTCACCTAATTTTTTACCGTTTTCTGATGATGTAGCAGTTGTTGGTAATATATGGGCTGATGGGCAGAGTATGGTGGGGGTAATTAACCGTGATGGTAAATGGGTTTTTGAGATAGCCAGAGGTTATATTAATTCACAATTTAGATATGGGCTTGTTGTTGTATCTGAATTAATTGACGACTATATAGGTTGGTGGTCATATGTAATTAATACAGATGGTGAAATAGTTTTCCCACGCCCCCACATGGAATTTTATCAACATACGGGATCTATAGGAATTTTATCTCCTAACTTATTTGATGTTATGGTACATCGCAGAAACTTTAATGTAGGTCAAACTTATGAAACATATATAAGAGTATTTGACATAGAGGGAAATGTATTCTTCCACTATTTTGACGAAAACCACGTTACTGATAATGAGTGGCTTGAGTATCATACTTTTACTAGCAGATTTTCAGGGGGTTATGCTACTTTCCAGACGGGCTTTTACCAGTGGGGAGGCGTAAATTCGATAACAGGTCTATTCCCAGCAGATGTATATACGGGACTTATTAATGAGCATGGACATGTTGTTATCCCACCAAGATATGATGTTGTAAGCCAAGTTTTCCACGGAAGAGTTGTAGCAGAATTAGGTGTTAGGGAAAATATATGGAATCGAGATGAAGCCATTCTCTCTATTGCCCTTTTAAATACATCAGGTGAATATATCATACCAGCGGAGCGTTTTCATAGAATATTTCTCTGCCCCACCGAACCTGTAGCAGTTGTTGCTATTATTGGAGAAGACGGACGACGATTATATGGGATTGTAGACCTGTATGGTAATTATATCATTTTTCCAAAATATGACATAATTCGTCATTATGGTAGAGAAGACCACCATACAAGGCTTCATGGGAATCCACCCCCTCCAGAACCAATTTTTGTAGAGGGTAGGGCGAGGGTTGCCGATGGCGGGCGTTGGCGCGGACTCTGGGGTTATCTTTGGGGCTATATAGATACTAATGGATATGAAGTTATTCCACCCCAATTTGAGTATGTGGGTATATTTATGAATGGAATAGCATTGGTTAATTATCACGGAAATTGGCAATTAATCGACCTCTATGGCAACGTCCTTGAAACTTTTGAACATGAATTTATGGCGCGAATTAGTGCAAATCTGCTTACATTTGCAGAGGATGATAAAAAAGGTATCATCAGGATTATTGGATAGGGCAGGATGATATTCTGCCACAGAGCATATTAATATTTTCTATGTCATTCGACTTGCATATACACTCTTGATTATTATACCACATTCGCATATAATCCACACAATTAATTTTGCCCTTATGGGCTATAAGGAGTCCTACTATGGATATCAGTATTATTGTTTTAATTGTGTTGGGTGCAATCACCCTAATCATGAGTATTTACACATACGCTCTCTACGCAAAAGACAAAAAAATCGCCCCAACAGCTGTAGATGGCAAAGGACGCATAAAAGAAAAAACATTAATTTCTATGGCGTTTTTTATGGGTGGTCTTGGGGCAATAATTGGAATGCATACTTTACGTCACAAAACCAATAAACCTAAGTTTAAAATTCTTGTGCCACTTGGTTTTATTTTGAACATAGTTGTGATTGTAGGTGCATTTTTGATTTGTAGAATCTTGATTGGTGATTAAATGAAAAAATTAACAAGTGCTTTTGTATTGATTGCCCTTTTTGTTTTATTTCCGTCAATTGTATATGCCCAAGAAACTGTTATAAGAGTAGGTTTGCTTCGTTCATTTGCTAATCGTGAAGTAATTAACATCCACAACGAAAGTATCACAGTAGGCAATGGAACAAATGCAGGTTTTATAGCTGTGCAAACTTTAAACTCTTCCACAGGTTTTCAAGTGCGTAATACTGGTGGGCAAGTCACGATTTCCAGCGGAAATGAAATAATTTTTACGTTCACTGCCACAGTTAATCAAAGCGCACAAATTATGGTGGTTGGCGGAATGATTAATATGGGAGATTATATATTCCGTGGCATTATTGAATTCCAGCCTTCTGGGGGGCGGATTAACGCAATTAATGTAATTCCCCTTGAAGAATATCTGTTTGGTGTGTTACCTTCAGAAATGTCACCATCATTTCATATTGAGGCATTAAGGGCGCAAGCCGTAGCTGCACGAACATTTACAATGTATCGTGTAAACCGAAGTACACATCAAGGCTTTGACCTTTGCGACCAATATCATTGTCAAGTATACAGAGGTGCGGGAACAGAACACGCGCAAACAAACCGTGCTGTAAATGATACGCATGGGTTAAAAATGTTTCACAACAACAATGTAATTTTTGCCGCGTATTTTTCATCTAGTGGCGGAGGTACAGATAATTCTGAAAATGTTTGGGTTGAAGCCCGCCCATATTTACGTGGGGTTTTTTCGGTTACAGAACATGATCCAATGGTATGGACTCGCACCTACACTTGGGCGCAAATAAATACAGCTTTGCAAAACACCCAGGGTGCAAATATTGGTACAGCAACTGGAATATCAATTACACAAGTTGGACCTACTGGACGACCATTAGAAATGACAGTCCACGGAACAAATGGACACAGAGTTATAGCGCGTGAAGCAATAAGCACTTTCTTTTCTCAAGCGGGGCAAGCCCTACCTAGCAGAAATTTTACACTTGCTGGCACAGCAGCAACATCCCCAGTTGTTGCTGTAACAGACGGCTGGACTACCCACCAAGTTAATCTTACTGAGGCGCGTGCAGTAGACCAACGTAATATTTCTACAAATGTTTTTTCAAGATATATTTTTGATGGGCATTCTATGCGTCGTATTGATTCTACTACAAATATGGTAAGTGGTGGAACAGGAATTACCCTGAATGGGCGCGGCTGGGGACACGGCGTGGGTATGAGTCAGCGTGGTGCAGAAGGAATGGCAAGACAAGGTTTCACTTTCCGTGAAATTTTACAACATTATTATACTGGAGTTGAAATTCGCTAATATGGACAAAAGAGATTTTTATTACGATTTACCAAAACATTTAATTGCGCAACAACCATTAGAAGAGCGTGATGCGTCGCGACTCTTGCACCTAGACCCCAAAACAGGGGCAATACAGTATAAACATTTTAGAGACATTGTTTCAATATTAAAAGCTGGCGATTGTTTGGTGATTAATGATTCGCGGGTTATTCCAGCGCGCCTTATGGGTACGTCTGCCACAAATCCCGATAAAAACAAGCGTGATATTGAAATATTGTTACATGAAAAACTTGCAGACGGCACTTGGACTGTAATGGTTAATCCAGGAAAAAAAGCACGTGTTGGTGATGTGATTGTTTTTTCAAATGGGCGATTACTGGCTAGGGTTGACAACATAGTAGAAGATGGTTTGCGTGTTGTTACATTAGAACATGATGGAGAATTAGAGCAAGTTCTTACAGAGATTGGTGAAATGCCACTCCCTCATTATATTGAGGAGGAACAAAAAGATACTTCACGTTATCAAACTGTTTATGCAAAAAATGATGGTTCTGTTGCCGCCCCTACAGCTGGGCTTCATTTTACAGAAAGAATACTAGAAGAAATAAAAAATGCTGGTGTAAAAATTGCTACAGTTACTTTGCATGTGGGTATTGGTACATTCCGCCCCGTAAAAGAGGATGATATTACAAAACATCACATGCACAGTGAATACTGCCGTATTGAACCAGAAGTTGCAGAGATGATTAACGAAACAAAAAAGAATGGCGGACGAGTAGTAGCCATTGGTACTACCAGTTGCCGCACAATTGAAAGCCGTGCAGACGGGCAAGGTGGGGTACTTGCAGGGGCAGGCAAGACTGATATTTTTATTTACCCAGGCTATGAATTTAAAGTGATGGATGGGCTTTTAACAAACTTCCATCTTCCTGAGTCAACTTTAATTATGCTCGTTTCTGCTTTTGCTGGGCGCGAACACACATTAAACGCATATGAAGAGGCTGTTCGCCAAGAATATCGCTTCTTTAGTTATGGTGATGCGATGTTGTTACTATAATACCTGTCCTGCAACTTTAAAGTGAATTTAACGTATAGTTAGTTGAATCCAAAATAGCCTAGGGCAAAGCCTTGAGCTATTTTGGATTCACATGAACGCCCCACACCGACTGAAGCGTAGAATAAGGAGGTAGAGAGCTTTGTGAAGCAACATGTTGTATCAATCGAAAACGATTGATACGGCTATATATTTGTACATGTCATTGGTAGGAGAGGTGCAACTTTGGAAAATGTGCTTAATAAATCTAAATTAGAATTGCCGAATTACACACGAGGCGAAGAACGATTTAATATGATAACTCACATTGTTGGGGGTGGGATGGGTCTTGTAGCTTTGTTAGCATGTGTTATTGTTGCGGCCTATCATCAAAATGTATGGGGTATAGTTAGTGGAGCAATATATGGCTTTTCTGTAATTCTTCTGTTTACTATGTCCAGCATTTATCATGGACTGCGTATAGGCTTGCCCAAAAGAGTCTTTAGAGTGCTCGATCACTGCACAATATATATATTAATAGCAGGGACTTATACCCCTATAGTCTTAGGGGCTTTTCGTAGAGAATTTCCCGTTGATGCATGGGTAATTTTTGGTATAATTTGGGGGTTAACTCTAATTGGTATTACTCTCACTGCTATTGATCGAAAAAGATTTGCAGGATTTGCATTGTTCTGCTATTTAGGTATGGGATGGACAGCAGTATTTCGCACAAACCGCATGATGTATGTACTTGGTGTACCGTTTTTTGTGTTATTGCTAGTTGGTGGAGGCCTTTACACTACTGGTGTGATTTTTTACGCAATTGGCAAACGCAAAAAATACATGCATTCTATTTTTCATTTGTTTGTAAATGCCGCGTCTATTTTGCATTCTGTGGCAATTGCTGTATTTATAATGCCTATGTAAACAGCAAATCTTGATAATTGAATTGAATTTTTAGTTGATTTTTTGAAATGGGACTATATGAGAGTCTCATTTTTTTATTGCAATGAACGCTCTCATATAGTTTTGCATATTATAGGACAAACGCAAAAGTCAGGAGCTATACAGTATGGAAGAAATTTTTACCATGCATATATTGCACGAACAACAAGACGATGAAGAAGCTGTAGAAGAAGTTAATGAGACAGATGAAATTGAATTTGTAGAGTGGGATTGTTATCGCGATTTAGCACAAGCATATATATGCAGTCAACCTCTTGAAGAGGTTTTTTCACCTGCACAAGGATTACAACATGGTACAGCTTTCCCCAACTTATTCCAACCATATATGGGGCGGTTAGTTGTACCACCATGCGCGAAGGAGAGATTATAATGAAACAAGAACGTGATGCTCTCTTAAAGCAAATTACAATTTTAGACTTCATGGCTTTGGATTTGCACCTATATCTAAATACCCATCCCTCAGATGAAGAAGCGTTAACTATGTACAATGATTGTATTCATAGTGGCAAAGTAGCACGCGAAAAATACGAAATGCATTATGGACCACTTACTGCATTTCGTTCAGAAGGGCAAAAGAACTGGAATTGGATTGACTGCCCTTGGCCTTGGCATACAGATTTTAATTTTTCATTGGAGGAATAACAAAATGTGGGTGTATGAAAAAAAACTCGAATATCCTGTGCGGATTAAAACCCCAAATCCAAAATTGGCAAAGATTATCATAACGCAATACGGCGGACCAGA
>Ga0123355_10002445_pt1 | contig 26250 bp, 10 predicted proteins | sample TergutEmb28metaG_3_FD_89872 | JGI IMG/M metagenome (GOLD analysis project Ga0123355, IMG submission 89872) | Embiratermes neotenicus P1 segment gut microbial communities from Petit-Saut dam, French Guiana - Emb289 P1 | ecosystem: Host-associated > Arthropoda: Insects > Digestive system > Gut ...
TCTCTCTCTCTCTCTATGTATATATATTTTTACACTATCATGTTTTTTTTTCCGTTAAAAGAACCCCGAATCATGTTTCAAGTATCACAACAATGAACGCTTTTCGTGGATTCACAAAACGATACCACTTGCACATACAGTGCCCTTAAAATGTTCGGAAGTTCAAAGACCGTGTGACGTGGCAGATAAAAGACGTTCGCTCCTCTGTAGGGGCTCAGTGTTAAGTTCGTAAAAGACAAGTGATTTAGTTGTTGATTACTTAGATTATACGGTGCCGATAGTAGGTGGATGAAACGAGCCCGTTGAACTGGTGGATCGGTAGTCAGGGATAAAATCTCGAACCGGTGCCATTTTGTCCACCACAAATCCCAAACGGACTTGCATGGGATCGCTCCCGAACCTCAACAGTGGCAGACTGGCGACCTACCGTCTGGGTCACAATACGGATCAACAAGGTTTCTCAAGATCACGCTCTGAATGGCCAAAAAACCGATAAATCAGCAACACGCTATATTCTAGAGAACTAAAAAATGCTCTGTGCAAGCAGTACGCTAGTCTAGCAACAAAATCTGGCACATTCATTGGTGCAGTTCGCCACAACAGGGATAGTGCACTAAATACAAACACCACCACAGTCGCACATCGTGGCAGTATCCAGCAAACTTTTACCGTGTTTTAGTTGGATCGAACACAAGGGAGGCCCAAAATGCGCTGGCTATGCAGCAAAACATTTCTCGAAAATGGCTGCATCGCTATAACAAGCTTGCACAGAGACTGCTAGTATTAAAAGATGTGATACTTGGCCAGCACCATAAGTCAGACACTGTTCATGGACAGAAACTTGTCACGCACTGCAGCGCAACGGGAAATCCGAAAAACTGCCAGTGTCAACATGCTACACGAAACCCGCAGTACACTTTGGAAAACGTACGTCCTTTATATGCAAACGTATACATATTTACTCACATATGGACGTACGATGGATTGCTTATTATAATCTATCATATTATATCATTACACTTCTGTGGAAGTGTTGACAATGATTCCAGTTTCAGTGAAAAATTCTGCTATAATCTCAGTCGTGAAGTTTGCCCAAGCATTTCAGATACACCCCGTATTCCTGGCCAAAACAGGCAACACTGACGACTCTGTCCAGACAACAGAGTACGCTCAAGCTCCAGGCCTTCCTAACAGCTGCAGTCATTTACTCCCCAAACCTCACCAAATGGTCGTCCCATCATCCTCGGCGAAACAAGAAGGCAACTACGAAAAGGCATCGCGGAAAACTGAAAACAGAGAACCTGGACAATCTGTCTAAATATTATATGGAAAACTACGTGACGTTTAATCGCTAAGGCGCACTCTATAATCTTCTGAAGCGTCTCATTAATTCACAGTACACAGCGACAACCAATTCCATTTGGCACAGATCTACACCCGAAGTCGGTGTTCGTGCATAATTCCAACACGAACGGAAGCAGAACACAAGAGTTAAGTGCACTCCAGAGAACCGCGACAACAGCAGCGGCTCACACCTCATACAACTGTCACTGTGTGTCGTAACGTGAAGCGAATCTCACGTACGGTAACAGCAATTTATTACATCATAAACTACTTGTAGTGTTGTGAGGGTAGTCAAATCCAGGTTACGACGTACTAAACAAACAAAATACATATGGAAAACGGGGTGTGGTCAGAATATCTGATGGCAAAAACGTGTAAATGAACCCCATGCATATGGAAGGATAGTATGAACCTTAACCTTACATAAACGGGTGGTGAAGATAAGAAGTAAACTGAGTGGGGGGGGGGCACTTCTTGGTTTGGGAATTAGCAACGCTGAATCGCAGGGTTAGTATTACCAGAGATGATAATATGCCCGCTGCAATAACAGGACACAATTATGGAAACTTTTAAGTAGGAAGTTACACAGTATCAGTGCCATACCCTAGTGATGCGTTTCAAATTGCTACACGGACCAAAGGAAGTCCTTACTGTCTCTCTTTTTTTCTTTGTTGCAGCGAACGCGAAATTAAATTGGAGGGAAAAACGTGTCTTCTTGAAGACAAGTTGGGACTCTGACAACATGAAATTGGTTTGGTTAACAGGCTTTGTCCGCGAACTGAAAGGAACGCTTACGTAAGTCGGCACCTGTACACACTCTAATCGTGTATCGGTGCCACTTTATTTCACTTATGTTATGAAAATTACTTAAGTACAGATTCTGTGTGCGTGTAATTTGTCGGGCACAACTTCAAAGTTTCATATCGTTGCCATCTCGGCTGTAAATTTGAAAATGTCACTTCGTGTAGGCCTATTACTTGCACGTGCGTTTTACCATCGATTTCCATATTAAATTTCCCCCCCCCCTGTAGCTACAACTGCTCACTACTATGTGCCACACGACCTAAACATAAAGAAAAGTTCTCAACGACAGCCACCTTGGTACTTGTTACCACAGAACAAGTTGTCTGTTATCTTCCACGACCCATTTTCGTTCTCATTCTTGGGTCTCAGAAGCAATTGTGTCAGACCCGCCTCACAGTCCGACGAAACTTAATGAATGTACGGGGCGGGTCTGTTACTTAACAACACTGTAACAACCCCTGGAATAAAGAATATGTAAACAGCCCTCGCTACAGTCCCGTTAACAGCACGGTCCCTACTTACTCCGCTCCCGCACATTACAGTCCACAAGCCAAGTTTCGGATTCCACGGACACCTCGCACAGGCACGTAGACACCAACAAGACGAATATACACGTATACATCTCTAACATTGACTCTAATCTTAACAGCATGTGACGGACGGATGGCGAGACAAAACCAACACAAAGCAGGCGAAAATAAACAGAAAAGGAGACGTTTCCGCCTATACCTTAGTTTCATCCACCTACTCAGCACGCTGCTAACTCAATGTAAGTTTGAAGGCGGGAATAAATGAGGGATGCGGTTCGGCTGACAGACTCTGTATAGAGGTGGGTAAGATTACCTTTCACTACACAGGTTACTGCGTAACTAATCCTGACATACCTGTGAACGCGGCGCTCGCCTTTCGTACATGCGACTTCCGTACAACCCGAACTTTCGTACATAACAAATTCTCACCCCTAATCCGTCTTTCGTACGCCGAATTCGGACTTTCGTACACATCTGACGAACGAACATTTCGAGCTATCGCTCAGTGGCACTGTAAAACTGAGCCCCGAACTTAGTTTGTAACTACTAATGCCAGTAAGGCCGATCCCAATGGCCGTGCGGACTAAGGCGCGGGTCTGCGGCGGCTCGCTTGCTGGGATCGAGGGTTCGAATCCCGCCGGGGGCATGGATGTATTTCTTGTGAGTGTTATGTGTTACCAGGCAGAGGTCACTGCGAGGGCCGACCACTAGTCCACTAGTAGTTTACGAGTCAGTGAACCCGTTGGCGACTAGCATATAGAGTAGCCTCGTGTAATCCAAGCATGACTGTGATCACAATGCCTCTCTAAAACGAGGAGTAGGCCCACTAGAGCTGTCGAGGAAGACATTACTCCGGGAAGTTTATTTGTATTGCTTATATTTTGTAACCCAATTGACAACTTTGATGTTGGTGTGGACGGTTGAGTTTTCATGCTGGATGGTTTTGGTGAGGCCCCGTGTTCTTTGTTGTTGGCTAACCTGACCACTTCCTCTGGTAACGCAATCTGGTGGAAGAAAGGGAACCTAAATCATAACGGTGGCAATATGTAACTTGCGTTTAGAATGTGACCACTGTACTGTAAAGCAGACGTATGGAAATGTTTTAAACAACAACGTTAAGGTAACTAATGGCTTAGGAATTCGTTGGCCATCCCTTCTACAGCCCTCAGAATTATGCAAAATATTGGCTGGCGTGATGGAAGGAACGTTAACTATTACCTTTGGTTGAATAAATGCCTGAATGTACCCGAATTATTGCTACAACTGTTTTGTTTTTTGCCCATAAACAGGAATTTTTATGTACTTTTTAAGCTACGGGAACGAAACACCCGTTTCAACATATAACGCGTTTTCTGGGATGAACTGTGTTCGAAAGTCGGCGACTGCCTGTATTCCAAATCTTGGGAAACGCTCGTTCAAACCCGCGTTCAATGTGCATAAAGTAGAATGAATCTTCTCATTACCTCCGAAACGAATAAAATCATGGATAAGTTTGTGGCTGGTACTCTAATGTAATATGTAAAAAACAAACGCCAGCCTAGTATGAAAGTACGAGTATAATCTTTGCGAATCTTATTCAAGAGTTACTGTCAATGAGAGCTGTCAGTAAATCCAATTATTACCCTATACTAGTAACCAAACACTAGCTACAATTTCATTAACACGACAAGATATGTCCTTTGTAAATACACAACGTACTGTATAAAACGCCACTCAATACTGTAAACTATTCATTTTATTTCATTTTTCAGAGATAACCAAGAATGTGACACATATGTGTGATTACAGCAGAAGATGAAAATGTCCCACACTTTAAGACAAGCATTCACCATTATGAAGTTTTTGTTTGTAACTTATCTAAGAGTTTGTAATAGGTGCCGGCAAAAGCCTATTCAATGCTATGTTAAAGGTCCTCTGGGCTCCTTGGGTTATTGCTGTAGACTCTTTGATTAAGAAATGCCACATAGAAAAAAGAAAAAAAGAAAAAGGTGAAGTGGCGTAAGATCTGGAGATCGTTGCGGCCAAAAGCGAGGCCCGACAGCGCGATAACCAAGCTTCTGTCGCTTTCGCAGTATTGGCAGTTGCCCCATACTGCTGAAACTTGCAATCCTGTTCATTCTTTTCCAGCACAGAAACGAACTGCGTCACAAGATTAGCATAATTTTCGGCAGGACAACGTTCCCAAAAATTTGTTTTCGGGAAAATGTGCACCAAAACACCAATCTTTGACAAATGCAGACGATCTTCATGCAGTGCATGTGCACTCCATATTCCACTGTTTTGACTCCTGGCTACCTACTGAATTCAGATTAAGTTTCGTCTGGAAAAAACACTGTCCAACGCATAAAACCGCCTGGCGGGGGGAAAAAAACCCGATTAGAGAATTACCGCGCAACTGATACCTAACAGAACTAAAGAAAGGAAGTGAACTTGTGCTCAGCGACTCGGCATGTCAAACGCAGCGGGGATGCAGGACTGCGTCTTATACGGTACAGCCTGTATAAACCACTGGCCTGGGCGAAGTCCTTCATTAATAGTAATAAACTACCTTCACCTTATTAACTTGAAGTCACGTGGTATGAACTGTCCATGAATTCAATCTGTAGTGGTGGTACTTAAAAACCCACTTCATTAATTTCGGACGATCGTAGCGCATTTAATGTGCACAACTGACGGTGCTGAACTCTGAAAACGGCAGCTTTATATCCCAACCAACCCCATTACTCACGGGTTAATCTGACATCTGCGCCTAATGACAAGCATCATCAGTCTTTCAACGTGACAATGCAGTCTGTCACTCAAATGTTCCCAGAACAGGAGCGGAATGTTCATGCATACGGATAAACACACCACAACAATTCAGAGAAAACTGTGAACTGTCTAATGAAAGGTGCATCAATTCGTGGTCTCTAATCACTGAAAAATAACACAAATAACTAGATTCAACATCGCTTTAAAAAAAACAACAATATTCAGCTTAAACTGCCAACCTGAAGGCAATTACAAGAGATTTGCTAACACATATTAAAAAAACCGATTTTTCATTCAAAATACACTTAAATTACTGTTGGCCTGAGCAAACGTTTCATCCATTTGTTGACGTTTAATACCGAAATATCCCCATACTGTTTGTCCGACAGATGCATGGGTGCACACCATATGCTTTTCAGCAAGCGCTCTGTGATCTCATTCCTTGTGTCAACAAACAGCAGTCACAAAATTCCTTAACAGGAAGCTGGTGTTATACAATGTAAGATGTAGAGCTTAATCAGACTTTCTAAAATGAAACCCCGAACTCTTAGGCGAGATCACAACCTACATATAACATTTATGTCTAAATAAACCATTTCTTGATCACCACCCAATCACCCAAATAAATATTTCATTGCAGACAGCTAAAATGCGATATTATGAACCACTTACCAGACATACGAGCACTTTACGACTTTCCTAACGTCATAATTTGCGCTAAACACTTTCCATATATTGTGTGTAATAATCAGAACCTTGTTAAGCATGGAATTCATCTACACATGCATTCCAACGTACGAAATGTTCAGGCCACCTTCCCGTTAGTTCAGCTATCTCGAATTCCGCAAGATTTACTGCCAAAGTGTGTAGGGCATGAAGTGTGTGCTTTACATCTCCCTCCGATAAATACTTGGCGAGCTGTGTTCGATTGGAGCGCTTACACGATACAGAACTTGAGTTGAAGCGATCGTTATTGGTAACCAAACCTGCCTCGGGTGGACTTGACCTTTGTCCACCCGATACAGCAAAAAAGTTACACGTAGAAAGGTATAAATGGCGAAGCTAATAAACACTGTTGCGAACACGACACAAAATACATGTTCTACTTCGCAGAAAACACGATGGATCTCAATTACAAATATCAGTCGACTTAGTAGTGAAACTGTCTTAAACGGAATTTGGGCATCAGATGTAAAATCAAAACTTCAAATACCTGTATTAAATGGGATCTTACTGAAACGGAAAGAAATTCTGGCCCTTGCGGTTCCGTTATAGGCAGGTTCTTCAGAGCCATAAACACAGGTTCTCAACACCACCAAAGATCTTCATTACCGCTAACGCGAAATATACATGGTTTACAGGGCGAACTTTCGACGAAGAATGCAAATCCACGTTCACCATTCTTTGACGCATAACATCTATTGCACCAGACATGTTTCCACGCCTTAAAACTGTACACTGTACTGCCTGCTCGCCTGCTGTTCCGTTGGGAAGACACAAGGCATGGGACGGGGCCCGAACACGAAATGCTGGATATGACGTGCTCCCGTTACAAGGCTTTCGTGAACACAAGCTACCGAACAGCACTTTCATTTGTATGAAGTAAACATATACTTATATTTCTGAAAACAGCTGCCACCTCCCTTACAAAACAGTAACATAACCACCTTCGAGGTCACCAGTACATTCATCGATCATACTGGGAGCAAAACATTCTACTGCGGGAGTTCAGAAATTGGTCAGTTACCTCATTCGAAACAAGGAACAGAGAGGAAAAAGGCGCATCTTCATAATAACAGCGTGTCTTATCGGTAGAGGTAAAGGCAAAGTTCACTCTACAACATGTCATGAAAACCCCAGGAGTACAGGTATAGTTCTATTCTTCCTTGAATCGCGGTGCTACGTGGGGGTGGGTGGTAAATGCCAAGCTCCGACCGCTTTTCCCCCGGGAAAGAAACCCGGTACACGCTGTACACGAGAATGGATGGGCCCCAGGGCCGGTTCAGGCTGGTGCGGAAATTCTCGCCAGGCCTGTACTCGATCCCCGGACAGTGAAGCCCGTAGCGAGTCGCTTTACCAGCTGAGCTATCCGTACCCATTTTTTGTCCTACAGACCTGAACAAAATGTTTTAAACAGTGCTACCAACATAGGCACTTTCCTTTGCCCATAATAGTGTAACTTGTGCAGATGGGGCTTCTTAGCTCAATCATCAACATTCCATATGACTGAAGTTCCAAACAGAAACAATGAAATGTCATCAAAACGGTTTACAGACTTTACACAAGTGAGATTAAAAAAACAAAAGCTGTGTAACCAAAGAACAACAACAGCTGCACAAGAAAGACAGCGAGCAGCAGTACAAACCACGTTCTTTCGGCGTATTTTAAGGTCCAGAACAAGAGGAAATAAAACGAAAGGTTACGTATCCTTGTCATTGTGGAACAAACAACCCACACGTCATAACGTAAACACATTAAATTACACACATATTGAAGAACGGGAAGTAAGAATACGCTCCGAACAGAGTGCGTGCTGGGTCACCTGCAAGGAATCTGGAGTCTTCACAGCCTGCATTAAAACTGGAGCCTCAGTTCGGCCAGTTCTCAAAGGTCCAGATTACGGCAAGAGGAGGTACCGCTCGGGGCTGATCCGAACCAGATCGCCGCATACTCTTCAGGTCTACGTTATCTGCCGAACGGCTGACAGTTAAAAATAAAGTAGGAATCCAGCACCATATGGAATGCCTACTGCCTAGTCAAAAATACTTGGAGCGCACGAACAGGTGGATGAATGCATGTGCAGTCTAGGCACTATTAACATGGAATACCCGTCTTGTTGAAGGCTGCTGTGAACACCGTCCATGTGCCTATTTTCTTCGTATTTCGAAAGGCCGCACGTTGGAAAAATATTGCGAAGGGGTAGGGGGAACCGGGTGCATACTGCCCATAATATCATTGAATATCGGATAGCATTACTTGGCTTCAATCCGTAAACGGGAAGCATTAGCCACTGAATACATCGCCACACGATAGACGTTTCAACTTCAATATCAACGTCAAGTTAACTGCTTTTCTGGTAAGACCAACCCCATGCCACCCTTGTAGAACTTCACCCAAGACGAGTACACGAAGATCAACGATTATGCGCATAGATTTACGAGTACCTCGTAGAGGAACAATTTGTTACACGATACTGTGTTTACATTTTCAGTAATTAAAGCCATCTCCACATTATTCATAACTTCTTCAAGAAACCTCAAGCCTAGTACAGCGCAATTACTTTGATGCTGTTGCTTGCCTGAGGTGCGACGTTACAGGAAGCCTCTCTACTCCCGTCTTCATGTGGATAGTTGTTACGGTACTGGCACATACAGCACTTTGTCAGCGACTAGGAACGAACTCAAAACCCCCGGAACTTATATTGTAAAGCAACACGATAACATAACACCTGAAGACAGCACCACAACGAATCATCGTAACCTATTTATACGAAATACAGCGCATCAGGCGACAGACAACATAAACACGATGTAATAAATCAAACATAAACACGGTGTAATAAATCAAACGATGTCAGAAAATTTCGATACGTGCCTGTCTTTTAAAGTGTCAGTTATAAAACATGGATGAGGTCCCATTTTAAGCCACAGAAGTTTACGAGTTACTATTTATTAGGATCTGGCCCTCATTTCCGGCCTCCGCACTTGCACCCTATCCTGAATGCTGACCCAGTGACAAGTCGACACGAGCAGGCCTGTATAACATGACGCACATTGACAGGGCACGCAGTCCTGCAACAAAGACCACAGTCGAACAATTTCACAACACGCGGAAACCGTGTTTCTGCGCCATCCTTAAAGGCTCAGAAGCTAAATAAAGTACATTAACACAACACAGAATTACAAGGTGGTTCAAATATGACCGGGACTGATGTCGCCAGATTTACACACAAATCAGTCCCGGTCATATTTGAAACACCTTGTACTACTGCAACCTATAAATACTAAGAGACTAAAAAGATGCCGACCCTTAGACTTACAAGGCACCTGAGGTTAAATAAACAGTACAGCTGTACCTATATTCTCCCTCTTGGTCTTCGTGCCCTGTTCTAGGGTGAACCTTTATCTGCCAACTAGAAACGTAAATACTAAACATAATTATAAACACTAGCCCGGGGTTTTGTACGGACACAGAACTTGGTCTCTCTCATGGCGCTGGAGAACAATGAGCCCCAAGATCTAGTAACAAAAGGCAGGACAGAAAGGAATAAGGAGTAGCTCTAGATCTGCACTTCTAGCCAAATGTGACATGATGGCCACACCAGGGATGATGAAATGGCCGGGAGGCAAGGGGGAAAGAAGCACACAGGTTCCGGTGGGAAGACACCACTTGAAAGACAGGGCCACAGACGAGATATTACAATGGCTCTTCAAGAAACAGGATGGTGAACGGGGGGTTTGGACAGTGGATGAGTCTGGTTCAAGACAGGGTCTAGCCACGAGGTCTTGTGAACACGGTAATTGGCCCTCGTGATGCATAAAGTGCAGAATATGTGGGGTGAGCCACTACCGGCCTTTCAGGTGGGCCTTTGCTCCAGAGTAATTGAATTCAATTAGTGTCTGCCATCAGACATCAAGCCATAGGGTATCACGGCGCAACTAGGTCGAGCAGCACTTTCCTCCATTTCTACCATAATGCGGCCAAGTAGGGACACTCTGGATGGTTTTGGTGGCGAAGCACGGCACTTTCTCCTTTCTGCCAAACGGGTTACAACACTTGTAACAAGAGAAGGTTGTCACTTGACTGCTGCAACTGGCATTCCATTGAACACAATGGCTAGGCGACAGAAGTGACATAGAGCGACGTATGCTGAAGTGTGCTGTGGAAGAGGTTGATCAGTGGAACTCTCTCCGTGTCCTCACAACTTCCTTATATGTTCTGCACATAAGGGAACATCCGTCGGCCACACGACACTATCGAGTGGCACTAAAGTATCTATTTTTTTTCCAGCGGCGTTTCAAAGCGATTAAAGTCACTGCTACCTACACCTGATACCAAAAGAACATCTTACGCGATTTATCACGCTAGCTTCTGGGCGAAATTGGACCACATCTAACGGCAAAATTCAAGAAGAGTTTGTTGACATGATACTGTTTCTTATTTTCACATTTTGTATTGCTCACATGTCACATTAAACATAAGATACCTTCATATTACCGCGATCTTGATTTATAAACCATAGTGTCATGGCGCATGACAAGGTCCAATTACCTTATTCGACGAACTACGTCAAAGAACTGAAGGAAGGTGGAAGAAGACAGGTACAAAGGATTCATCATCAATGGTACGTTGTGGGACCAGTTTCCGGAAAGAATTCATATCTCCAGCACTTGCTCGCTTCTAATGTCGACCCCCTCCAAGCAGTCTCTTTCCAACTTCACAAAGCGGTCACCGCAATCGCACTTCCGCTCCAATCATTTCTTGAAGCGCATTATTTGAAATTCCGCAAGTGCGTCCCAAGACTTTACTGGAATCAAGGTGATGCCACTAAATCTCCCCATCTTTAACGCCGTCTTGAGTTTGGAAAGATAAAGAAGCTAATTCGAAAAAAAAAAATAGCGAGCAGGAACAGCGAGAAACGACAGCCATTTAATGTGGCGCAACGTACACAAACTGCACTATTCTATACAATACACGCAACAAATCTATCCTACATTCGTAAGTACAGACCTACACAAAACACCACTGCCAGTGACGGATTTAATTATTTCCTGAGAAACTTCCAATACTTAGGCGTGCTTAAATGATGTCACTCAACAGACTGAAAAGGCAATTCCAACTTTCAGCTCACGCATTACTGTGGAATGATTAATTTTCAAACTTAATCCTTTGCTATCTGACATCTGTGGAACTACAACCTGGATCAAAGCTCTAGAATGGCGCCAACCAATTCGAACTCGGACTTATTAAACAATTCAATATTAAACCGAAACTTACTGTTGAGATGTTCGGACACATTTATTTGCACAAAAGGAACCCTTAAGTCAGCAGCAAAGCAGCTTCTCAAAAGAGGCCGACCTGACAGATTACAAACTTACAAACTGTCGTTTAGGAACCTTGGTATCCGTGAAAAATTCGCTGCCTGACAGTTGTACGTGGTCATAACTCGTCGTGCGGGAGTTGTCACTCGGCCCGAACCCAGCCGGTGGCGCCATACCAGGTCAGTTAACATTAAAACCAAAAGATGAGCTCGCAAGTTTGCCTGACCAATGCCACCTTCATATGCTGAACCGCTGTCTGACCACTCGGAAGGCAGAACAATTCAAATCATGTCTGCAAATCAGCGTTTTGAATTTGGCCTGATATTTACGCAAACAATTTTTGCAAGGCGGAAGTGGACGCCTAATACTGGAACAAGACGAGGCACACAAAGGCCTACTTGGAGTTTTCTCGAACAAACTGCACACATCCAACAGTTTCCAACTTCGGGATGCACAAAAGAATTACACTGGCAGTTTTGATAGTTACCAAAGAAATTAGTATGAGGAAACAAACACAAACTTACATTTAGACGACGCAGCTATTGATATGCAATTATTAGATTATAAAATTCATCACCGATAAATAATTTATTTGAATTTACAGGCAGACAAACTACAGTCAGTATGCTGATATTCACTGCAAGTCACCGACACAGCATAAGCGGATATGTACACGTTACCTATAGGGAGTGTTAGCCTGCCTGTGAAAGTGACAACTGCACATAACAAAACCTCAAGGGACTGATTGGGACAGTCACTTGTTGTTACCATCTGTCGAAGCGCTTTTATGAACAGCCGACCCAAATCCCTGTTAAATTGAACTTGTCTACCAGAGAAACAGCTAGCCGGATCCACCAGCTATTCCACAGATGAACAAATCCCGGGCACCATATAGCCGTAACGAATAAATTTTATACGGTGGTACCTAATATTTTTGAGTCCTAAGGATGGAATTTGTTTCGTGTTACCCTTCCGGCGCCAGAGTTTTTGAGCTGGTTCCTAAATTTCTGAAAACCCCTGCATTCCTGAACTAATCAACGCACAAGTCCCACCACCCGCCGCCACACATTCCAAAACCGATATACGCAGAAACTCCTAACGGCGCCCAACATTATATTAACAACGTACATCACGAAGGAGAACTGTGGTACGGCAGTTACGAAGTGCAAAGAATAATGACTGCCTCCACACACCAGTAGTTTTAATATGTGCCATTTATGGTCGCCAAGCTGCACAGCATACGGTTAACCCATTTGTCATATATTTGATATTCACTGCATTATTTTATGACGTAATGCCACTATTTTGACTGGCAGTTGTACCTGGCCACAGCACAACAAGCCACATCTATTTAAGGTCACTCGGACATGAGTATGTCAACTTCCCACTGAATTTAAGGCAGTGTGAGCAATGCACAGACATGATACATGCCTACAATTTCATGAAAAATGTAAGCGAATGAGATCACCTGAAAGAGGCGCTCCGTTCATATGTCATACCATGGAATCACCTCCTACACGTACCCATCCTTAAAATGGCGCATTCGGCCTAGCCCACTGCTCATAATGACTAAGTTGGTAGACAAGGACTAATTTAATGAGGCATGCAACAACTGGCTAAAACAAATATTTCTGTTTCTGACACATCGAAATCAACTGGCATGACGAGTTCAAGAAGCCACAGCGTTATTGTAGGCGCACAATCAACACTGGATAGTATCTTCAGACTCTTCACCAACCATAACATGTCTTGCGTGGCATTCCTGTTGTAAAATAAGGCAGTTTCACAGGTTTCATCAGCACTCGCCTATTATGTTCAGTAACACATGGGAACTCTGTTATCTTCATGCACTAACTAAACACAGGGTATTTAATATTGGCCATTGTTTTTATGCCAGTGTTTTTATAACATAAATAAGACAAACGTTTACTTACGGCTGCGGATTGGTTGGTCGCAAGTCGGCTAGTACAATAATGCCACTGCAGTCTCACGGATTGGCTTGTGACGTTGTCGTAAATCCTCACAAGGTGACGTACGGTCACATAAAATTGCAATCTACACGCCGACGTACCTTACTTATGCAACGTGACACTGGATGTGAATAACAAACCACCAGACACCACCCAAACCTCGTGACATACAAGTTAAATGAGGGGCACCGATACACCGTACATATTGCAGGTGACACGTCCGACATCGACAGGCCTTACATACTGCAAGTGACATGCCCGAAAACTTCTGAAATGAACGGCCAATGCTTAAGCTTCAAATAAACAAATTATATATATATATATACACACACACACAGATTAGATAGATACAAAGATACACAGACAGATAGTCTAACTCGGTTACAACGTCACAAGAGAGACTGAAAATGATGTGTCGTTATAAGCGAGGATTGTTATAACCGAGGAGTATAATGTTACGGTTAACAATGTGGAATGAATCGGTACCACAGAATATCGGAAACTACAGACGAGTTGTCGCATAAACCGATGTCGTTATAAACGGTTAGACTGTATACACATGTATCATACAAACACACAAACACACACACACACACCTGTTACCCCACTATAAAACCAGGAATTTCTTCAAAATTAAAATAGGCAGGTCCTGCCTAATGTAACCTCTGAAAGGCCTATGATTACAAACGACCCGTAGACTATAAAATATAGCGTTAACAGATGGAGTTTCAAGGCGTTCCTCCGATGCTTCAAGTTAACCGTGGGACGAGTACAATAACCACGACCGCTTCGCCGCTTCTCATATGCTTCACATCTCATATGAAGTCACACTCGTCATTACTTATGTGTATTCCACGTACAACTGCAGCCACGAGAAAATCCAAGGACGTATTACATTCCTTCAGTCAAAGGCGTTTTGGAGATAAGATCTTCGCTCCTCTTGCATATTGCTCCCGTCAATGGAAGTTCGTTTCCCAGAGTTTTGAGACGGTGTAGTGACCTCAGCTTCAAGAGTCAGATATTCATCAAGTGGGCGTCTCATCCTTGAAGCGCAATATATCTTGGGATCGAATATTTCAATGTGCCTCTTCGACGACCAGAAAACACGTTTTGTAAAACATTAGTCACGTATCTGTGACCACCACTGGGGGGGGATTCATTACGAGCGCAAAACAGAAACGTAAAATGTTGAATTATAAAACGGAAACTCTTCTGTCCCGAACTTTTATCGAAGAATTCAACAGCAAGACTAAAATATTTATGCTGTGGATATTTCACGGCAAGCAAATGGTGTGCGGTGTAAATGAATTACGTCCGTTCTTGTAATTCAGATGCCATACAGATAAACCAAACGTTGTTCATGACACTTACCGTGGAAAAATGCTAACGCTACCCTCTGTACTTGAAAATTCTAATACAAGACAAGCAAATACTTTTCCTCTCACAAAAGCGAACACGATTCAGAAAAATAACTAAGTTTTTTTTTGTTTCACATGCAGCATGAAAATAGCCCCTTCATATTATTACATCCATCTGATGAATTTTAATTTCTGCTACGAATCAATGCACGGTCAAAATCCATACACCCTGTTCTCGGAGGACTCACGTAACTCGATTTTCGAAGCGCGTTGTTTCGGTAACGCTTACACCAGATCTGCCAACTTCAACTCACAGCATGGCCACATTATTCGCTAAGCCGTTATTTACAAATAGTAGGTGACGATAAAAATACGACTGACTAACAAGGTAGCAGGACGCACTAAACATAGTAAAACACAATGAATGACTGGTTTACTGTGTGTCGCCTTCAAAGTGATGAGTTACAGCTTGTTAACACTTTCTGTGCTAAGAAAGTTGTCATATACTATAGACATATTAATACTATAGTTCTTAAACTGTCCTGCCGTAACATTTCGGTTGAATGAGGGTCGCAAATACTTTCCTCGGGGGCATGTTGGCCAGCCCTGGTTCATACAGTGGCATAATTTTCGTCTTAATTTATAACCTTACTCCTTATTTATCAAAACGGCATGACAACGTACATGAGCAATCCCTCGAATCTACCGCTACACGCATTTCAAACTGTGTGTACATCCTTGATACGAGAACAGGTGTTCCGTGGAAGTGGGTGTATCCGATGTAAAGAGAATTACAAGGCACGGAACAAAATAAATTCAAACAGAACAGAAAAAATTGCAAGTAAGAATAGTCTTCCAAATCAGTCTGCATTGTACTACCTCCCGATGCCAATGGAATTAACACTTCAGGGGGGGAGGGGGGGGGGAGTGACAGGTGAAAGTAGGTTGATTGTGCCTTAATACGAAGAAAATCCATGCAGCAGTCTCCCTCTCTCTCCTTCACCCTGCAGCAATGCGTAATCGTTCAGCTAGCTGTACAATTCTCCACCTCCTATGACAACCTGAAGTTCATTATCGTATTCATAGTCTGCATTCGTCCTCCATCTTCAGCTCGGAAACCCAGTCATTATCACCGCTACTTGACATTCACGGTGGAACTACCCTGACGTCTGCGTCCACTTGCTACTACTGGTCTCGACACTTCAGGGTTTACAATTACAAGCTTGAACGAAGGATGGTCTCATTTTTCGAACGCCTGCCACTTGACCCACGTATCCCGCTATCAGGATCCATGCTATCTGCCCCGTCAATCCCGCCCACGTATTTCGCTGACAGGCCCACAGTTATTGTCATAGTTTTGTGTATTAATTACATTTTCATTGTAAGGGGATAGACAGGAAATGGGAAGCAAAGGCATTCTTTTTTGTCGCTCCAAAACGTCTTAACTATGCCACAGTTCCATAAGCTTGTTAGCTATTTGACGTGGTATCTGCTGGGATCTCGGAGACGTGTTCTGTCCACTCGCCAATGGAAAAACTTTCTGCACTGGTTCTACTGAACCAGTTAAACTCGGCGTCGACCCATGTCCATCAGCCTGTTCCTGAAGATCAATTGTGGATCTTCCCAAGCAAAGTTTCCCAACCTGTTAACTGCTTTCGGCCAACTACACGTCCCAACATTTCGGACAGCGGGGTAAATCAAACTCGGCAGGGACTGGCCTAGTACCCTTTTCTCCACTGCAATGCCGTTTGCCGTCCTTACATGCTATGCTTTGATATTCTATTCTGAACACTTTCTCCTTCGAATACCTTCAAATCAAGTTCCCGACAAAAACATTTATGAATAATGCTGTTCCTGCCTTCCCTCTTAATTTCGTAACAAAGAGAACTCTTTGTCGCTGCATTAACTCGCTCACGATAACGTAGGTTCCGTTCTGAATACTTAAATACACGACATGCTTGCACTCAGAATCCAACTGCACACCTGAAAACCGTGTACTCGTAGCTTTCTGTTATTCCTCAAAGCTATTCTGCGTTCCGTCCATCTACACGAGAATATGACCAGACAACGCCGATCCCTGTGGCCGCGTGGTATAAAACGTGGGTCTGCGGAAGCTCGCATGCTGAAGTTGTGGGTTCGAATCCCGCCGGAGGCATGGATGTTTCTCTCTTGCGAGCGTTGCGTTGTCAGGTGGAGGTCGCTGCGTCGGGCTGGTCACTCGTCCAGAGGAGTCCTACCGACTCGGGGTGTGTGATCGCGAGGCCTCGTAAGGGGGGGGGGTCATGACCCGGAATCGGTTCGAAGCGCAAGGGGGGGGGGGGGGGGGGGAAAAGAAAACAGCCGCAAGAACACAGCTTGTAGTTAGTGAAAATCGTTTCTGTTCTTGCAGGGACTAATGTAAACAATTTACGTTGCTGCGGTGACTATCGACGCGACGTGGGCACCAGTAACTATGTGCAGGCTCGGATAACCTCATTTTCATAATAAAAGGCCCGTGAAGTATTAGAAAACAGTCTTCTGAAAGCAAGAACAGAGTAATACAATCGGAGAGAAGGATCGATTTACACAGTAGTACTGAACAGACAACCGTTCAAACGTTCACACTATACCAAATAAGGCGACAGGCACTTTCTATTCGAAGGAGTCAGTCGGACGTCTTAAAAGGAAAAGAGAAACGATAGCGCTGACAAAACACTACCAAACGCAGAGGAAATAGGTCCCAAGGGACCGAATATTTGCTACGAAGCCAAACGCTTTCGCGCTAAGGCCTGCCAATGCCCACTCTTAAAACTTTGCCTTTAGTATCTCCAATGCATATGGAACATTTTCATATATGGCTTGCGAAACTCTAGTGTACCATTGCAAAAAGGAAACACGCACAGAATACAATACATTATTAAAAAAAGGCATCGGAGCGGAGGTTATATATCGTTTCCACGCAGTAGGTGCCGTCACACAATCCATTCTCTAACAGGCAACCTGGAAAACTGGACACAACAGGGGTCAAATAAAGACACCTCAACGAAAATAGAATACCGTGAAAAATGTAACATGCTTCCACATAGACGGAAAATACAACCAAAGAGAATAAGCAAACAAAACTACACCTAACGGTCAAAAAGTTACACTGACAGTGTCCCGTAATTTAATGAAATAATCACATATATGTATTCTGTTTTCGTTTGGCTCCTCTTTGCACCAAAGCTGATGACATTCGTCTTAATACAGCGTTCCTCGAAATGTAATATAGTGGAAAATGTCCTGAGTCAGAGATAAAGTCTGTCAAGAAATGCAGTACACAAACATACGTCGGACCAACACAGTGTACATTTCTTTAAGGACAGACTCTTTTCCTGTAGCACCAAACACACAGCAAGCAGAATGGTCCAACGTCAGTTTCGGAGAACTGAGGTTTGGGACGGAGACTGGCAATCGATGTAACAAGAAATTACACAAGATCACGATAAAGGTAAGTGCCTATGCACGTCACGATGGCACCTGGGAGAGTGGAATTACGGCTGGACTCATTAACCTAGGTAATAGAATGTAAGGGCTCAGCTTTACGCCCAGGGAATAGATCCTCGATATCCATTTAGTACGGGGCTTGATGGGTCCCACAACAGATATGGATGTTCTGGAAAATACGGAATTAAAAATTCTCTCCCAGCCAGGAATCGAACCAGGACTCCTCATCGTCTTGACCGTAATACGATAACTATACAGATTATGCAACCTCTGATCCTTTAAGAACAAGGTTGTGGGGAGAACGGTACCCACTCACCTCCCAACATTTCTAGACACGGCGATGTTACGAACAAATCAACATTCAGTGTCGTGTACCTTTTTGCACGTTTCCAACAGTAAAGGTTCATATTACACAAAGAGAATCCATCAAGTACGCCTACAAAAACGAAAGCTTCGCACTGCTCTCCTGTTTGCAACTGCTGCAATCGACATTACGCTCATTACCTCACTCAATCACAGGAACCTACTCTAGCGCACTCAAGTAAACGCCCCATAAATTAGAGGGCCAGTTTTGTTACTCCTTGCCAAGAACTGCCACACGCGCTCTGAACGAATCGGCATTAGACAGTCACAGTCCCAGCTGGTGAGACTTTTCAAGTTGCGTATTATGTCGCTAATTACGCGAAAGAGTCCATTGAAATATTAGTGACAATCAATTTCACTGCAATTTTGAAAACACGACAGTAGCAAAGTATAATTTTAAGACAGGGCACACCCGTTGTGTTTTTTTATATTAATTAAATAATGCAATAAAGTACAGCCTAACACACCTTGTTATTAAATATTTTATGAATTTACAATTTTCAGCTACACGTTTCGGCTTTTCAGAGCCATCTTCAGGCCGAATCTAGGACGGTATATATATATATATATATATATATATATACATTTATATATTTGAATGCCACGAAAGGCGTCTTTTAATTTCAATTTAATAGCAACAAAGTATGTGTATGGTTTCACAAGAACAAGCGATGGAAATACTTCTCCAGGTATGGGATTATTTGACACGGTATGAGGAGAGAGGCGGGGAACTCTGTTGCGAAGTGTGAATATCCGGAAGTGGAGATACTCTCGAGAAGAAAACTGTCATTTCATGCCGCAAGAGATAAGTTACGATCACCAGGATAAAACTGTGACCACCAAGACGAAGTCTGAAACACCGTATTGCGACGTAAGGTACTACAGCTTCACAAATACCATGGGGGACTGGGGGGTGGGGGTGGGGGACGCAGAGGTGGTGGTGTTAAAGAGGAAATGTACTCACACTGTCACAGTTCTGGGGCGGTTGCTTTCATCTGTTCGTCTTGACACAAACTTCTTATTGTAATTCAGTAAGAGCTACACGTCTACATTTTAATCAAATATATATATGTAGGCCAATACACACGAAAGCTAAAGAAATGCCGCTGGAACACACTTCCTTGAATAATTATCAACAACGGAACGTGATACTGGCATAACTTCTTACATTAAACGGAAAAAAATCCAAGGTTGAAGATATCCAACAAGATGCAAATGTATGCAGATATTTATTACTGCTAAATTACTCTACATGTTTCTGGCGTCCATCGCGCCCATGACGAGCATAAAGAGCTTCTTCAAACGTGACCAAATAAAATTTGGTCACGTTTGGAGAAGCTTGCTCCCCAGATAGTATGATCTGTACCAGAGACTGCAACTACAGTTTTATGTACTCGTGATGAAGGGCGCAATGGACGCCCGAAACATGTAGAGTAATTTAGCAGTAAATAAATATCTGCATACTGTTGCATCTTGTTGGATCTCTTCAACCTAGAATTACGATGCACGGAACTACAAATAGGAAAAAATCCATGTTTAATGATGGACAAATTTGCTTCCTTGTCGCTCCCTTTCAGATGCGTTCGCCAAACTGCGAAAACTGACAATTAGCTTCGTCATATCTGTCCATGGAACAACTCGGCTTCCACCACCGTACGGATTTTCGTGAAATTTTATACCCGATTATTTTCCTAAAGTGTCGAGAAAATCCAAGTTTCATTAAAATCTTACAAGTGATTGCGGTAAAACGTTACCTTCATGAAACCGGTCTGGCTCCTTTACGTATAATTCCGCCAAGAACAGCTTCTAGATCGAAGCCATTTCACACCATTCTGAAATCAAGCTTATTTCTGTACAAGCATTGGACCTTCAAAAATTCGATTTTAAGCTCAAAGTTTGAAGCTACATATAAACAAGCGTACCTTTACTCAGACACGGGAGAACAGGAGTGTTCTGGCATAACTAAAAGAATATTAATGACCTGAGTCTCTCTCTCTCTCTCTCTCTCACGCACGCGCACGCACACACACACCGAATGAGTGCAGGTATTCGCTAAGGACGCACAAACTTCAGTCTATTGATAGCAGCGCTAACGAGAGCGATAAGAGTGCAGTTAACACGGTAACCCAGAGTCGTCTGGTTTGTCATATCTTCCGTATGAGGACTGACCCTTAGCAGCTGACTGTAGTATTAAAACAGAGGAAATAATAAACCACGTCATTAGTGCCCATCGGCAACCTTCTGGCAACATTGCAACGTAATATGTCTGTCTGTCTCTCTGCCCAGACGTCGGCCAATTTGTTTTACTACAGGAAAAATTGTGGCCTCACGTCTCTACAAATACTGACTGCCTAACTGTGGGCATGACCGTGGGTAAGAAATTTTAAGAACAGGCAGACAGGTGAGGTTGGCATGCTAGGAATAATTGAGACAAACACGTGTCAATTCACAAGACAGGCAATGTAAGTATAACGTAATGTTGAGACAACGTTCGTGCAACCACTTTTGCAGTGGAAAAGCAATAAGTAACCTTAGGTGTCCAGCATGCAATGCATATGCGTCGTAGTACGTCATCTGTGGCCTGCCCGCCTCTACAATAGTTTACATTATCTCAAAAACGGCACGACTTTCAAAAACGTTACTGAACATAAAATTCGTGTTTTGATTTCTCTACAACATTTGTCTGATACATTTCTCATTCTACGAGGCATCGCGCGCAAGAAATGATACAAAATGTATATTGGTCTTCATTACCTGTTATTGTCAGATTTGAAAGAAACTTGCGTTTTATCGACATATTTTCTAAAAATACTCAAATATTAAATTTCATGAAAATCCGTCCAGTGGGAGCCGAGTTGTTTCATGCCGGCGGACGGACAGGCATGAAGCAATTTTTCGAACGCACCTCAAATCTGAGACAAGGATCTGGACACGAATGTGGTGGATATTCATTATCAAAGAGCGCATCTAGCAAATCAGTAAATGCCACGTCGTTCATTTGCTAGTCTGATGGCTGAGACAGAACACCTGCTAAACATGGACACTGCCATCACATCCTTGAGGAAGCCAGACTGATAACGCATGGAAAAAAAATGGAAAATAATCTGACGGCCAATTAAAAAGCGACACTCTGACAGAACCCATATGTCGCTGAAAGCAATAAAGCTCAACACATTAACTCGGTTAACACGAAATGACAAGGCAACATAGACCACATTTAGCAACTCGGCAATCCGTTCTCACACAAATGTTCTCTTAATTCGTAACTCATGCAACTTATTCGTTATTCAAAAACCCTTCGACTTCACAGTACATTAAATATTTTAAAAGTTAATCTGAACCATACCTATAAAGAAGTTACGATCCTATATTACACAGCACAGCGCCCGTGTTCATGACGGAATACAATCACTAATGAGGTTTAAGGAACTAATCTTTACTCTCTGCGGGAATCGTACGATACGTAGACACAATGGTGTGGGCAAAATGCAGTTTCTTACTGCTACAGGAGGTTGTTCTTATCTCCACCGCTCGCCTTGAAAGGTTAAAGTGCACAGTTCAAATGAACCTATTTTCGGCCTACAATAATAAATCAGCACTACACTCACAAACTAAGAGCACATTAAACCCATCAATGACGGAACAGGCCGATCCCAGTGGCCGCGCAGTCTAAGGCGTGGGTCAGAGGGCGCTCGCTTGCTGGAATTACGGGGTCGAATCCCGCTGGGGGCATGCATGTCTGTCCCTTGTGAATGTCGTGTGTTGCCAGGTAGAGGTTTCCGAGTCTGGCTGATCACTCGTCCAGAGTTCTAGCGAGAGTCGTGTGCCTGGGCGTGATCGTGAAGCCTCGATAATGGGGGGTGGGGGCTCTGGCCCATTAGGGAATGTTGCAATACGGAAAATAAAAAAGACCGGCACCATTCATTTCTGAGTCTTATGGTTTCTTACCTAAAAGTCGTAACATTAAAATGCACAGAAGTAAATGACATTGACTGTTCTGTACAGCGAGAAGGGGATTTCTCCCCACAAACGGCAGAATATCCTCCAAGGTGAGGATGTTCTGAAAAATGGCTAATATGAATGAACCGATACAGGATGATGAGAGGACAGCGTATGCAGCATACTCGGAAGTACAAATGCGAGCAAACCTTTACTTGGAATACCTGCAGAGAGAAGCGAGCTCTTGTAGGTAACAAGAGGCAGCAATAAAACTTGTTTCAAGTACGATATACGGCGTGAACACGAGAAAAAGTTTCGTGTGGCACACGAGTGCGTCCAGTGCCTGATTCCTGGGAGCACGGCATGAGCCTTCGGATTATGTAAACGGAAGGAAACTTCTTGTGTAGCTCAAGGATTATTAGCATCTGTTTCCTAACAGAAAAAACAACGGCCCGCCAAACTATATATCTGAAAGACTGCCAGTCACTGAGGCTTTTTCAATCGTGCAACATGGTCATATACGAGGGCACAGTTACTATCAACTTCCCGCATAAGAAAGAAAGACCGGAATGCAATACCTAATTTGTACACCAGACAATAATCTAATACAGACACGTATTAACTTCTATAGCCAACGTGACACAGTGGCATGCAGCGAAGGTACGGTACAAGCTACCGACACACCCATCACGAAAGCTGAGACTCTATCACCACAAGGAAGCTACTGTTACTTTCTAAATTGACCCATTTCCGCACCGAATTCTCAAACTTCCACAATTATGCAAAAAGATGATCATGTACTACGCTTCAAAACTGTTCCAGTTTCTGCCGTTCGCATACTGAAATCCGTAGTAATCAGATGAGAATCGAAACTACGACGCATTACTCTATAATACTTGCACTGACGTAAAATCAATACCAAGAAAAGACACAGACAAAACATTCTGTCCGTGGACAAATTAAGATATCCCTTAAAGAATCTTAATCCCAGTTCCCAGATAAGCCCTACTGACAACTCTCCTGCATTTCGAAACACGTGCTTTTATTCAATGGTCATTATAAGTGAAATTAAAAAAAAAAAAAATGGGGAAAATTCGTTGAATGTCGTATTCTTCAATGTAGTGGGGAGTTCTATTCTGTTAAACGAATCTGCGCACAATGACGCCCTTCTCAGTTTAACTGTGGTTTCTAACTTCACATGTGCGTGTTAATTTTGCTGGCTGTAGGTCCTAATAAAACCTGAATATGGCGTACTTCCGGTATTCCAGTCGTGTGACTTGTATTCCATTGCCAGTTCTGTCTGCCGGTAGTATGCGTTAACAGCAGCAATGTGTCTTGCTACATTTGCGGTCAGTTCACTGTCAGGTCTGGAAATAGAACACCGCCTACGACAAAGATTTATGAAATACATCTGGGATTAAAAATCGGGAACCAGGACCAATATCGGTTCAGAGTGCATCGCGCATCGTAGGACCTGAATCCATGGAAAATCACAAGCTGTACCACTGGCTGTACCCACGGACTGAAGCGAACCCGGAGACTGACTACTAATTTGCTTGACTGATGTCTCCCAGCATGAGTCTTAACAACAAACACTATGGAATACCCAAACATGTCATCCGTTTTTAGACCGGAGTCACAGCGTGGGAAGTTGTATGTACTTGGGATACCCGTTAATGAGCCTTCAAGACGAAGCATAGTAGGAAGGCAGAGAAACAGGTCGTGGCACACAGCATGTGCTACTAAATTAAAAAAAAAGCGCGCGCGCACACACACACACACACACAAACACACACACAATTGCCCAAGCCGAAGGAAACGATCTTGCGTGGCGCAAATTTGTCGAAAATTAAGCAGGTGCTCTTGGACAGATGAAAACTGTGGAAGTTCATAAAACGGAATGGAGAAGGTATTGGTATCTAAAACCGAACTATACGAGAATCAGCTATGGAACGACCAAAACGATAGAAAAGGCGAAGGAAAGAAGGCAGGAAGAAAGAAATAAAAAAAGATTTTCGTCCATCCTCACATACAGGGGCTTATCAACAACAGTAGTTTTGAAGAAGTCCAATAAGAACAAATAATACATTGCTGGATGATCGACAGTGGTTGTTGGTAATTTTCTGAATAATCAAAAGGGGCCCAACAAGAAATCAATGCCTCAGGACTACGGAATGACGGGGTCAAGCATGTCGCTGAAAATATTATTCCCTTTACTTTTCCTCTACATTTCTGTCGCCAGACCTTGGAGACGTCAGCGACGAGCTTGCTGAAAAGTTCCACGGGAACAATTCTGTCACGGAGAAACACTACTGGACTATGCTGGCTGGGTCCTACTGGAAACTTGAAAACGGTCGATATATATATAACAAAAAAGTAAATCACCAGAGTTCTTCTTGTGCCCGAAAATGAGTTTGTTTAAAACGACGTCGACTAGAATCAGCAAAGGAAGAACACGAACAAATGCTAGAGCAGTTAACCCAAAATTTCTTCAAAATTGTATTTACGGTAAGATGGTACAATTTCGATCACTCCAGACAAAGCACGCTTTAATGTGTAAAATACATGAACAAAAACGTACCAGTGATGAAATGCGTACTGTATACCAGGATGGATGTCAGATACTTTTCAAAAGAAAATGTGTAATATTGTACTTATAAAACAATTAGAGAACTCCTTACAATTGATTTTAAATGCACCTCGGTAGGAACAATTCTGATCAACTGATGGTGCAATGCAGATCAGCGGCTTCTACCATCTTGCCTTTCGCACCAAACCATAGTTTGTCGCACCAGACATTACATTGCTGGCAACACACCCAGTCGCCGTTTTTCGTATGTTTGGCAGTGTAATAGTACAAGAAGAAAAAATCACACTCTTCATCCTTCGCTGGCCATTGTTTTTGTACCAGCGAGTCTCTCTCTTCTGCTCTTGTACCGGTAAGATTACTTTCGCCATTGGTTATGTCGTTTTTGGAAAGAGGCAGTTTTTATTAAGCGTGTCTTCGAGATTTTGATTCGAGGTAAGGTGGCAAACCAAAAACCACAAAAAAGTTATACTGCAAAATGTTTCATAAAACATTTCTATTAAAAACTAGGAAGTATGACTGAAGGCTAGGCGTCGTATTCATGTCCACTTGCGTCTGAGTATAGAACATTCATAATAATGAAATAATGAAATACTGCAAATGTAAGTTTTGTTTATTATTGTCAACAGATATCGTGTACTACACTCCCTAAATACCAGAAACTTCACAATGCTGGGTTTGGCTTGGACGAATCCGGTAGAATGGTCTCTTCCCCCTCTGCAACCGCTAGACTGCATTAAATGGTAATTTTGTAACTGGACTCCAGTTAGTCCAGAGATAAATTTTGTAAAACATTTTTCATTCGGTCAAAGTTGAACGTCCTGTACCGATCAAAAGTGTACCCCAGGTAGAACAGAAGAAACAACAAAGTAATACCAAACTACGTCAACATGTGGCAGTAACGCACACGGGCAAATCACGAGGTAATGTCTGACAACGCGCGCACAAGAAGTTTCGCTCTAACCTCACATTAACAACCTCAGTTGAAAGATAAAACCAAGACAGCCTTAAAACAGGGAAAATAGCTAAGCAGCAGAACACACCATCCCTCAAGAAGAAGAAGAAGAAGAAGAAGAAGAAGAAGAAGAAGAAGAAGAA
>Ga0123355_10002446_pt1 | contig 26241 bp, 21 predicted proteins | sample TergutEmb28metaG_3_FD_89872 | JGI IMG/M metagenome (GOLD analysis project Ga0123355, IMG submission 89872) | Embiratermes neotenicus P1 segment gut microbial communities from Petit-Saut dam, French Guiana - Emb289 P1 | ecosystem: Host-associated > Arthropoda: Insects > Digestive system > Gut ...
CAGGGTTGCCCCCATTGCCCAATATTCTCTACTGCTGCCTCCCGTAGGAGTCTGGGCCGTATCTCAGTCCCAATGTGGCCGATCAACCTCTCAGTCCGGCTACTGATCGTTGCCTTGGTAGGCCGTTACCCTACCAACTAGCTAATCAGACGCGAGTCCATCTTTCAGCGATAAATCTTTGATATTCCTACGATGCCATAAGAATATATTATGCGGTATTAGCAGTCGTTTCCAACTGTTGTCCCCCTCTGAAAGGCAGGTTACTCACGCGTTACTCACCCGTCCGCCACTAAGTAGTCCAATCTCTTGGCCGAAGCCTCGATCAAGGGTACTTCGTTCGACTTGCATGTATTAGACACGCCGCCAGCGTTCAATCTGAGCCAGGATCAAACTCTCAATAAATGGTATTAAAACAATCTATAAATAAATTGTTGAAACCGATTGATTATTTTATCTAGCTTTACTTTTTAATCAAAAGAATTTTCTGTGAACTTACAACTAATGTTGTAGTTCGTCAACTACCGGCACGGGGTGCACCGATAGTTCTTTGGTGCGCTTATTTATAAGCTTACATTGTTTAATTTACAAGGTGCACATGGACTCTATAATGTTCCATTTGGTATTCGCTTTTAGGGTCTTTTTTTGCGCTTCTCTGAAGTCCCCTTGAGAGGAGCGCCTGAATAACTTACCATTTTCAGAACAACTTGTCAACACTTTTTTTAACTTTTTTAAAACTTTTTTTCATCTTCTCTACACCATGCCGTGCGTGCCTTGTGGGTCGAGTGATGGTGACTATTGTTTGAGGACTAGTAACTGTAAGGTTTTGGCGGAATTTAGGCGCAATATTATGGTCAAAAAGTTAAACTGTTGATTTCAGCACTGCACTCCATTATAATGTTAAACACATGTAGAAAAGGAGACAGCCATGCCTATTAAAATTCCAAATCAACTTCCCGCAACACCCATCCTCGAAAGTGAAAATATATTTGTTATGACGGAGCACCGTGCCGTACACCAAGATATACGTCCTCTTCGTTTGCTTTTGTTGAACCTTATGCCTACAAAAATTGTCACAGAAACTCAACTGCTAAGAAAATTGTCAAACTCACCTCTACAGGTTGAAGTTGAATTTTTACAAACCAGCAGTTATGAGTCAAAAAACACAAACCCCGAACACTTGGAATCTTTTTATACATCATTCGATAAAGTCAAAGACTCACACTATGATGGCATGATTATTACGGGAGCTCCTATTGAGCATATGGAGTTTGAAGATGTGGACTACTGGCAAGAGCTGTGTGACATTATGGAATGGACTTCTCACAATGTGCACTCTACATTACATATATGTTGGGGAGCACAGGCTGCTTTGTACTATCATTATGGAGTGAAGAAGTATCCTCTGGGCGCAAAACTATCAGGCGTGTATAAGCATAATGTTTTAAAACCACAATCTCCGCTCTTTCGTGGTTTTGATGATGACTACTATATACCCCACTCACGATACACGGACGTAGCAGAAAAAGATATCTTGGCAGTGCCAGAACTTGAACTGCTTTCCGTTTCTGATGAAGCGGGCGTGTTTGCAGTTAAGTCCACCGATAATCGTCGTGTCTTTATTACGGGTCATCCGGAGTACGACGCCGACACCCTTGCGCTTGAGTATTCTCGTGATATAAATAAAGGTATAACCATTGATGTCCCAAAAAACTATTTCCCAAACGACGATCCAACTGCAACACCACATGTACGCTGGCGTGCACACGCTCAGCTTCTATACTCAAACTGGCTTAATTATTATGTATATCAATCAACACCATATGATATCGATAAAATAGGCACATAAAAATTTCAGTTCAAGGCAAAAAACGATATTCGAAGGGGGGATGTTCTTTGACAGATACAATTGCTGCCATTGCCACAGGAGCTACTGTGTCGGCAATCGGCATTATTCGAATAAGCGGAAGCAATGCCATAAGCGTTGCAAGCAGTATTTTTCGTGCCACCAACGGCATATGCTTGACCAATGCAGACGACAGGCGTATGTATTATGGAGAAATCATTGACAATACGTCCATAGATGAACTGTCGTCACCCCCGCAACACAACACTATAGACTTCTGCCTTTGTATGGTTTCACGAGCACCCTCATCATATACAGGAGAGGACACTGTTGAGTTTCATTGTCACGGTTCCCCTATTGTTCTTTCAGAAGTTATGCGTATCCTCTTTTCACACGGTGTGCGCCAAGCGTTACCCGGCGAGTTCACAAAACGAGCTTTTCTTAACGGTCGCATGGATTTAGTTCAGGCAGAAGCTGTCATTGACATAATCGAATCTGAAACCGTAGCTGCAGCACAGAATGCAGCAGGTCAACTGCATGGCGTGATCAGCTTGAAAATGGATTCTGTCTATAATAAGCTCACCGATATTCTGGCACACTTCCATGCCGTCATTGACTATCCTGACGAGGATATTGATGAGTTCAATATCCAAAACTACCTATCCTCATTATATAGTATTACTAATGAGCTACAGGAAATGTTAGAAACTCACCAGCGCAGCAAAGTCCTACGTGACGGTGTGCCTACAGCAATTGTTGGGCGCCCCAACACAGGGAAGTCATCATTATTAAATGCACTTTTGGGATATGATCGTGCTATAGTCACCGAGATTGCAGGAACAACCAGAGATACCATTGAAGAAAAAGTATTAATAGGAAATGTCCTACTACGCCTTATAGACACAGCAGGACTTCGAAAAACCAACGACAAGGTAGAAAATCTCGGCATAACTAGATCCCTTGAAGCAATCAATACAGCAGGGCTTGTCTTACTTGTTCTTGACGGCTCTGAACCACTCCACAAAGAAGATATAGATGCGCTGCATTCAATTCCATCTGAAATCCCGAAAATTGCAATTATTAATAAATCTGACTTGCCGAGTACATTAGACATAAATAAAATTGCAGAACTCAATGTTGAGTTCTGCACAGTCTCCGCTCTTCTTGGCGAAGGTATTCATTCACTAAGTGAAAAGATAAAGGAGATTTTTCCCGAGTTCAACTCATCGCCATCAGGCGAGCTCATTACAAATGCTCGTCAAGCCGAAGCTATATCCAAAGCACTTTCAAGTATTCGCTCTGCATCATCAGCCCTAGCTGACACTGTAACACCCGACGCCGTGCTTGCAGATATAGAAGTTGCGTTGAACGCAATAGGCGAAGTTACAGGAAAAACAATGCGCGAAGATATCATATTTAGAATATTTGAGCGCTTTTGTGTTGGAAAGTAACTCGCGGACACTATCCTTGCGGACTATGTGCAACCTTACTTGCGAAAATGATTCTGCGAACTTCTACTGTTTTACCTTTAATAACAAAGAAGTAAACATAGTCATCAATTGTAAGCATTTTGTAGCCACGCAAACGCAGTTGTGAATCTCTTGCTGACTGACAGCTCTCAGGTGCAGTTTTTAGAATCTCAAGTTTCTTTTCAAGGCTCTCAAACTGTCGTGCCGCCTCATCAGCCGGCAAAGAGTTTATACGTTCTACAACTTCTAAGAAATCATTTTGCCCCGCTGCAAAAATCTTTACTTTGTATTCACCCATTATCATAATTCCTTTGCTTCTCTACAAATTCAAAAAAGTTCGCGCTTTCTGAACTTGAAACACTTTCTGCTTCTGCTTCTGCAAGTTTTGCATACAGTTCGAGTTGCGCTTGTTGCCTTTCGTAGGTTTCTATGCTTAGCACAACCATATCACCCACTCCGTTTTTCGTAATGAAAACAGGCTCGCGCGACGTTCTGCAATACTCGCTAATTTCGTTGGAACTATTTCTTAAATCGGATATTGGTCTAATCGTTGGCATAATTTACAACCTCGCACTCTAATTTACACATTTTCACCATTATATCATAGTCGTAAAAGGACAATCAATAAATACGCAGTGAATGTGCATTTATTTTGTAATGTTGATGTAAAACGGAAATTCTTTAGTGATGATAATATTGTCGTTTATAAGCATTTAAAGCGAGCATTTTTTGCATCCGTCTTTTTTCCATTTTGCGAATCAACATTTCTATTACACAATGTATACCATTGTGTAACACACGAGTCAATATCAAATTTATTGTGGATTCTAACATTATTTCATATTTATATTTATTTGTATGTTGTCACCATGCACATCCCCACATGGTTTTCACAGTTATTTTCACATTTTAAACTGTTGTGTTTGCCAACAGTTTGCAAGATAATGAATTTATAAGACATTTTTATATGATGAGTAAGGAGCAATATTATGAATAATACCGGACTGCTTTCGATCAGCGATTTTGCTGAATTCTCACGTACGACCCGCGATACACTACTTCATTACGATAGAATCGGATTACTTTCTCCAGTAATAAGAGGGGATAATAATTATCGTTATTACTCCAGCAACCAGCTTGCTATCGTAAATGTTATCCGCACTTTTCAACAACTAGGCATGTCTTTGGAGGATGTAAAGAAACTAAAAGACCACAGAACTCCCGAACTGGCAAACACTGTATTTGAACAACAGATTGATGAAATTGACAAAAAAATAAGCGAATGGGTAAACGCTCGCAAACTGCTATTGACATTAAAGAAATCAATTAACTCCGTGGCAGGTGTAAATGAAAACACTCTCACAGTCAAATACATCCCTGCAGAAGCAATTTTTCTCGGTGAAATAAACGACTATAGTCGTAACAGAACTGACTACGACACGCTCTTGACATTCTACCAAGACATCGTTCATAAGTACCCAGATATCGACCCTAACTACCCTGTATGGGCTATGTATTCACAGAACCAACTCACTAATAAAGAGTGGAATAATCCTGAGCGATATTATTTCTACAATCCTGAAGGGTACGACAGAAAACCCGCATCCTTGTATGCCATTGGCTACAAACGAGGCGGGTACAAACCGAACAATGAACTATTTGAAAGATTGGAAGAATATATCCACAGGAATAATTATGAAATCTGTGGCAACGCATACGAGGAGTATCCAATAAACGAAATCTGTGCTATGGACGACAACGATTACTTAATACGCATCATGATTGCAGTGCGGAAAAAGGATATCGAAGAAGAACGATAGGCCACACCCACTATCAGTTACTGTATTTGCAATTCCGAATCATAGCAAATCTTTTATCAGCTCTGTGCGGTCTTTTTGCGCTATATATGTGAGCGGGATGTCAAAAACTGTTTTTGCACCATACAGCCCATCTTTCGACATGCGGTATGCTGCGCGAGCATAAGTTACAAGAACACTTGAGGTAAACTCAGGATTCGAGTCGAGTTTTAGCGAGAACTCCATTACTTGCTTCTTCTCTCCTGTGCTACCACTTCTAATAACCATACCACCATGTGGCATTTCTGTGTGGTTCGCCATAAATTCATCGGCGTCTATAAAGTTAACAGTTGTATCATAATCAGCGAAGTAATGCGGCATGTTTTTAATCGCCGATTCTACCTCGTCAACATTCGCACTTGGTTCAACAACCACAAAGCACTCTCGTAAGTGCTTTTCTCTTGGTGTAAAATCAGAGCCATGACCGCTCCTAACAGCTTCAACAGCACTTTCAATAGGAATTGTATATTGTGCTGCATACTTTACACCGTCAATTCGGCGAACCGCATCCGAGTGTCCTTGCGAAAAGCCCTTACCCCAAAATGTATAGTTGGTTCCCATAGGCAGAGTTGACTCAAAAAGACTACGCATTATCGAAAATAGTCCTGGATCCCATCCTGTTGATATCACTGCAGTTGTTTTTTTTGCAACTTCATCAATCTTCGCCATGTATTCAGGTATCTTCGCATGAGTATCAAAACTGTCCACTGTGTTAAACATTGAAGCAAATTGCGGACCTTGTTCAGGTAAGTCTGTTGCAGAACCACCACAAAGCAAGCACACATCTATTTTGCCAACCATGCTTTTAGCAGAATCTATAGACAACACCTCAATATTGGTATCATCAATTTTAATCGACTTAGGATCACGACGTGTAAATATTGCCTTAAGCTCCATATCAGGATTCATAGCTACAGCCTTCGCTGCACCTTTGCCTACATTCCCATACCCAACTATTCCAATACGTATTTTCAAATCTCATTCTCCAAAATTTGTTCTAATGTTTGTCTTTTGCGAATTTCTTTTAACTTTCCTTTGGTTGTAAGCAGCACTTCGGGTGCTTGCTGGTGGGAGTTATAATTATATGGTGCCATTGCTGAGCAATATGCTCCCACTCCCCCAACAACAACAATATCACCAATCTGTGGTTCAACCATTGCACGTGGCACAGCATGTCCATCCATATCTAATGTCTGACAATCTCCACTTTCACAGCACTTTCCTGCAACAACCGCTTCGTAATCGTGCTTCACATCATCAAACTCTGACGACACAACACGTGAGCCATCATCAGACACAATGTATATAGGATGCTTTGAGCCGTATAGTAATGGGCGGGAATTAATTTCCATGCCACCATCTGTGATAATGAAGTTCGAGCGAGCTGTGCTCTTTTTGTCAATAAGTCGCGTTACAGCATAACCGGAGTTTGCAACTATATATGTGCCCGGCTCTATTTCCATTTTCAACTTGCGACCGGTTCTGTTGTAAAAGTCCTCAAGTTGCATCTTTGCATAACTTCCTAAAAGTGGAACATCAGCTGCATATTCGCCCGGCATACGCGCTTCTTTTAACCCTCCGCCGAAACAAACAGTATCAGCGTCAGGGAAATGTTCTTCGATTATACCAAGTAGCAGGTCAATATTTTGTCGCCACATTTTTGTGTCTGCTCCGGAGCCAATATGCACATGAACATGCCTAAACTTTATTCCTTTTTCAGCTGCAAACTTTTGTGCTTTTGGCAGGTCAGAAAGATGAACACCAAAGCATGAATAGTCATCACCGGTGTTCCTGGTTGCGCTCTCTCCTGATCCAATGCCTGGATGAATACGTATGCCTACCTCAACATTGTTCGCAACGGCAAAGTCAGCAATAAGTTCTAATTGATAAATAGAACATGCATTATACTTCAAGCCTTTTAGCAATAAATCCTCAAGAGTTTTCCTGCTTGCACCTGTGTGCACCTCTTGTGTTGTAAGCATGATTTTTTCATATGGAACGTCCGCTAGATTTGCACGGATCACTTCGTTTAATGAACTTGCGTCAAGATGTAGTCCTGCTCCTGTGATCAGCTTGAGAAGGGTTCTGTTTGAGTTTGCTTTCATGGCATAGCGAACAATCAGTCCATATGCTTGTGGCATATCCACACATTCACGGCAACGCTCCAGAACAAGAGCTTCATCATATAAATATACAGGCGTACAAAATTTTTCCGCAGTTTGTGCTACTGCTTCTGAATTTAATTCGCTAAAATGGTTAAGTTTTCTCATTTATTGTTTCCTTATTCTTTAATCACTTGCGTAGTTTTTGAAGTAGTTTTTCACTAAAACAACTGGAGTACCACGATCTCCACTGCCTGCAACTAAGTCACAAAGACTGCCTACAAGATCATGGATTCTACGTGGTGTTGTGCCCTCAGATGACATATCGCCAACAAGGTCTTTTTGCTTGTTCTTTATTCGTTCTTTGATTGTTTCTGCCAGAGCATTTCCGGACAGGTCAGCGTAATCATTGTCAGCTACATACTTAATTTTAATCTCATTCGGCGTACCTGCCAAGCCCTCTGTAAAAGCCGGAGAAACCACAGGGTCTGCAAGCTCCCATATTCCGCCTGCAGGATCTTTAAAGCACCCATCACCATAAACCATGACTTCCAACTTTGAACCCGTTCTATTTAGCAGCTCATCTTGAAGTTCTTTTACGAAAACATCCGTGTCTTTTGGAAATAGTTTTACTGAATCTGCTGTCGCTTTGTTGGAACCGAGAAGACCATACTCACTGTATCCGCTTCCATCAACGGATTCTGTCAAGATATCATCAAGGCAGAAGCACTTTTCAGCTCCCGCTTTTTCCAAAAGGGATTTGGTTCTTTGGCGTGTGTGAATATCACAACATAGTATATTTTTAGTATAATTTAAGAGATATGTAGGATCGTTTGAGAAAACAATCTCGCAATCTCCTGCAATTTCTTTATAATAATCAATATAGTCAATTCCTGTGAATTTATGTATGGTTTCCATTCCAAATACATCACGGAATTGCTCTTCGGTGAAGTTGTCTGTGTAAGGATTAACTCCTTTTTCATCACACTTTGATAACTCTACAAAACTGTTGCCAACTTCATCACGAGGATATGAAAATTGAATGTATAGTTTGTCACAGCCTTTGGAAATACCCAATAATAAGTTGGCAAATCTATTACGTGATAATATGGGAAACACTATCCCCAAAGGTCCTCCACCAAACTTGCTGCGAACATCCTTTGCTATTTGGTCAAGGGTTGCGTAATTTCCTTGTGCTATGCCAACAACAGCTTCGGTAACTCCTACGATATCGCCATCTTCCAGCACATATCCGTCCCTCTTAGAAGATTCGATCAAACTGTCGCAAATCAACTCAACAAGATTGTCACCTTGTCTAATAATAGGTGTCGTTATGCCTCTGGCTACAACTCCCGTGCTTTTCATAATAATGACCATTCCTTTCTTAAATGCTCAATCACAAAACTACTCTCCGTTTGCAGCTTTATCAACTATAATTGTTAGATTCGGGTGTAAAAGTAACAAACATGCAGGAACATCTGTGTGTATAACTCCCTCAAAGAGTTTCTTTGTTATTTCTGCTTTTGCAGCACCGCTGATTAACAGTAGTACTTTTTTCGCATTGAATATATGACCGATACCCATTGTCAGTGCTTCTGTAGGCTGGTGTTCATCAGGTCCGAAGAATCTCGAGTTTGCAGTTATTGAACTTTCAGTAAGCTCTACAAGATGTGCATCCAATGAGTATGATATAGCAGGCTCGTTAAAACCAATATGTCCGTTATTTCCAATACCGAGAAGCATGAGGTCAATCCCCCCCGCTTTGTCAATTTCTGCATCATATCTGACACATTCAGCTTTCGGGTCAGTTGCGCTTCCACTTGGTATTTGAGTCTTTGATAAATTGATTTTGCTGAATAGTTGCTCATTCATAAAGTAAGCATAACTTTGATGATGTGCTGGATCTATTGGATAATACTCATCAAGGTTAAATGATTGAGCCTTTGAAAAATCTATTTCTCCGACTTCATGCCTGCGTATTAATTCTTGATATAGTCCAATAGGCGTGCTACCTGTTGCGAGTCCAAGTACTGAATTGGGTTTTTTCTTTAGTTGCTCTGTATAGATGTCAGCAGCAACTCGACATATGTCCTCATACTTATCACAAACTATTTTTTTCATAAGCGGTGCACTCATCCTTTCTTCGTCTGTTTCCGTTTTGACTTCCAGATAATTCCCCATTTTGCAAAACAGCGCAATGATTAGTATATCACATGCTTTTCAGGATTTCAAAAGAAAAAAAGCGCTGTGAAAAAAAACGCTGATTAGAATATTTCTACCAGCGCTTTTGTTAGTTATTCGGTTTTCGCAGTTTGTGCTTGTTTTGCCGCACTTTATAGACTATGTGTAAGCCTATGCAGTCTTTTGCTTTTCGTTTTTCCCAATTTTTGTTCGCGTAAATACATCAAAGGTTACAGCAACAAGAACTACTAAACCTGTAATGGCAAGCTGTATATCAGCACCTAAGCCCATGTGGCCTAATCCGTTTCGAAGAACACCCATGACCATTGCTCCGATAATTGCTCCTGTTACTTTGCCAATACCGCCACTGGGCGAAGCACCGCCAATGAAACACGCTGCAATCGCCTCTAATTCAAATCCGGCTTCAGCACGAGGGGATGCAGCATTTAAGCGTGATGCAAATACCATTCCTGCAAGTGCTGCTAACATACCCATATTAACATAGACCCAAAATACAACTCTCTTTGTTTTAACGCCGTTAAGCACCGCCGCTTTATCATTACCACCCGTGGCATAAACATGTCTTCCAAATGTCGTATTATTTGCAATAAAGCTGTAAACAACAATTAATGCAACAAGCAAAATCATAATATTCGGTATACCTCGCGATTGAGCAAACCAGAAACCAAAGACATTAATAACTCCTACAATTGCAACTAATTTAATAATAAAAAAGTGCATTGGAATAACATCTGCTTCATACCTACTTGAAATATTTCGCTTTCGCAGTTCTAAGAAAATGAACAAAACGGAAACAAGTGCACATATCACTATTGCAGTTAGATTTAGACCCCTAACACCAAAAAAGTCGGGAATAAAACCAGCTGCAAAAGTATGGAAACTCTCGGGAAAGTTTGTAATGGTGCCATCTCTGAGTGCATACATTGTCAAACCTCTAAAGATTAACATTCCTGCTAATGTCACTACAAAAAACGGTATGTTCTTATAGGCAATCCAAAATCCGTGCCATGCACCAAAGAGCGCACCAATAAGTAGAATTGCAGGTATTGCCAACCAAACAGGCATATTCCAATGCACCATAAACACACCACTAAGTGCACTAGCAAAAGCGAGATGTGTACCTACCGACAGATCAATTCTCCCTGTTAAGATTACAAACATCATCCCGACAGCTAAAATGAGAATATATCCGTTTTGTGTAATAAGGTTTGCAATATTTAATGGGCGAAACAGCATTCCGCCTGTTAATATCTGGAATAATATAGCAATAACAACAAGGGCAATAATCATCCCAAATTGTCTTATGTTCGCTTTTATTATGCTCATAATGATGACCAATCCTTTCGACAATCATATTCACAAAAGGTTATGTAGTTTCTGTTCTTATGCTTCAACTTCAGCTTCTACTTTTGTTTCAAGTTGTACTGACATCTTTTCAGAACGTTTTCTTGAAAACACATCAAAAATGACCGCTGCAAGAAGAACAAGACCCGTTACAATCTGTTGGATATCTACTCCAATGCCCATTATAGTCATCCCTTGATTTATTATGCCTACAAATAGAGCACCGACTAACGCTCCGCTCACTTTACCAACTCCGCCTCTTGGAGATGCACCGCCAATAAATGCAGCAGCAATTGCTTGTAATTCAAAACCATCCCCTGCGCGTGGCATTGCAACATTTAATCGAGCAGTAAATACCATTCCTGCCAAAGCGGCAAGTATACCCATGTTAACATAAACCCAAAATACAACTTTTTTCACTTTTATACCACTTAACTCGGCAGCGGCAGGATTGCCTCCTGCTGCGTAAAGATGTCGTCCGACCACTGTTCGTGTGGAAACAAAAGTATATATAACAGCCAGTATACTAAGTAGAACTAATACATTCGGTATACCGTTTGATGCACCAAACCAGAACGAGAAAAGACCAAGTAAAATTACAACTACAAGAATTTTAGTAATTACTACAAGCAGTGGGATCGACTCTACGTCGTTTTTCTTTGTTATTGATCTTTTTCTAAATTCGAACACAGTAAACAGTACTGCTAATGCAGCACAAATTAAAACGGCAGTTACATTAAGGTCTACACCTGCACCTGCGGTATACACTCCATCAACATAACCGTATGCTCCTGCAATATGAAATCCGCCAAATATGTCAGGAACAAAACCGTTTGCCAGCATAAGAAAAGAGTCGGGAAAATGAGATATATATGTGCCATCTAACACAAGCATAGTAATACCGCGAAATAACATCATCCCCGACAATGTTACAACAAAGAACGGAATTTTTCTATAAGCAATCCAAAAGCCATGCCATGCTCCACATAGGCCACCAATAAATAATATCATTAAGATTGCAACCCATACAGGCAGTCCCAGTGTTCTGATGAAGATGCCACTAAAAGCACCTGCAAGTGCAGCAACACTGCCAACTGATAGGTCAACACGACCAAATGATATAATAACAAGTATCATTCCTATTGCTAAAATAAGAATGTAACTATTTTGAAGGATAAGGTTTGTTATATTTCTCGGTTGAAAAATAACTCCGCCCGTCAGAAAGTGAAACATTACTGCTACAAGAATCAATATAATGATTAAGCCATATTGCCTTATGTTGTCTTTTAAAAATTTCAATATAACACCTCCACTTTAATGTGCTATAATATGTTCCATTATTGCCTCCTGAGATGCGTTCTCTTTATCGAGTTCACCAACGACTCTTCCCTCATTGAGGATATATATTCTATCACTCAATCCAATAACCTCGGGAAGTTCAGAAGAAATAATGATAATGCACTTTCCTTGTCGTGCCAACTCATTGATAATCTGATAAATTTCGTGCTTTGCACCAACGTCAATACCACGAGTTGGTTCATCAAGTATCAGAACATCAGGGTCTGCAAATAACCACTTGCTCAGTACAACTTTTTGCTGATTGCCACCCGACAAATTCTTTGCAGCTTGAAAAACGCTTCTTGCTCGTATATCTACTTTGCGTCTGAAACTCTCCGCCATTTGAGTTTCCTTATATTCATCTACCGCAAGATGTGGACATAGTGCTTTTAAGTTTGCTAGCGATATGTTTCTGCAAATGGTTTCATCTAATATTAGACCGTATTGTTTTCTATCTTCGGTCAAATACGCAATCCCGTTGTCTATAGCTTGTGCAGTGGATTTTAGTGTTAAAGACTTACCACCTTTAATTAAGGAACCCGATATTCTTGTTCCATATGCTCCACCAAAAAGACTCATTGCAAATTCTGTTCGTCCTGCTCCCATTAGACCTGCAATGCCGACAACCTCACCACGTTTCGCATACATACTGACATTGTCAATTACAATCTTGTCTGCTATGTCAGGATGGTAGACCGTCCAGTTTTTAACTTCGAGCATTTTCTCGCCCATTTCAGACTCTCTGGTAGGAAAACGATCTAATATATCACGTCCAACCATACCACGTATAATACGATTTTCGTCAATATCTTTATTGTCAAATGTTTCAATCATTTTTCCGTCTCTGAGGATTGAAATTCTGTCTGATATTTTTAAAACTTCATTGAGCTTGTGGGAGATAAGTATAGAAGTAATCCCTTCTTCTTTTAAACCCAAAAGTAAATCCAATAAGTTTTCACTTTCTATTTCATTTAATGCAGCAGTTGGTTCATCCAATACTAACACTTCTACTCTTTTGGATAAGGCTTTTGCAATTTCTACTAATTGTTGCTTTCCTACACCAATATCTTGAACTAACGTGTGGGGATTCTCATCAAGACCAACTTTTTTCAACAACTCTTTTGTTTTACTATATGTTATATGCCAGTTAATAACTCCATTCTTTGACTGCTCGTTACCCATAAAAATATTTTCTGCAATAGATAGAAACGGCACTAATGCCAACTCTTGATGGATAATGACTATGCCGCGTTTTTCGCTGTCTTTAATGTCTTTAAATCGACATTCCTCACCTTTGAATATTATGTCGCCTTCGTAATCGCCGTATGCATAAACCCCACTAAGAATTTTCATAAGTGTAGATTTTCCCGCTCCGTTTTCACCAACAATTGCGTGAATTTCACCATCAATAGTATTCATGCTGACATCTTCTAACGCCAGCACAGTGTCAAATCTTTTTGTAATTGATTTCATTTCCAACAAAGTACTCACAAAGTCACCTCTTTGTCTAAAAATATACCCGATCATGGCGAGCAACGGGTCAATCCATCCCTCGCCATGCTCGGGCACTTATATCATTGCGTCGTTTGGTTTGTAAACACGGTAATCACAGTCTATACTCTATGGGAGAGTAAATACACCAATATCATGATAACCTGTGTCGATGATTTCTGCACGCCAGTTGGTAGCATCTACATGCACAATGTCAAGTAGATACGATGGAACAACAAACACATTATTATCATATGTAGTTGTATCGTTTACCGGAACAGTGCCTCCACCCAATATGGCTTCAATCATTTCGACTGCTGCTGCTGCCAAGTCACGAGTGTCTTTAAACACAGTCGCAAATAGTTCGCCGTTGATTATTGCTTGAATACCTGCTTGAGTTGCATCTTGACCTGAGATAATCGGCCAAGGCTGATCATCAGTACCGTATCCTGCTCCGCGAAGTGCCGCAATAATACCAAGGCTTAGTCCGTCATAAGGAGCTAGTACTGCATCTACACGAGCGTCTGAGTAATGTGTAACCAATAGGTTTTCCATACGAGCTTGTGCACCTTCGGCTCTCCAACCGAGTGTTCCGACAACATCCATTCCCATTTCACCACTTCTGACTACAAATGTTCCATTATCGATAAGTGGTTGAAGTACGCTCATTGCTCCATCATAGAAAAGGAACGCATTGTTATCATCCGGAGATCCGCCGAACAGTTCAAGGTTAAACGGTCCTGTAGCATCACCAAATGGTGCCACACCAAGTCCCATCAGTAGAGATTCAGCTTGCATAACGCCTACTGCGAAGTTGTCAAAGGTTACGTAGTAACTTACATTTGGTGTGTCCATAATCAGACGATCGTATGCGATTACTGTGATTCCTTCATCAGCTGCCAATTGTAGAACCGTTCCAAGTGCAGATCCATCGATTGAAGCGATGACAAGAATGTCAACACCTGCAACGATCATACCTTCAATTTGACTGATTTGATCTGCTACAACGTCTTCTCCAAACTGCAAAATAGTTTCGAAACCACGTTCTTGCAGTTGATCTTGCAGACTGTTGCCATCAGAAATCCAACGAGGCGATGATTGAGTCGGCATTGCGATGCCTACAAAACCTGCGTCACCTGCGCCTGCGCCATCTTCGTCACCACAAGCGGTAAGTACGATAGTAAGGGATGCGAGCATTGCAATTGTTAGGATAATGCCGAGAATTTTCTTCACATTTTTCATAAATATTCTCCTTCAATAATTTAATTGGCACATGATGGAGCCAATTTGTTGTTATTAAATTTAACATTAATCTACAAAAATGTGTTAGCGAAAACGACCAAAAATTGTGCAAATACGACCATTTTATTTGATTCAGAAACTACTAGTGTGCCTTTATGGCAAAAACAAATAGAAGCGTCGATTGAAACTTCCAATCGACGCTTCCATATTAATCATTATTTTTCGTCCTTTAATGCTGCTTGTGCTGCTGCAAGTCTTGCAATCGGCACACGGAATGGTGAGCATGATACGTAGTTGAGGCCGATTTTATGACAGAACTCAACTGATGATGGTTCGCCACCGTGTTCACCACAGATTCCGAGTTTGATGTCAGGGCGACCTTGCTTGCCGAGATCAACTGCGATTTCCATAAGTTTACCAACGCCGATTTGGTCAATGCGCTCGAATGGATCGATTTCGAAAATCTTCTTCTGATAGTACTCGTCAAGGAATGTACCGGCATCGTCACGTGAGAAACCAAATGCCATTTGAGTAAGATCATTTGTTCCAAATGAGAAGAATTCAGCTTCTTTCGCAATCGCGTCTGCTGTTAAGCATGCACGTGGAATTTCGATCATTGTACCAACCAGATATTTCAGATCGCTTCCTGCTTCTGCAATAAGTGCGTCAGCAGTGCTCTTTACGATTTCTTTTAGATATGTGAATTCTTTTACTTCACCAACTAGTGGAATCATGATTTCAGGAAGAATATCCCACTCAGGATGTGCTTTTTTCACTTTGATTGCAGCTTTAATAACAGCCTTTGTTTGCATTTTCGCAATTTCAGGATATGTTACAGCCAGGCGGCAACCACGATGTCCCATCATTGGGTTGAACTCATGGAGTCTTTCAATGATAGCTTTAATATCTGCAACTGATTTGCCTGTATCTTTAGCAAGAGTCTCGATATCTTTTTCGTTTGTTGGGAGGAACTCATGAAGTGGTGGATCTAGGAAACGAATTGTTACCGGTCTTCCTTCCATTGCTTCATAAATGCCTTCAAAGTCTTTTTGTTGCATTGGCTCAAGTTTCGCAAGGGCTTCTTCACGTTCTTCAACAGTTTCAGCACAGATCATTTCACGGATTGCAGGAATACGGTCTGCTTCAAAGAACATATGTTCTGTACGTGTCAGGCCGATACCTTCTGCGCCGAACTCAATAGCAGCTTTAGCATCACTTGGAGAGTCTGCATTTGTTCTGACTTGTAATTTTCTATATTTGTCTGCCCATTCCATGATACGTCCGAATTCGCCACCGATTGTAGCTTCAGTTGTTGCGAGGGCGCCGTCATAGATGTTTCCTGTTGAACCGTCAAGGCTGACCCAATCACCATGATTGTATGTTTTGCCACCTAGATCAAACTTTTTGCCTTTTTCGTCAATTCTTAACTCGCCACAACCTGCTACACAGCAAGTACCCATTTGACGTGCAACAACTGCAGCATGTGATGTCATACCGCCACGCGCTGTCAGGATGCCTGCAGCAGCATTCATGCCTTCGATATCTTCAGGTGTTGTTTCTAGGCGAACAAGAATAACTTTTTTGCCTTCGTCTGTTAGCTTCTTTGCATCTTCTGCAGTGAATGTAACATGACCTGATGCTGCGCCAGGTGATGCTGCAAGACCTCTGCCGATTGGAGTTGCTGCTTTCAGTGCTGCAGGGTCGAATTGTGGGTGAAGAAGTGCATCAAGTGATCTCGCATCGATCATTAATACAGCGTCTCTATCTGTGATCATACCTTCATCAACCAGGTCACATGCAACTTTAAGTGCAGCAGCAGCTGTACGCTTACCGCTACGTGTTTGTAGCATAAAGAGTTTTTTGTCTTCGATAGTAAACTCCATGTCTTGCATGTCTTTATAGTGGTTTTCGAGTTTTTGTGCTGTTGCTGCAAACTCGTCATATACTTCCGGTAGAATGCCACGAAGTTCTTCAATGTTCTTTGGTGTGCGGATTCCTGCAACAACGTCTTCACCTTGTGCGTTCATTAGGAATTCACCATATAGTTTCTTTTCACCGGTTGCAGGGTTACGCGAGAATGCAACGCCTGTGCCTGATGTATCGCCGAGATTTCCGAATACCATTTCTTGAATGTTAACGGCTGTGCCCCAGCTTCCCGGAATACCATACATACGACGATAAGAGATAGCACGAGGATTGTTCCATGAGCGGAATACTGCTCTGATTGCTCCCATAAGTTGAACTTTAGCATCACTTGGGAAATCTGCTCCGACTTTTGCTTTATATTCAGCTTTGAATTGGTTTGCAAGTTCTTTTAGGTCGTCGGCTGTAAGATCAAGGTCTTCAACGATTCCTTTTTCATCTTTCATTTCGTCGATTAGCTCTTCGAAATAACTTTTTCCGACTTCCATAACAACGTCTGAGTACATTTGAATGAATCTGCGATAGCAGTCATATGCCCAGCGTGGGTTGCCAGTTTTTGCTGCAATAACTTCAACGACTTCGTCATTGAGTCCGAGATTAAGGATTGTGTCCATCATGCCCGGCATTGATGCGCGTGAACCTGAACGAATTGAAACAAGTAGCGGATTCGCTGCGTCGCCGAATTTCTTTCCGGCAATTTTTTCAAGTTTGTCAATGTTTTGCATAATTTCGTTTTGGATTGCATCACTGATCACTTCACCCTCTTCGTAGTACTTGGTGCATGCTTCAGTTGTTACGATGAACCCTTGCGGAACAGGTAGCCCTAGACTTGTCATCTCAGCTAGGTTTGCGCCTTTACCGCCCAACAGTTCTCTCATTTTCCCATCGCCTTCGGAAAACATATATACGTATTTGTTGCTCATTGAATTCCTCCTAATATATTTGATGGAGTTGCTCCAATAGGAATCTCCACATTTTACGGACCTGGCGTGCCAGTTTTCAAATAGCTGGCAAACTGGCACGGCACCTATTGTATCACAAATTTCTCTAAAAGGAATAGATATTTTTAAGAAAATGAATAAAAATTGCCATAATTTAGCATTGTTATGCCTCTCAACATCGGCACTTTGCGGAAAAATTAAAATCACAAGCGGGCAATCTATAAGATTGCCCGCTTGATTGCTGTTTCGTAATTTTGCATTAAGACCTATTATACAAGCCTTAATGTGCATGACTTAGTCATCTGTGATACTGCTGAGACTTTTCAGACCATGCTCTTTCTTGAGTAATAATGATGTGCCGCCCGTTGCAATAAGTGCTATACCAAACATTGATGACCATAGCATCACAGTGCCGCCTATCCCCGTTGCAGGCAACGCAGCACCGCCACCAGCACCGCCCAATACTCTCGGCGAGCTGTGATAGACAGGGTTACTTTCTATCCGATCCTCAGCATCAAAACTATACCCACCTTCTCCAATAATAAATGCGATATTTCTAAAAATGTGGTTGTCTGGAACACTTGTACTCACTGTTGTTGGAATAATCAGTGTAAATGATTCGCCGGCAGGGAGTGTATAAATTTTCCAGTCTACATATACGCCCTCATCATAGCCATGCACTAACCAGACACTGAAGTTCCCGTTAGGCGACGGGGGATCATTGTTAAAATGACCGGTAACATTAGCAATATCGTAAATCAAATAATCCGGAACCAAATCAATAACATGTATATCTCTTGCCACACCCGGTCCGGCATTTGCAACAGTAATGTGGTAATAAATAGTGCTGCCGCGAGGTACTACTACAGCACCGGCTTCGTTTGATCCACCGGCAGGATTAGATGATTTTACTATGCTTAGCTCCGGTTCTTCTGCAGTAGGAGTAATGTGATAAATGGGGTTGCTGTGCATCCCTCTTACAGGGAAGCCATTTTCACGAGCAACAGTTGCGACATTTCTTAGGACATAATCACCAGGTGTGGTTTCGTTTACAACCGTGGGGATAATTAATGTAAATGATTGACCTGCCAGTAGCTCTGGGATTGTCCATGTCACGGATTGACCGCTTACATTCAAATTATCCACTAACGTAGCGGCCGGAACAGCAGGGTCATTCCCAAATCGACCCATGATACCAGCTGCATCAATTGTCAGGTAATCAGGAACATTATCAACAACCTCAACATTTCTCGCACCAGCTTCTCCGGTGTTACGCACAGTAACTCCATAAGTAATAGTGTCGCCGAGTTCTACCGGTACCGAACCAGCTTCGTAAGCTCCGCCCGGAGTGACTGATTCCTTTTCAATGCTAAGGATTTTACCGGCTTCCTCAAAGTAAACTCTGAAGATGGTTATAGCACTAAAATTTAAACCTTGTTCCGCTAAATAAGCCGGTGCACTAACCACCTTAGGACCGCGCATTATATTTTGTTGATTATGATACCATGGATTAGGAGTTCCCGGTCCACCACTAATCGATGCACCCAATGTCCAAAAATCAATTCTCCACTGCGTCCAATCAACATAATTTGCTGAGATACTCATTAAATATGTTAAATATGCTGGATTCAAGGTTATGTGTGGAAAGTCTGTGAGATTATATCCCCATACACCTACGTAGATATTCCTAACCGGACACCGTATTTCGACTCTAAGCTGCGCGCTCTCACGGACAAGTCCGCCATCGATGTCCAGACACGCATAACAATGACCACAATTAGCACCTTCGCAATCATTAATAATCATCAAGCAATCTTCGCAAATTTCGCAAGGATAATCTTCGCAACAAGGAACGATGAACAAACATGCAGCACATCTACCGCATGGGTTATCAGCATTACAAGGCTGTACGCAGTCAGTGCATCTACCACATTCATCTTCAGGAGTGCAATCAGGGACATTTTGACCAAAGCAATCAATGCATTCGCCACACGGACTCTCAGGTGTGCAAGGGGTAAAGACAGTTATGCCTAAGTAACCATCGTCATATTCATCGCCTTCAGAATCATTGCTGTCGTTCACATAGTAGCCACAATCACATTCGCAAACACAATATTCGTAATCGTAGTAGTCTTCGCCATATCTGGAATAACCACAATCACATTCGCAAACACATTCTGCATTGTTATCATTATCTGTATCGTTTTCATTGCCTTCTGGCGTATATGTTATTTCTTCTTCGCATTCGCAATACTCGCATTCATACTGGTTGTCACAATCGTAACAATCACAATCAAGCATGCGACTGTGCAATCTCTCTTCGTCATCACTATAATATCCCCCCTCAAACGCGGCGAGAACCGGTACAGACAGAAGCATGGTGACTGCCAGTACCAGCACAAGTAATATACTTAACTTCTTTTTCATAATTAACCCCTTATTTTTAATTTTAGATTTTTTAGTTCATTGCACATCTTATGTGCTGTACCCAAGTGGCGTCAGTATACCTGAGTCTATTCGTCAATATTTTACACGAATTTCAACAAAATATGTGAACACTCTGTTAACAATTGTGATATTTCCCACTTTATATAAACAGTGGCGGTTCACCATACATCGCAGAGCAGGGCTTAATTCTTGACTTTATCGGCTAATTATGACATATTTAATTAATCCAAAATCGAAAAGAACGGAGTTTAACCATGTCAGAGAATTTGTATACTTTTGAAAATGAAGAATATAAGGAGGCATATCGCCATACGGCTGCGCATATTCTTGCTCAAGCTGTTAAGCGTTTGTTTCCTAATGTTAAGTTAGCTATCGGTCCTGCGATTGCTGATGGTTTCTATTATGATATTGATTCACCAACCCCTTTCACCCCTGATGATCTTGAGAAGATCGAAGCTGAAATGCGCAAGATTTCGAAAGAAAAATTACCTTTAGAGCGTTTTGAACTTTCTCGTGATGAAGCTTTGAAGCTTGTTGAAGAACAGGGTGAAACTTATAAGGTTGAGCTTATCAACGATTTGCCTGAGGATGCTATCATCAGTTTTTACAAACAAGGCGAGTTCACCGACTTGTGTGCAGGCCCTCATGTTGATACTACTGCAAGGGTTAAAGCTAATGCATTAAAGCTCACAGGCTGTACAGGCGCATATTGGCGTGGTGACGCTAATAATAAAATGCTTCAACGTATTTATGGTACTTGCTTCATGAGCAAGCCTGAACTTGAAGAGCATTTGAGGCGAATCGAGGAAGCTAAGCTACGTGACCATAGAAAACTTGGACGCGAGCTTGACTTATTTGCAACATATGAAGAAGGTCCCGGCTTCCCTTTCTTTTTCCCGAAAGGGATGATTGTACGAAACGAGTTGTTAAACTTCTGGCGTGAAGAGCACAGGCTCGCAGGCTATGAAGAAATCAGCACACCAATGATTCTCAACGAGCAACTCTGGCACCGCTCCGGTCATTGGGATCACTATCATGATAATATGTATTTCACAAAAATCGATGAAGCTGACTATGCTATCAAGCCTATGAACTGCCCCGGTGGCATGCTTGCATATAAACGTCGCATGTGGAGCTATCGTGACTTGCCTGTACGTGTTGCAGAGCTTGGGACTGTTCATCGTCATGAACTATCAGGTGCGCTTCACGGACTTATGCGTGTAAGATGCTTCACACAGGATGATGCCCACCTATATATGATGCCGGAACATATTCCGTTTGAAATTGCACAATTAATTGATTTAGTTGATCGTTTTTATAAAGTATTCGGGTTCGACTACCATGTTGAGCTTTCAACTCGTCCTGAGAATTTTATGGGTGAAATCGAAACTTGGGATAATGCAGAAAAAATCCTTGAAGATGTACTAATCGACAAGAATGTAAAATATCGTATTAATGCAGGCGACGGTGCTTTCTACGGCCCGAAAATTGACTTCCAACTTGTGGATTGTCTGGGGCGTTCGTGGCAATGTGCAACACTCCAGCTTGACTTCCAAATGCCTGAACGTTTTGAACTTGAGTATGTGGGGGCAGATGGCGAGAAACACCGCCCTGTTATGATTCACCGCACAGTACTTGGTTCATTAGAGCGCTTCATCGCTATACTAACAGAACATTACGCAGGTGCGTTTCCTCTCTGGCTCGCTCCTGTGCAAGTCGTCGTTATGCCTATCACAGATCGTACACGCGATTATGCTCAAGGCATCGCCGACAAGCTGTTCGCTGCAGGGTTCCGTGTTGAAACTGATTTCCGCAGTGAGAAAATCGGATTCAAGATTCGCGAAGCACAAATGCAAAAAATTCCATACATGCTTGTTCTCGGTGACAAGGAAGCCGAAGAAGGCATAATCACCGTACGCAAACGTGGCGAAGGCGACATCGGCGCTATGTCATTCGACGAGTTCTTTAAGAAAATTACAGGCGAGTTGAAGGATAGAGCATAATTAGTAACAGCATTAAAATAATCGCAAACTAAAACTTAAAATGCACCTCCAATCGTTAGTTCACTTATCTAACCTTTGGGGTGCATTTCATATTTTGGTGTTTTCTACATTTCTAACGCGGCTATTCTGTCATTCAGCTCCTCAATAGTTACATGGGCAGATTGCCATCCTTCTATCGGTTCCCAAGTGCAAAATAGTAGGCGCTCATATGGGATTCCAAGATGTTCCATCGGGGCATTTCGATAATACTCTTCACTTGTACTTTGTCCGTTAACAGTAAAGTTCCTTGAAGTTGGCATGCCTGACCCATCTACTGTGTTCCACGAAAAAGTATTGAACACCGATTCAAAATTCCCATACATTAAAGCTTGATAGGAAGCATCTCTTTCGCCATCAACAGAACCACCCCATTGTACTTCAATGAGATATGATTTGCCGTCGACACTAGTCGCTATATACAACTCATAACCATCCATCCAAATCCAAAGTTCTTTTTCAAGCAGCAAAACGGGCTCGTCAATATAAGTGAAAAGAAGGATAGTCAATGTCTCACCTTCACCAATAATCATTAATAACTCCGGTGTTCCGTCATTATCAAAATCAATTATCTCCGCATGCTGAACACCATAATAACCGGAAACCCACCCATAACTATCATCAAGGTATGCGTCGCCGATATAATATAGTGCTTCAAGCAACAGCTCACGGTATGCATGATATATCGATGCCAAACGTGGGTCGGTGTATTCACCTGACCCCGAACCATTCATCTCTTCTTCCAGCTCCGGCTCTTCTGGCTCCTCCGGCATTGGTGGTTCAGGCATTGGCGGTGACTCGGGTTGCGGTGGTTCAACTTGTGGCGGCTCAGGTTGTGGCGTTTCGTTTTGTGGTGGCAGGGCAACACAAGCAGTAAGTAACGTAAGTGTCAGCGCCATTGTCAAAATGATAGTCAATACTCTTTTCATTGATAATTTCGTCCTTTCTTCATAACTTGTGCATTATCTCACATAATTTTCCACCTTACAAGAACGAACTTCAGAAAATGATACACCTACCTAAGCACCACTCGCATTACCAGCATACCATCTTCTTTGCTTGCTAAGAGTTGGCCGTTCATTTGTTCGGTTAGCTCTTTTGCTATCGCTAATCCTAAACCTGTGTTTTTATTATTTCTTGATGCGTCTGAGGTATAAAAGCGCTCGAACATTTGTTCGGTATCAATCTTGTTTAGCCCATCCGCTTTGTTGAAGATTTCAATTGTATTATTAATTAGCCGGACACGCAGTTGGTCTTTGCCGTGAGTGTAGACATTCTTTAACAGGTTTTGCAACACACGTCGTAGCGCATCCTTATCACAATAGCAGTTTACAGGTGCATCTGGAATCTCTACCTCAACTGCAAAGCCTCTTCGCTCCAGTTCCCCATATGCTTCCGAAAGGGCATCACGCAGAGCATTCCCAACATTAATCTTCTGTATGTCAAATTTGGTGGTACCCTCTATGATGCGCGCAAACTCAAATAAATCACTCATCAATGCTGCAAGACTATCCAATCGTCCGCGTATGGTTTCTATATAATGCGCTTTTGTTTCCTCATTAATTTCTGATGATTCCAGCATTTGCAGATAGCCTCGTGCTGCAGTTAGGGGGGTGCGCAAGTCGTGGGAAATATTTGTAATAGCGCGTTTGAGTTCTGCTTCGGTACGCTGTGCGTCAAAGTGATCTTGGCGATTTCTTTTAAGCATAGTATTAATGTTTTGAATCAAGTCCGATACACGTTTGTCAAAAGTTCTCGTGACTAAGCGTGCATTTGTGTCTATGTATGAGATATTCGACAGCTTATCATTTAGCTGCCGAATATCTCTTTTTAGTAAAAACAGGTACAACAAACAGGCAGCAAGTAGTATGCCAAGTGTGATACAAAGAATTATAATCATATTTCCATTACCGCCTTTTCAATTGTCTATTCTTTTATTTTTCTTTTTGCTATTTTACCTCTGCCTTTCGGAACATTGCGATTCCGGCTATCGAAGTGAGAGCCATCCAACTAGCACCTACGCCGAGTATATTTAGTACGTTGTGAGTATCAATTAAGAATAATGATCCTGCCCCATGTATGTTTGCCATTAGCTCGAAGCGGAGTAACCAGGAAATGTCTACATCTAATAACGAGGCAATGACAACAATGATAACTGGCACTAAGATAAGCACAAAGTAAAGCTCTGTTAGAACTACAGGCTTCTTAATAGCAAGTGCCAAGAAAATTGCCAGACAGCCTAGTGCGATTAGTAAAAACAATTGCAGACCTAAAGCTTGGAACATACTTGACCAAAACCCTATAGTAACTGAACCAAACCCACCAAGGATGGTTGCAAGCAGTGTTCCTACACCAACATAGAGTAGATACATCAAAATTATTAAAATGGCCATTTCGATCAACTTAGAAATATACAGTTTTGCGCGGGACATGCCGAAAGCAATGTCGTTTTTCGCAGTTTTGTCTGCAAATATCGGGACTGCTACACAGAAAGTAAGAGGAAGTATGAGGATGGTTAGCAAAAAGTGTGGAAATTGCATTAATAAACCTATGCTATCAATGCCGTTCACTGTGCTTGTAGGTACCATGATGTACATACCATTCAAGTTGACGGGCTCGCCTGTGCCGGGTCCGGCTGAAGCCCATATTATTATTAATGCTAAACTGGCTGCAATAGCCACTGCAAAAGTTACATAAACAACCCAGCTTCTTGTAACTCTATATAAATCTGCACGAATCATGTTTATCATTGTGCTACACCTCCTACTAATTTTGTATAATAATCTTCCAAGCTATCTCCGACCGTCTGAATTGACGACACTCGTACACCCGCTTTATTTAACTGAAAACTAAGTTCAGCAGGGTCATCCAAATATTCATATACCCGCAACTCATTTTGTGATACTTGTTTATAATCTTTGATTTGTAGAGCCGTCTCTAATACCGTGATGGCTTTAGCAACATCATCTATGGTAATTGTCAGCGCACGCTTACATTCTTCGTTTAGTTGTGCTTCTGTCAGCGTTTTAATAAGTCGCCCGTGATGGATGATTGCATATTTGTTCGCCACTTGTGCCAGTTCAGTCAAAATATGACTTGAAATTAAAATAGTTATGCCCTCTTGATTTAGCCTCTTAATCAGATCTCTCGTTTCGACAATGCCGGTAGGATCAAGTCCGTTAATCGGCTCGTCTAATATCAAGAAATCGGGATGACTTAGTATAGCAACAGCCAGACCCAGTCGCTGTTTCATGCCGAGTGAGAAATTTTTGAATTTCTTTTTGCCTGTGTCAGTAAGTCCAACGATTTCCAGAACCTCCAGCACTCTGCCCTTTTCGGCAATGCCTCGTTGCAGTCGATAATACTCCAGGTTTTGCACTGCTGTCAGGTTGTGAAACAATGCAGGTGTTTCTATCACCGAGCCTGTGCGTGTTCTTGCTTGTGTCAGTTTTGCAGATGTTGTCGCTCCGAACAGTTCAATTTCTCCGCTATCAGGATTTGACAATGATGTAATCAGGCGCATGAATGTCGTTTTGCCCGCTCCATTTTGTCCGATGAGACCAAAGATATCACCTTGTTCAATCGTCAAGCTCACATTGTCCACAGCATTTTTGCTGCCGTAAGACTTTGTTAAATTATGTGTTCTTAATACTGTCATTTTTCTTCCCTTTCTTTAAGTAACCACTGATCAAATGCATTCCTCGTCTTTGTGAGGAATTTTTCGGATGATTTAATCAGTACTTACTTTTGATGGCTTTATTCTAACGGGGAAGTCTTATATATCCCTAATAAAAGTCTTAAAAATGTCTTAAAGTTAATTTTACATCCCTCGTCATTGCGGACCCCGATCCGCAATCTCATAAAATCAAGCTTTACCAGAGATCCCGAGCTTGACTGAGGCTGCTGAAAAAGTCTCTGTAGCCACTAGCTCCATGCGATGCCCTGCCCCGCCAACTCTGAGCGGAATAACTATTTGGTACGCCCCACCCGCCCGCAGGGCATC
>Ga0123355_10002447_pt1 | contig 26237 bp, 21 predicted proteins | sample TergutEmb28metaG_3_FD_89872 | JGI IMG/M metagenome (GOLD analysis project Ga0123355, IMG submission 89872) | Embiratermes neotenicus P1 segment gut microbial communities from Petit-Saut dam, French Guiana - Emb289 P1 | ecosystem: Host-associated > Arthropoda: Insects > Digestive system > Gut ...
ACTATTTGTGGAAATTATCAGAGAATTCCAAAAAAAGAACGCAATCATAATATTCTCTTCACACCGAATCGATCATGTTGAACTTTTTTGTGAAAAGTTAATTTTCTTACAAAAAGGAAAACCTATTTTAAACGGTTTTATTGAAGATATCAAAGATCAATATAAGAAGAAAACAATTAAAATTAACGGTAAAGTTGATGTTGATAAGTTAAGGGCGATCAAAGGTGTGGTTTCAGCAACAGAAAATCTTAATGAGGTTTCTTTGAGCATTGAATCAGATTTAATTGCGAAAGATGTTTTTAATTACATTAAAACATGCGATAACATTATAAAATATAGTTTAGAAAAACCCTCATTAAATGAGATTTTCATCAATAAGGTAGGTGCTTCTTACGATGAATAAGTTTTGGTATTTAGTCACATATACATTAGGCAAAAGAGTTAAAACCAAAGCCTTCTTGATTGCGAATATTTTAGTTTTGCTTTTAGTTATCTTTATAACTATTTTACCAGCAATTATCGTTAATTTTTCTGGTGAAGACGCTACTCAACGAGTTGTCGTCTTTGATAATTCAAATACCGATAATTATGCCTTTTCAGCGCTCCTTGAAGGACAAGGTGTTGATTCAGGGTTTTTGAATTATGTTTTAAGTGAGATTTCTTGGGATGAAACAGACCGCGAGTTAATGGTTGAAGGATATACAGCAGCCATTTATCTATATTTAGATAATGGCGTAATTAGGGCAAAAATCATTAATGATGGACTAAGGATTCAAAATGAAATAATGATTCAAAATGATCTTAATACTATGAAACAAAGACTTTGGCTTTTAAATAATCCTGACAGTATTAATGATATCAATGAGTTTTTTGCGCCCATTCAGACTACTTTCGTTTCGGCTCGTGACGGAGATGAAAGCGCAATCGTGGAAACAGCTTTAATGATTGTGGCGATGGCGATTATAATTCCGGTATTTATTATGCTAATTATGATTATGAATTTTGTTGGTATGGATATTTTGGAAGAGAAATCCAGCCGATCGGTAGAGGTTATTGTATCTAATGTTAAAATAACTCATCATTTCTTTTCTAAAATTGTCAGCGCCTTTTTGTTTATGCTGATTCAAGGAGTCTTGCTTTTAGGTTTTACTTTAATTGGTCTTCTGGTTTCATATTTTATTATGAATATTTCCCTTGACGCCGGTGGTACAATAGGTGATTCAATGTGGGATTTATTAGGAATTGACAGTAACATTATCTCACAAATTCTTGCAAGACTGCCTGGTGTTTTATTTGTTTCATTAATTTTTGTTTTAGCGGGTTATTTATTTTATCTTGTCTTAATGGCAATCTTTGCGGCAATGGCGACAAATATGGAAGATTTTGCGCAGTTTCAGTCGCCGGTAATGCTTGTTTTAGTAGCGGGATTTTATGCGGCTATCTTTTCAATTCCTTATGGTTCGAATATATTTATCAGAATTTTAGGCTTTATTCCTTTATTATCACCTTTATTAGCTCCGGCACTTTTTATCAGCGGTGCCTTTGGAATAATTGATGTTTTGATTTCCTTTATATTGCTTGTCGGTGTAAATGTATTACTGTTTTATTTTGGAATACCTTTATATAAAGTTTCAATTTTAAGTTATTCTCAAGACTCGTTCTTTAAACGAATCAAAAAATTAATGAAAAAATCTAAGTACGCAGAATAAGTAGGGGATATTATGCATTATAATGTATTGATTGTTGATGACGAAGAAACGCTTGCGAACATGACAGCTGAATATTTTAATGTTTTTGGTGTAACAACAGAAACCGCAAATTCTAGAGAAAGTTGTCTTGATTTTCTTAAAAACAATCAAACAGATCTTATTCTTTTAGATATTAATCTTGTAAAAAGCAATGGTTTTGATTTATGTAAAGTAATCAGAAAAGATTATGATACACCAATCTTTTTTATTAGCGCTCGAGTTTCAACTAATGATATGCTGATAGCGTTAAATATTGGTGGTGACGATTATATAACAAAACCTTATGAATTAAGTGTTTTGCTTGCGAAAGTTAAAGCGCGGCTTAAGCGTGATGAAAACAAAAAAGTGGATTCGCAGACAGTAAAAAATATCCGACTTGACTTCGCAAAATTGAAAGCTTATTATAAAGATGTCGATTTGAATTTAAAAGCTAAAGAGTTTAAATTGCTTAGTTTTTTTATAACAAATAAAAATAAAGCAGTAACGAAAGAAGAAATCTTAGAAAATGTATGGGGCGATACTTTTATTACAGATGGAGCACTAAGTGTTCAGATTTCCAGATTGCGTGAGAAATTAGCTGAAGCAGATTACATTAAGACTGTTTGGGGCAAAGGCTATATTTTTGAGGTAGAAAGTTGAAACCGCGGCTAATTATCGGATTAATCATAATTTTCTTTATGATTTCCGCAACTTATATAATAACTACTAATTTGAGAATTAATAATCAAAGACCTGACACAATTGAAATAAATCGTATTAGATTGCAAGTAGAGGCGGATATAAATAATCCAGGAAATGATTTTTTATATGATTTTACTGTTATAACCTTAGAGGGACAACTACTTTTTAGCACGAAAGCGGAAAGCTTTATTAGTTTTCAAGAACGAATCAATCAGGCAATTTTCAATTATGATACCATCATTGACTTTGATGACGGTAATAATATTGGAAAAATTATTATTTATACTGGTGCGCTTTTACAAGGAAATCAGACTCATCGGTTTTTAATAACATTTATTCCATTTTTATTAATTGCGATATTTTTAATAATTTATTATTTTTATTTAAGAATATATTTATATCATCCCTTTAAAAGATTAAAAAAATTTGCTAATGATATTGCCTCAGGTAATCTAGACATAGCTTTGCCAATGGATAAATATAATCTGTTTGGTGAATTTACAGAAAGTTTTGATTTGATGCGTGAAGAGTTAAAAGCCGCCCATCAAAAGGCTGTTTTAGAAGAAATAAGCAAAAAAGAACTAATCGCTGCCCTAAGTCATGATATTAAGACGCCTATTTCCATCGTAATGGCTGCTAGTGAATTATTAGAGTTAGAGGAAAAAGATGAAAAGCGCTTGAAAAATATAAGGACTATTCAAGTTAAAACACTAGAGATTGACACACTTATCACAGATTTATTTAATTCAGCTTTAGAGGATTTAGTTGAACTTAAAGTAACAATTGAAGATGTTGAAGCCAAACAAATAGAAAAAATACTTATTGATGCAGACCCTTTAAATAAAATAATTATTAAAGAAGAAATTCCTGAATGTTTAGTTCGAATCGATCCGGTAAGACTTGCACAGATATTTGGTAATATTTTATCGAATTCTTATAAATATGCCAATACTGATATTGAAGTAAGATATAGCATTTCAAATAAGTTTTTACAAATAATTCTTAAAGACTTTGGGACAACTTTAAATGAAGAGGAACTGCCTTTAATTAAGAATAAGTTTTATCGCGGACAAAATGCTTCTAAACAACAAGGAGCCGGTCTTGGTCTTTATATTTGCGCACAATTATTAGATAAAATGGCTGGGTATTTAGATTTTAAATTAGTTAATGATGGCTTTAAGACTTACATAAATATTGCTTTATCCTAATTCTTACAAAAATGTAAGAAATTTGTAAGAATTTAGAAAGGACTTAAAGCTTAAATTTTGTTAAAATTATATTGCGGGTTTTCTCGCAGTATTTTTTTTGGAGGAAATCATGAGAAGTATTTTAAAAACTAATAAATTATGTAAAAGCTTTTCAACAGGCGGCATCCAGCAACATGTTTTAAAGAATCTTGATTTAGAGATATATCAAGGTGATTTTACAGTAATAATGGGATCATCAGGTTGCGGAAAGTCAACACTTCTATATGCTTTAAGTGGAATGGATAAGCCAACATTAGGTGATATAATTTACGCTGATGGCAAAAATATCACAAAAATGTCTGAAAATGAATTAGCTGATTTTAGAGGCATAAATTCAGGTTTTGTTTTTCAACAGATATATTTAATCGATTCTATGTCGCTTTTAGATAATGTGCTTATAAGTGGTCTTTTAAATAGTAAAGATAAAATCAAAACAATTAAAAGAGCAAAAAGTCTTTTAACAGCCGTAGGTATTAAAGAAGAAGATTATAAAAAGTTTCCTAATCAATTATCTGGCGGTGAAGCGCAAAGAGTTGCGGTTGTCAGAGCTGCCATTCATCAGCCTAAAATTTTATTTGCAGACGAACCTACCGGAGCCTTAAATTCACAAAATGCGAAAGCTGTATTAGATATTCTTACAGAATTTAATAATAATGCCCAAAGCATTGTAATGGTTACCCACGACATTAATTCTGCAGTACGCGGTAATAGAATAATTTATTTAAAAGATGGTCGTATAGAAGGTGAATTAAAATTAGAAGGTTTTAATGGAGAAGATGAAAAAAGAAAAAAGCAAATTAAAGATTTTTTAAATGAGGCAGGATGGTAAGATGAATGTTTTTAGAATAATCTTAGCTAATCTTAAAAAAAGAAAAGGCGCAACCATAACATTTTTTGTACTAATCGTTTTGGCAGCTCAGATTTTTTCTATGAGTTTAGCGCTTATTGTGGGCTTGCAAAACTTTTATGATAAAAAAGTTGATGAATTAAACGCTCCTCATTTTTCGGCTCATATCATTGAGAGTGTTTTTCACGAAGAATTTAAAGAGTTTGCAAAAGATTATAAAGGGGTTACAGATATTAGTGTTAAAAACAGCCTTTTTACATTCAGTAGCTGGCAAGCAAATACCACTTCTGTAGCTTACCCCTCATTTTTAATGCGGGCAACAGATTGGCGAGTTTCATTTTATCACACGCAAATCATAGATGATACAGGCAACAGACCGGAAAATTTTATTTATTTGCCGATTGGCTTTCGTTTTAATCATAATGTAAGAGCGGGAGAAACAATAAGTTTGGAAGGACATGATTTTTATATTAGTGGTTTTTTTGAAGATGCGATATCAGGAGCCAGTACGGTTGGCATAGTTTTAGCTTATATTAGCGATTCTCAATTTGAATTAATTAATAGCGATCAAAGCTTCATGAACTACAGAACGTTAATGCTTCGTTTTGAGAATCCGGAAATGAATCGTGAATTTGGTTTTGATTTCTTCAGGTTTACAGAAATCAGAGCCAATGAGATTGTGACATTCTCCTATGACTCAGCAAAAATAGCTGCGGAAACATTTATTAGTATCGCCGCAATGATGTTAATTATTTTCACGATTATTATTTTAATTATTTCTTTTGTGATTGTTTCTTTTAGTATTACTAACAGTATATCTGAAGAAATAATTTCTATTGGGGCTTTAAAAAGTATTGGTTATAAAAATAAAAAACTAAGGCAACTTCAGTTAATGCAATATTTTTTAATATCTAGCACCGGAAGCATTATTGGTATTTCCATCACTTTAATTACCTTTGGTTTTATTGGTAATATTATTGCGAGCACTTCAGGTCTTTTATGGCTTAATACTACAAATATTTTTTCTAATCTTGTAGCCTTTATGGCAATTTGTATTCTTACATTAATTGTCACATTTATTGCATCCGCAAAATATAAAAAAATCACGCCAATCAATGCCTTGAGGCAGGGCGAAGAAAACCATAGTTTTAAGAGAAATCCTTTGCCATTAGAAAAGAAACAGTTGCCATTGAATTTACATTTAGGGATTAAAAGATTTATTAATTCGTTTAAGAATAATCTTATATTAACGATTGTGGTTATGTTGTTAGTATTTGCAAGTCTTTTAGTTAATGTTATGAATTATAATATGAATGTTAATCGGTCCGCAATGATTCAAATGGTTGGAATTGAGATGAGCGACGTCATTGTTCAGGTTTCACCTGGAGAAGATATTTTTGTTAAAAATGAAATAATAGCACAACATTCGGAAGTTAGGCAAACACTTCTAAATGAAAGAAGAGCGGTCGTGGTTGATGGAATTGATACGATTATTGATATCTATGAAGATTTTTCCAAACTGGAAACAAATACAATTGTCAGAGGTCGTTATCCAAATTTAAGAAATGAAGTTGCTTTAGCCGCAAATACCGCAAGGGCAGTCCAAAAAGATATCGGCGATACAGTTTTATTAGAAATAAACGGCATAATAAAAAGTTATATTATAGTTGGCATAACGCAAAATATCGCCGAACATGGTGAAGGAGCCGCAATTACTGTTGAGGCAATTTATAATCATATAGGTGTTTTTGAACCAGAAAGCATTTTTATTTACCTTAATGAGGGAGTTATTATTTCAGAATATATTAATAAACTTCAGAATTTATTTGGTAATACAGTAACAATAGTAGATGTTCATGAACAAATGGCTTTAATTTTAGATTCAATGTCGGATCCGATTAGTATTTTAACGATAATAATGATTAGTATGAGCATTATAATTATCGCGTTTGTGTTATTTTTGATTATAAGCACACTAATTAGAAAGCAAAAGAAAGAGTTTGGAATCATGAAAGCTTTAGGTTATCGTAATAATGATTTAATTAAACAATTAATTATTTCTTTCTTGCCTTCTTTACTTATAGGAACTATCTTAGGTAATATTTTAAACTTTACTATCGCCAATGAACTTTTATCGTTGTTTTTTTCCGGAATTGGTCTTTTAAGAGCGACATTTATTATACCTGTTTGGCAGACTTTATTAGTAAGTTTGGCAGTCTTTGGAGCCGGCTTTTTAGTTTTAATTATTCTATCGATGCGCTTAAGAAATATTTCGCCACAAAAGCTGATTATTGGCTACTAAAGCTGTATAATGATTTGATAAAAGAATTAACTATGATTCCGCAGGCACTATCTGCGGAATTGTTTTTAAGTCATTATGGTGAATTAGTAATAATTTCAAAAAAAAAGATGAAAATTTTATATGTATACTAAGGCGGAAAAAGAGAAAGTCGAAAAAAGAATCCTATATAAGGATTCTTTGAGGAAAAAATTATTTAAATTTTCGAATGTGGGAGAAAAAAGGGTTGAAACTTTAGGATAAGTAATCGCAATTCTTTCTAACGAAATAATAATTAAATATGAAATTGGTGTCAGTTTTACATTTTTCAAAACATTTACGATTCTCATTATAGTGAGACACAAATTGAGTCGGTTGCCAATGAAAATTGAAGACGATTCACGGCGAGAATGTGAAAAATGGCTCATGAAGCGTTAGGTATTTAGTATGGCAAATCAATTTTAGTTTAGTTCGCTTTCTCAAAGGGTGAGTTAATTTTGAATAAAATCGATGAACTCAAATGTATTCATATGATCAAACTGATGAGTTGAATATTTATATCTATCAGTTGTAACTAAGATTTTTTTATGTTTTTCGTCAATATATGAAAAAGGTCTTGCTTCTCTATCTCTTGTGATTTGGTCGATAATTGTTTCAGCAACTTGGATATAAAGGATTTCTTTGCCTTTTTGGGCAACAAAATCAATTTCATAGTTGCGACCAACCTTACCGGTTTGAACCTTATAACCCTGCTTTATTAACTCTAAAAAAATAAAATTTTCATAAATAAATCCAGTGTTAAGATTTTGTCTGCCAATTGAATGATTCCTTAATCCGAAATCAACAGTATAATATTTTCCTTGAGTTTTAAGGAGTTCTTTACCTAATACATCGAATCTTGGGCAATGATAAACTACAAAAGCATCCATCATAGCTTTAACATAATTATCAATAGTCTGATTGGCCACTTTATCACCGTTACTAGTCATAGTATCCGCAATTTTTTTGATGGAAATCGGCTTGCCGATATTTTCAAAAATATATTTAGATACGCGATTAAAAATTGATTCGTTTTTATAATTATTTCTTAGCAATATGTCTCGGTAAAAAATGGAATTATAAAGATCATTAATTATCAATTGCTTATTATAATCGCTCCCTTCCAAGACATAAGCAGGAAACGCACCTTCAATAAAAGATTGATAAGTAGATTCATCAATATTTTTAATATCTAAAAAGTTAGTATATTCGCTGATTGATAAAGGATACATGTTAATCGAAATGTATCTACCAGCTAAATAAGTTAGATGTTCGCCAATAAATATTTTTGAATTAGAGCCAGTAACGTAGATATCAATATTAAAAGCAACTCTAATAGAGTTAACTGCTTTGCTCCATTCCGCAACTTCTTGAACTTCATCAATAAAAAGGTAATATTTATTTTGATTAATAATTAGGCTTTGAATGTGATTATGCAAATCAATGCCATTTTTTAAATGTTCATTGCCAAAATGTTCAAAATTAATTTTTATGATTTGAGATGAACTAACGTTATTGGATAAAAGATAATTTTTCATTAGTTCTAGCAGTGTTGATTTTCCGCATCGTCTTACACCAACAATTATCTTGACCCAATCTTTATCTTTAAAGCCAATTAATTGATTCAGATATTTATCTCTACTTTTCATTAAAAATCACCTTATAAATAGTATAACAAAAAAATGTAAAAATCGCAAGTTTTTAAAGTCAACTTCAAAAATTTGTTGAAATTGCAAGTTTTTAAAGTGGAAGTTGATGCAGTATTTCTGTAAATAGCCACAGATTTAAAGTATTCTGATACTGCGGTTTTGAGCATTAAAACTTAGCTTGATTATATAATCATTTATTTTCTTGATAATAACATTAATTTATGATAAAATTAATCAAAGAGGTTTATATGAAATATGTTCCTAGTAAAACTATAATCACTAAGACTAAAAAGGGCTCCTGGTTTGGTGTGGACTATAATATGAATATCTACAGGGGCTGTAATCATGGTTGTATTTATTGTGATAGTCGCTCCAGTTGTTACAAAGAAGAAAACTTTGATGAAGTTAAAGCAAAAGAAAATGCTTTGGAAATAATAAAGAAAGATTTAAATCTTTTAGTAAATAAAGGTATAGTAGGAACCGGCGCAATGAGCGATCCTTATAATAGTTATGAAGATAAGCTAAACTTGACAGGAAATTCATTACTGCTTTTAGATGCCTATAAGTTTGGGGTAGCGGTAACGACAAAAAGTCCTTTAATTGTAAGAGACATTGATCTTTATCAGAATATCGCTCAACATTCTCCTGTTATTTGTAAAATTACAATTACTTGCGCAGAAGATGATTTGAGTTCGCTTATTGAGCCTAATGTCGCAGCTTCTTCAGAAAGATTTAAAGCTATCAAAGAACTTAGTAAAGCCGGTATTTTTTGTGGTGTACAATTAACCCCAATTTTACCATTTATAAATGATACTGTAGAGAATATAAGAAGCATTGTTAAAATGGCTTTTGAAAATGGCGCAAAATTTGTATTTCCTTCATTTTTAGTTACTTTAAGAGATAATCAACGAGAGCATTATTATCAAACACTTGACAAGATATTTCCAGATCTTAAAGATAAATATATCAAAAGATATGGAACACGCTATATATGTGCTCCGGCTAACTTAAAAAAACTTAATGAAACTCTTATAAAAGAGTGCGTGAAATATAATCTGCTTTATAGAATGAGCGATATTATAAAAGCCTATAAAAAGCCTTATACTTTAGATATGTTTGAAATTTATAAGATTTTAAAAACATAAAGGAAAATACTTTAGCTAACTGATATAGGAGATGATAAATTATGGATAAAGAAAGATTAAAAGAACTGTATAACCTTTTCTCAAATGAGTTATTTGAATCTGTAGTACCTTTTTGGCTGAATCACTCCTTAGACCATGAGTGTGGCGGATATTTTTCTTGCCTTGAGCGAGATGGTACAGTTTTTGATACTGATAAGTTTGCCTGGATGCAAGGCCGTGAAATCTGGATGTTCTCTAAGCTTTGTTCAGAATATGGCACAAAACCAAAATGGCTTGAAGCTGCTCGCCATGGCGTTGAGTTTATGAAAAAGCACGGAAGTTCTTCAAATGGTGATACTTACTTTTCCTTTGATCGCAAAGGCAATCCTTTAATGCAACCTTATAACATTTATTCGGATTGTTTCTTATGCACTGCCTATGCAGAATATTCAAGAGTTTCCGGCGACCAATGGGCTAAAGATGAAACTTTAAGATTATATCAAGAATTCAGGAAAGACAAAACCAGCCTAAAGGAACATGGACTAAACAAGTTCCAAGGACCAGAACCTTTTCCGCTATGTCTTTTCCAATGATTCAAATGACAATGGCGCGAGAATTAATAAGGTTATTTGCCAGATGAAGTAGTTGAGCCGGTTATTCAGGCTACGTTAGATACTTTTTGGTCTAAACATGTTGATTGGGAAAAGAAAAGAGTATTTGAAAGAGTATTACCTGATGGTAGTCATAACTTTGATGTTATGGAGGGAAGATTATTAAATCCTGGTCATGCTTTAGAAATTTTATGGCTGATTATGGATGTTGCGCATGCTCGCAATGATAAGAAAATGATAAATGAATGTGCAGAAGTGATGCTTTGGAGTATTGAAAGTGGTTGGGACGAAAAATATGGTGGCATATTCTATTACCAGGATTATTTAGGCTATCCAACAGAAAAGTTAGAATCAACGATGAAGTTATGGTGGGTTCATGCGGAGGCTATTGTGGCTATGTTATTAGCCTATAAATTAACAGGAAGAAAAGAATTTTCAGATTGGTTTGAAAAAGTAACGGATTATAGTTTTAAGCACTTTTCCGATAAAGATAATGGCGGTGAATGGTTTGGCTATCTTGATCGTCAAGGAGAACCTGTTTTTACTCTTAAAGGCGGAAAGTGGAAAGGTTTCTTTCATTTGCCGAGAACATTAATGTTGTGTGAGCAGTGGTTATCAGAAATGTTGAAAGTAGGTAATTTATGATTATTAGAAAAGCAGCTTACAATCTCTTTCCTGATGAACAGAAAAATATTTTATATGTTACTGGCGGGAAAGTTTATGCTATATGTTTGAAAACCGGAAAAGAATTATTTTCATTTCCTAGCGTTTCAAATCCTAATCAGGTTATTTGGGACGAAGACAGAAAATTACTGATTGTTAAAAGTACAGTCGGACAGTTTGCCGTATTTAATTACGGCAATTATAATAATATTGTTCATAAATTCAAATTAAGAAAAGTTCATAATACAGATTATGACTTTGTTCTTTATAAAAATAAATTATATGGTATCGCAACCTCATCAGAAGGGCTAAAATTATTTATAATCAATCTTGAAACTTTAAAATACAAAGAATATTTAACTGATAACTTTCATTTTAGTATCAAAGATAAACCGGAGGGTTATATTCCTTATAACTTGATTGGTATATATAAAGAATTTATGGTTTTGGGCAAAAAGAATATTGACCGCAAGTTGCCTGTCCATGTTTATCTTGCGAACATAGATGAAGATGATAAAGTTGTAATTAAAGATTCTTTGGCTAAAGAGTTAATTGATTGTGGAATTTTTCCTAAGCCGGATAATGTCTTTAAGCGAAGTAATAAATGTTATTATGAAACAGAAAAGTTTGAATTCTTAGCTACTTGGGATTATTTAGAAATAACTCCTAAAAATGTAGAGGATATGATAGATGAAACAGAAAATAATCTGCCAACTGATTATGAAACTTACATTCGTGAAAATGGCATAACTAAAGAAATTATTAAAAATTATGGTGATGAAGAGATTTTGCATGGCGGCTACTTTTGGGCAATAGATAGATTAGAAGAAAAAGAAAGACAAGGAAACGAAATAGCAAAAGAGTTCTTAAGTTATAATGGTGTTGGTACAGGTTTACCAATGGATGAATTTCTGTTGTTTGTTATTGGTCTGTTTCAGATGGAATATCTAAATGGAGGTTATAGTCAATATTTTCAAAATAAAGGGAACACTGTAATGATTGACTGCTTGCTTTATGCTCTAAAAACTATTGGAGCCGTAGAAACATTAGCTTATGTAGAAAAATGTGATAAGTTAGAGGCTATAAGTAATTTTGAGGAAATAGATGAACTGAGCGGTGATTTAACTGAGGATTATGTTGGTAAGACTATTAATTATCTAAAACAATTATTAATTAAATAAAAAAAGAGGAGAAAATGATTATGTCAAATGCAGTATGGTTTATTTCTTATAAACTGGTGGAGGGAGTTTCGGTATCAGACTTTTTACTAGCTTCTGAAAAGACTCAAAAAGAGGTGTTATCAAAGAAAAATGGATTTATCTCTTGGCAACTACTAAATGATGGCGATACATGGGTAGATTTAGTGACCTGGGAAACAATGGAAGATGCGATTAATGCTGAGAGTAACGATGAAATGGATCCGGTAGCAATGGAGTTTTATGCATTTATTGAACCAAGCAGTTTAAAGATGCAAGCATATTCGATTAAAAGAAACTAGTTTACTCTAATTATTATAAAGCCCTCTTGATGAAGGGTTTTTACATGCAGGAGGTTGAGATTATGAAAAAACATTTATATGTTATGTTTTTAGAAAAAACTAAAATATATAATAAAATGAACAAAGAGGCTGTTATCAGACACGTTAATCATATTAGAAATTTAGATGAAAAAGGAAAAATAGAACTTTGTGGACCATTTAAGGGTTATCCCGGAGTTGGCGGAATGATTATTCTGAAAACAGAAACTTATGAGGAAGCAGAAAAGATATGTAAGACTGAACCGCTAGTAGTTGAAGGTTATACAACCTATAAACTTGTTACTTTACAAATAGCGAATAAAGAAAATAACTACTTATTATAATCAATCGGAGGAAACTAAATGTATTATCCTAAGCAGGTTCAATATCTTCTTGACAACAATCTTTTAAAATATGTTTCTTATACAGAGGAAATTATAGAATCGCTTAAGGATTTTGTTCTTTGTTTTTGGGAGATGAAGCCAAAAGTATTAGAAACAATAAACATTCCCGATATAATTGTTACCGACGGCTGTATTGATTTAGTTATGAATTATAAAGAAAAGGTAATTGGCTTTACTGGCATGAGCACAACTGACTTTGACTTTGTGATTGAAGCGCCGGCAGAATATTATGGTATAAGATTTAAGCCAGGTGCCTTTGAGCAATTAATAAAAATGCCCGCAACAGAAGCAATGGATAATTTTTTAGCAATTGAACAAATAATACAAGAGTTTGATATTAATGATTTTTTTTCACATTCTTTTGACGAATGCAAAGAATATATTAATGACTATATACAAAAACTAATCTTTGGAAAAAAGCCAAATAAATTTGTTGGCATTTTTGATAGGTTAAGCATTAACTTGCCTTTAACTACTAAAGATCTTTATAAATTACTTAATTATAGTCCCAGGCAATGTCAGCGATTATTTATGAAGCATTTTGGTTTAACACCAAAAAAGGTACTTTCAATTATTCGCTTTCAACAATGCCTCGATTTATTGATGTCAGGTAAACCAAACGAAATTTTAGAATTAACAACTTATTATGATCAGGCGCATTTTATTAATGATTTTAAGAGAAATATTGGCCTAACGCCATTTGAGTATATTAAGAAATTAAATAAATGACGTATTTTTACAATATTACTTATTAAATATAAAGTACAATGTTAAGCAAAAAACAAAGAAATTTGAAAGGTTGTTAAATTATGAGTAAGGAAATTATTCGAAAAGCAGAGGAAATCATCAACGCAAAAACAGACTATATTGGCGGGGGTATGGAAGGATATGCCGCGCTAAGTCTTATTGACGAAAATGGTTATCCAACAACTTCAACACTAACTATCGCAAAAGCTGATGGCATTAATTGGCTTACTTTTTGCACTTCGCTTAGCAGAAATTCAGTGAAGCGAATAAACAAATGTAACAAAGCCAGTGTTTGTATAAATTCTAGCGAATATAACATTACCCTTGTAGGTACAATAGAAGTCTTAACAGACATTCAAACTAAAAAAGATAATTGGTTTCCGATTATGGATAGCGGAGAGCATTGGACCGGTCCTGAAGATCCGGAATTTTGTGTTTTAAAGTTTACTACAGAAAGCTATACTCTTTTTGTCGGTTATGAAGAAGTCAAAGGTATTTTAAAGAAGCCTGAAACAAAACTATCATTTGCGCCAATGTTTAATTTTAAAGGTGAATGCAAACAAGCAATAGAACTTTACAAAAAAGCTTTTAAGGCAAAAATCAAAGTTAATATTCCTTTCTCGCAAGCAAATCCAAAAGATTTTAAAATTAAGAATGAAAAAGAAAGAGATTTTATTTATCATGCTCAGCTGCAAATAGGCAATCAAGTTATTTATCTGTGTGATGACCCGGCAAATATTCTTGACAATACAACTGTTGGTAAAGTTTCAATGATAAATCTTTGTATGCTTTTCAGTAGCGCGGATGAAGTAAAAGAGACTTATAAAATATTATCTGAAGGCGCAACGATTATTTCACCAATGACTAGTACTACCTATAGTTCATGTTATGTTTATTTAGTAGATAAATTTGGCATTGGCTGGGAGTTAATGACATAATTATGGCAGAAATAAAGATTAGTTTTGAGCATTTTTATGATGCGACTGATAAAGATAATCGGAAGTTTGTTCTAGAATTGCATGATTATATGCTTAATAACGGTTGTAAGGGAACATTTGAGGAAAAAAAGACAGGCTTATTGGCCTCTTATAAGCACAATAAAAAATCAGTTATTAATGTATTACTTAAAAGTCGTGGATTAATTGTTCGTATTTATGGAGAACATCTTGCTGGTTACAGAGATTTCTTAAATACTTTACCTGAAGAAATGGTTAAATCGATTCAAAAGGCTTCAAAATGTAAAAGATTAGTTTTTAATACCTGTAGTCCGAAATGTACAGGTTATGATTTTATAATTAATGATGAGCATTTTCAAAATTGTCGATATAACTGCTTTGAGTTTTTGGTTACTGATAATAGTGCTCTATTTATTAAGGCATTTATTGATAATGAAATAAAAGAAAGAAAAATAGCATAATAAAAAGTCGCAAGTTTGGATTTTCTCCAAAATTGCGACTTTTTGAATAATTATTATTCCAGAGGATTTCTTTTTTCGGATATTATCTTTTGAGCGGCTTCAAGGCGCATTTTATTAACATAAAACCCCAAAGCCAATAAAATCGCTCCACCAATCAGTGAACCAACTTCAATAGCGACCCATAAAGTATTGTCCCAAGCGTCTCCCATCGCAATAAAAGCGATACCGACTACACCTAAACCAATAGCCATTCCTCCTAAAGAAAGAAGAGCTGCCGGAGGTTGAATAGCGTTGGGATTTCCTGCCGCTACTATTTCTTTATAACTTTCGTTGTCAACTTTAAAGTCCGCGTAAACCGCAAGACATAAACCTATCAAAGCAAATACAACTGACAAGAACGCAAACGCAGCGTTAAGTTCGGTATCTGCTGTAAGAAAAGCTACTAATAAACCAATCGCAAACATCACTTGTCCGACAATAGACATAATGCTCGGTCTCATTCTTCTTTTATTCATTTTATTTTTCTCCTATAATCAATTTACTAATATTATAACATAGATTTATATTTTTATCCGCTAATTCTCAATAAAAACACACTATAATAAATATAAGTTCTTTCGATTCGTAAATTTGTTATTAACTAAAATTTTGAGAATAATTTTTAGTAAAACATTTTCATTTTTAAACTTAAAGCTTTAATTGCTTTTTAATTTCTCTTATTATATCATTGATTAATGCGAATAATAGAAGAGCAGAGATTATTTTTTAGAAAAATTGTTAACTAAAAAAACGACAAATTTTCTTGCAAATAATCCTAAAATATGATATAATCTTTCGATTTGACTTGCTTAAAAAATATAATTACATAAAACTTAGGAGGATAACCATGCTATATTTATTAGATAAAAAAAATAATGATAAAGAAATGGAACTTGAGATGAAAGTCGCCTCTTTAGCAATGAGCAAGGATATACAATTTCTTGAAGGTATCTTAGGCAATACAATTTGTGAAGTTGATGGACAAAAGACTTTTGATCTGATTCATTCGCTTCGCAAACATTTTGCTAATTTTTATAATGATCGAAATCACGAAACTATGAGAGAGATGTTACAAAAACTTTCTGACAGTGATATTTATAAAGCAAGTAGCGCCGCTGTTTGTTTTTCAATTATTGCCAATATTGTAGAAGATCATCACCACATGCAAAATTGGCGGTTACGTCAGATTGCCGGTTCTACAACAATTGAAGGCAACTTAAATGCAGGATTAGAAGTAGCTAAATTAAGTGGATTTGACAATGAAAAATTAAAAGAATTTTTTAATAAAGCTTATATAGCTCCTGTTTTAACGGCTCATCCGACAGAAGTTCAAAGACGCACTATATTAGCTATAAGAACAGCCATAACGGATTTACTTGTTAAACGCGATAAATTAGAAGGCGCTACTATAGAAGAGCATCAAGAAATTGAAATCGAATTGCGCAGACAAATCCTTACAGTTTGGAAGACACGGGTTTTAAGACTTTCAAAACCTTCTGTACTTGATGAAGTTGAAAGTTTACTATATTATTTTGATAAAACTTTCTTTGAAGCAGTTCCTAAAATTTATGATACTGTAGAGGCATCTATTGGACAACTCGCTGAAACATCGGAGTTTTTACAAATTGCAAGTTGGGTAGGCGGTGACCGAGATGGTAATCCTTTTGTAGATGCGACTGTTCTTTCTGAAGCTCTTTCACGTCATGCAGAACGCGCCATTTGTTTTTATATTATTGAAACAGGAAAATTGCATGATGATCTTGCGCTTACGGAATTAAAGTTACGGCATCCGGTATCCAAAAAATTACAAAAATTAATTGAGGCATCGCCGGATGAATCAGTTCGTCATGGCGATGAACCTTATCGTTTAGCTGTTGCGACTATTCAAGCAAGGCTAGTTTCAACATATGAGGCATTCCTTGGCAATAAGCCATCAATCGCAATGCCTAATTATGTTCGTGATGCTAAAGTTTGCCCTTATTTATTATTGGAGGATTTTGTTACAGATCTTAAAATCTTAGAAGAATCACTTTTAAGTCAAGGACTAAAACTCCTAACAACCGGCAGACTCAAAAAAATTATCCAAACGGCGCGAGTCTTCGGATGGACACTGGCGCCGCTTGATATCAGACAAAATTCGATTGTTCATGGAAATGTTGTTGCGGAACTTTTAGAGTTTGTTGCGCCAGGCACAAATTACTTGGAGTTAAATGAGGAGCATCGAATTGAGATTTTATTAAAGGAACTTGCGACATCTCGTCCATTAGTTTCTCAACACGCTAAATATAGTCCGGAAACAATGAAGGAGTTAGCAATTTTTAATGCGGCCAAAAGTGCTCAAATGCGCTATGGGATAAAGTGTATTCGCACTGCGATTATTTCTATGACTCATGGGCTATCAGATATTTTAGAATTAGCATTATTATTAAAAGAGGCTGGTATTGTACGTTTAGAAGAAGCTGTAACAGATATTAACATCGTACCATTATTTGAGACGATAGATGATTTGAGAACGGCCAAAGGGATTATGGATGAATTATTATCAATACCTTTTTATCGCCAACTGCTTAAGAGTCGTAATGATGTTCAGGAAGTTATGGTAGGTTATTCAGATAGTAATAAAGATGGCGGATATGTAACTTCTCGCTTTGAACTTTATCGAGCAGAGGCCGAACTTGTTGAGGTGTTTGCTAAACATGGAACAAAACTTCGCATATTCCATGGCTGCGGCGGTTCGGTCGGACGCGGAGGCGGACCAAGCTATCAAGCGATTCTTGCTCAGCCAAAATATGCGGTTCAAGGGCAAATCCGTTTAACTGAACAAGGCGAGGTTATTGCGGCTAAATATAGTAATCCCGAAGTAGGAAGAAGACATCTGGAAGTTTTTGTTGCGGCAACACTTGCGGCTGAGGCAGGTAATCCTCAATCAGATTTCTGTGATAAAGATTTTATTAAAGACTTCAAAGAGCTCTCAGAATTTGCTTTTAAGGCTTATAGAAATCTTGTTTATGAAACAAAGGGTTTTGAAGAATACTTCTGGCAGTCGACAGTAATCGCAGAAATTGCTTCTTTAAATATTGGTTCAAGGCCAACTTCGCGTGCTAAAAGCCGAAAGATTGAAGACTTAAGAGCGATACCTTGGGTATTTTCCTGGTCACAGTGTAGAGTAATGTTGCCGGGCTGGTATGGATTTGGAATGGCAGTTGATCAATTTTTAGAGCGTCACGGAAAAAAGAATGGCTTAACTTTACTTAAGTCAATGTTTGAAACTTGGCCTGTTTTTACTACGATGCTGAATAATATGGAAATGGTATTAACAAAAGCGGATATGAGCATTGCGGCTCATTATGCAGAATTAGTAGAAGATAAAAAAATCCGTGATGCTATTTTCCCACGTATTGTTGCGGAATACGAACGGGCGCGCAATCATTTGCTTTCTATTACTGGTCAGAAAAACTTATTAGATAAAAGTCCGGCGTTGCGGCAAGTAATAGCCAGTCGACTGCCTTCTCTTGATCCTCTTAATCATATTCAAGTGGAAATGCTTAGGCGCTATCGTAATGCGGCGCAAGGAGAAGAGAATGAGCGCATTAAAAGAGGCGTGCAGATATCAATAAACGCAATAACTTCAGTATTGCGTAATAGCGGTTAAAGGAGACTTGAACTAAATGTATTATTTTTTATTATTTCCTATGATTATTGGATTTGCGTCGGAGAGTTTATTGTGGAAACGAAATAAATTAAAACCATTGGTGTCTTTGATAGGCAACGCAACATGGAGATTTGTTTTTGTATTTTCAGTTTTTATGGTTTTCTTTGCGATTAACGGGACAGAGGTTCTTGAGAACTTAACATGGGAAGTGCTTGGATTTACATTGTTGTTGCATGTGTTTGGTGTTTCGGCTGTTATGTTGATGGTTAAAATTATGCAAAATATGTGTGTTTCGATTGTTGAACCATTATCACTATTTAGAATCATTCCTTTAACAATTCTTTCCTGGTTAATATTTGGCGGTAACTTATCGCCTTGGGAATTTATCTTAGTTGCGCTGATTTTTATTTTTTGTGCCTCGCTTGGTTTCTTTCAAAGGCGACACGAAAGTAATCTGAAAAAGGCTTGTTGTATGCCGGCTCTTGAGGGAAGTGTTGAAAACCTGGAAGCACCTGTTGGTGATTTTAATAAAGGTTTAATCTATATGGCACTTTGGACGATTTGCGCTGTGACTATGGATTTAATAATTAATCATATGTCACATACAGGCGTACATCCGATAACTTTCTCAGCACTTAGAGCAATCACATTCCTTGGAGTAGCTTTCTTGGTTTTTATGATTTTCAAAAGAGGCGATCGGAAAGCAAGTCTTGTAAAAGCTGTTAAAAATAAAATAATGATTGCGATTGGAGCTATTTTCGCACTTCATAGTATTTTATTTATAACACTTTTATTAAATGTCGATAATGTTGGAATCTTAGCGGCTATTGGCGTTACATCGGTTCCGCTTGTTGTGTTATGCGGTACATTATTAATGAAAGAAAAGATTAAATGGTATTCGTATATCTTTATTGGCTTAATTGTTCTGTGCGTAATTATATTGACGATTTATCAAATTTAATATTATAGGAAAGACTTAATAAAACTCAAACTTTATTTAGTCTTTTTTTCTTTTATCTTTTTTAGATTAAATTCTTACTTTAAGACAAACCTATGGTTTGTCGAATTATGTCTGACGATTTTGTTTGCTAAATTTGTCATAAAATGTTAGAATACATTCGTAAAGCGCTTTCTTTCGAATTTACTTATTCATATAATCGTAATTTTCAACCATTAACATATCAAATGGATTTTTTTTGCTTTTTAAAATGTCAGACAAATATCAAAAAGGGAGGTTATTTATTTTTTTAGTCTTGCGTTTCATTATATTTTTAAACAATCATTTTTTTTAATTAAAAAGGAGAAGAAAACTATGAGATGGGAAACAAATAGTACAATCGCAAATCAAATAAACAATGGAAACATGTATGAAGAAGGAGATATCTTAACATCTCATTCACTAAATGTAATTGTCACAGAAATGTTGGCAATTTCAGATTTAATGCGCTCAATATACGGAGAGGCTTTTATTGAAATACTAAGAAACGGTTTAGCGGTAAATTGGCTGCGGACAGGTACAGAACTTATCACAACTATTGATATACCCGCAAGCGATTTTTTGATTTTTGCACAGGCTCATGTGCCGCCTCCATATGTTAACAAGATTGAAGTGCTTACTTCAAACCCAACTGGATTACTTAGAATCAGAGTCAGAGAAAGACTTGCCTTACGAACAGACCCAACAATAACAGGCACAGAAATTTATCTTATTCCGATCAGTTTTTTTGCGGATCAGGCAGGAAGCAGGCTGATTGCCAGAAAAACACTGACAGTCAGATACTCTGTTCCTTTTACACAACCAACTGATTAAAACTTAAAGTCAGGAGAGAATAATTATGAAAATATCAGAATTAGTAACTGAGTTATACACTAACTTACCAGATGACAAAAAACCTTTCATCCGCTCTGACGGAATCTTTCCGTTAACACAAGAAGATGCGGATGTGCTGGATGGGATTAAAATCATTGGGATTGCGGGAAGTCGCGGTAAAACAACGACAGCTTTGATGGTTCACGAATATCTGAAAGCCAAAGGTCATAAATCAATGCTTTACTGTAGTGCTAAAATTGATTCACCCGCAAGTAATATAGATCCTGATGAAGCAAGTGAAACGCCATTACTCAATCTGGCGATTGTTTTAAAACTGCTTTTAGAAGCTTTGGAGTATAAACCGAAATTTATTGTTTTGGAAGTGCATGAGTCGGCTATTCAAAGAGGAATCGTTAAGGATTTACCTTTTACTGTCAGAGCCTTAACGAATATTTATAAGGATCATCATATTGATCAGGAATCATCAGGGGATTATGTTAAAAATATCAAATTCTTTTTTAAAGATGTCTCAGCTGACGGTGATTCTATTACTGTCTTAGGCTTAACGGGAGATATCAATAAAACAAACTTTCAGGAACTGCTGAAAATAAATGATAAAGAGAAATTTACTTACAGTTCCCAATATACAGCTGAACAAAAGGATGTGCCGATAAACAAACTTGATGCTTATCTTTATTTTTGTGAACACTCGGTTTGGAATATGCTTACTAAATTTATTGTAAAAGGCAAAGATTATGTTTTTGAGACAGAGTTACTTATGCCTTTTAATGCATTTAATATGACTTGTGCAATATCTATTTTAGAAGCACTTGATATTTTCTGTCCGGAAAAGTTTCAGGATATAATCTTTGGTATTATTAGTCCTGGAAGAGAAGAGATATTCAGGTTTAATAATCGGATGGTAATGTTAGATGTTTATTTGGGTCCGGCACTGGAAATTCTTTCAGAGTATAAACAAAGGGGAGAGATTGATAGAATAAAAGTAGTAACGGGCGCATCAGGAACCGGCTTTTTAGGATGGGATGATATTTTTTCATCACCTGCTTATATTAGTGAAAGAGGAAAGTTCAGAAAAAGAGCGATGGATTATCTAAAGAATTATGCTGATTCTGTAATACTTACAACCTTAGATAATGCCAATGAAGATCCTTTAACAATCTGTCAGGAATTACAAGGTTATCTAGGAGATTCAGTGGAATCAGAAATTGTTTTAGATCGCAAAGAAGCTATTAAAAAAGCAATCCTTCATGCAAAAGAAGGGGATTTTATCTTTATACCCGGAAGAGGAAACAGAAATGTTTTAGTAGAAGGAGAGACAGAGGTTACTTTATTAAAAGATTCAGAAGTCATTAAGGAAGTAATTGAGGAATTAAAGCCGGGAGGTTTTTAAGATGATTGAGCATGTTAACCATACCAGATTAAAATATGAACTGAAGAATGCATTAGTTACGGCTAATGCAAGAACAGGGAGAGTGTTCGCAGAAATCCCTGCTTTAAATACAGGCGATAAAAACTATCAGATTAATATCAGCCATATTTATAATCCGACATTAACGACAAGATTTATGAGAGCCATAGGCGGCTATTGGAAATTGAATCTTGAACAACTCTTAATTCAAAGACAGACTCCTGTTGGTCAGCGTAACATTTTTGAATATTTTGATGAGTCAGGAATTATGCATGAGTTCCGCTTTATGGGTGTTATCGGAAATGTATTTTATTATCATGATACTTCAGGTCTTAATCTTACATTAACGATGAATGGCGAAGGTCCGGGTATAACAAATAGGGTAATAACTGACGAAACCGGAAACAGATTAGAATTTGATATGAGTGGACGTCTGACCGCAAGTATTTCCGGAGAGAATTCTGCTATTCGTAAAACGTACACCTATCAAAATGGTTTCTTACATGAAGTCTTTGATTCAAGAAGACCGACAAGAAGAGTAAGATTTTTATATCGCAATCGTTTTTTAAGTGAAATGCAATATCTGGCAAATGGCAGAATTTATCAGAATTATCATTATCAATACGACAGAAACAATAACTTAAGAACAATCGCAAGACGTGCTGGTAGCGAAGGAGAGCAGGTAATGCATATCTTTTACTTTTCGAGTACGCAAAGAATCAGAGGACTTTATGATACAAGAGACAGTGAGGCAATCAGAATCATTTATGAAACTGGTCAGACTGAAGGAATCAATAAAGTATCTTTGATTGAATCGGGTGTCGCAAGGGCAACTATTATCAGAAGAGGCTTAATAAAGGTTAGCGGACCTTTGGATGTGCCTTATGTTGGCGAAGTAATAGATATTAATTTCACACCAAATGAGCGAATTGTTGAAAACCGATTTCTTTATCGTGATAATTTTAACCGGACAACCATAACAAATGAAAGAAATGTCAGCCTTGATTATCATTTTAATCAAAGGGGATTTTTAACATCTGTTTTAGAGCCGACTCCTTTAGGATTAAGAGAGTTGGAAAAAAGACCTGGTGAAGATATGTTAGCTCAGGGAAGTAGTTTTCAGATTATCAACGGTGACAGAGCTCAACAGATAACAATAAGAAACACAATCTATTCAAGCGATAACTTGTTTAATGCAAATTGGTCAATTATCAGAAACTATCGTAATAGAAAATGTCAACATTTTGATAACTTTGTGATTAGTTTCTGGATGCGGCTAGATCAAAGGCTAAACAGAAATTTAGTCAGAATTGAATCAAGATCCTCAAGTCCGAACAGAACAGAAGAAAATTTTGGGACATTTGACAATACCGCAATCGGTGTCTGGCAATATGTAGAGGTTCAGGTCAGGATATCCGGTAAAGAATTAAATGATTTAAGACTTTCATTTCCTGGTGGTGTATATGGAAATACATTATTAATTGTCGGAATGAAAATAACTTATGGTGAAAGATCGGAATTGTTTTTGACAGCGACTGAATTCAGACCAAATGAAATAAGGCATAGGGAAATTTTGGAAAATATTGATGTTATTGGCTTTTGGGATACTTTCACGCCATTTGAAAGAGGAATCAGGATAAATACCGATTTTTATATTACAGAAAGTGATGTTCAGTCAACTTATAATAGTTTCATGAAAAAAACAGGAGCTCACTTTGTTTTTTCAGCTAGTGAAGGAACCTGGAAAATACTTGTTTCAAGTGCCAGATTTGTATTTTTTAATCTGAACAGTTGGCCGGTCGCATTTTTTGGTAATAACAGCACGTGTGAATTCTTCGGAGAAACAAGATCGGCTGATGACAAAATGATTACGGAAACAACTTTCAATTTAGTAAGAGGTAATCCGGATTGTATCGATATGCGTCAAAGGGCAAGACTAGACAGAAGAGAAACTATGATGTTTATCAGAACTGATTTCCAAGGTCGTTTACGCATGACCTTAGATGAATATGGAGTTCAGGAATTTTATACTTATAACAATTGGGGAGCCTCCACAAAAACAACAGTTCATCCGAGTGTCCCGCAAGAAAGATTTGTTCATACGATAAATGATTCCGTTTATGCCTATACAGAAAGAGCCGGATTGAAACAGAATAATACTTTATTTACAGATCCTTTCGGACAAGTTCGTTTTTCACAGTTTGAAGTTTTTAACATAGCTAATCAAAGGGATAATAATCTGATGTATCAGCTCAATTATACACAAAATAATTTCTTTGACAAACTAAACTCCATAACAGATAATGTCAGGGGCTCGAATATATTTGGAAACAATCAGATAGCGAGAAATGTCTTAAATTATGATAAAGTCGGAAGACTTGAAAAAGTTAATTCAGATGGAAATAATTCTGGGTTTTCCTATGAATATAATCAATTTGGAGATTTAATAAAAAACTATGTTCAAACTGGAAATTCAAGAAGACTGGTCTCTGAAATGACTATTAACAGAAGTGCCGGTATTGTGACAGCCAGACAGTACAGAAATTTATCAACTCCAGATAGTGTAACTGTAAATTCAAATAAATATGAAATGGTCGAAAGAATTAATGAAAATAATTCATTATTAGTATTTAGCAGGCAGAATCTGGCGGAAAGCGAAAGTGCAGCGGAAATAACTGGTTATCGGGATCCGTTTGAAAACAGGAATTATGTTTTTAGATATAGCGATGGCAATGAAGTAACTTATTATGAAATAGAAGGACATCTGAGAATTGAATCTCAGACAAATGGTACGCTTCATGCGATGATTGGATTTAATCATCATAATCAATTTCGGACAAGAATAATGTTTGATGACCAGTATTTTATGGATCCGAGAATAACAGAGACTCACGAAGAGATTACCTGGCAGAATTCGATTAACATGAGATATACTTATGATGTTTTTGGGAGACCTTCTGGTAAAGTTACAACCGACCGGATTCACTTATCGATGGAAAATGTAAGAACTGTGACAGAAACATATAGTTATATATCTGGCACTGGTATTATAAGTCAAATTTCCGGAACAAACCAAGAAGATATTAGTTATTTTATGACTAACACCGGGCCATCGACAGGAGGAAACAGTTATGAACGATCGATAAGTATTGGCTCAGGTTCTCAAAGATACTTTCTTGAAACATACTATACATATGGTGCAGGCGGAAGGTTACTAACTGAGGTATCCCTAATTGGGACAAATTCACGCGGAGTTGGCAGAAGATTTACATATAATACAGACGGATCAGTCAATTCGGAAGAAATTGATAATAATGCGACTGTCGCAGGACCTGTGTTTGACCCCATAATTCATGGTGTTATAACAAACTATAATTATCAGAATGGTCAGTTAATGACTATTGTTCCGCCAACTGGAAACAGCTTAAGTTTTGGATATGATAATCTTGGCAATTGCACAAATTATAATGGCACAACATTAACATATACAAGAGGAAGCCTGCTTTCAAATTTTGCGGGTAGAGGAACATATAGTTATAATAATCAGGGAGTCAGATTCAGGAAGGTTAGTTTAGGAAGAACAATTGATTATTACCATGATGGTAATAAGCTTTTAGCTGAAAGAGAAACAGCCAATAGATATATCAGATTTATTTATGATTTAGATGAAGTAGTTGGTTTTATGGCAAGAGGCTTTGATAATCCTTTTATCCCAAACGATCAGCTTAGAACCGAAGAGTTTCCATATTATTATATCAAAGATACAATCGGAAATATCGTTGGGATCAGAAGTGATAACTTTGTTGGGGTGACAATTATTTATGAGTATGAACCCTTTGGGAATCATACAATTATGGTGAGGTCTCCTGAGGGAGATACTGTAATAACAACTGAAAGTCATCCTAATCATATTGGGGTCAGAAATCCTTTGAGATGGAAGAGCCAATATTTTGATTCTGAGACTCAGCTTTACTTAATAGAAGGCCGTTATTATTCACCGTTGATGAGACAATATATAACACCGGAGAGTCCGGAAGATATGGCCGAGAGGGCAATTATGCCAAATAGTTTGAATTCTTATCTTTTAACAGTTGCGAATCCAGTTAGTTTGGTGTATAATAGTAGTAATATTCATACAAGCATACCGCTGTATTATGATTCTGGAGAACTGACTTGGTTTCAGGCCAGATGGCGGATACTTACAAATAACGCATTCTTCAGGCTTGTGAATCGTAAAGTCACAAGAATTAACGAATGGTGGGAAGACAGGTCTACATCAGAAAGGTTGCTTGCGGGAACATTGGTTCTGACAAGTTTAATAGCCCTGACGATAGTG
>Ga0123355_10002449_pt1 | contig 26231 bp, 14 predicted proteins | sample TergutEmb28metaG_3_FD_89872 | JGI IMG/M metagenome (GOLD analysis project Ga0123355, IMG submission 89872) | Embiratermes neotenicus P1 segment gut microbial communities from Petit-Saut dam, French Guiana - Emb289 P1 | ecosystem: Host-associated > Arthropoda: Insects > Digestive system > Gut ...
GGATAGCAACCTGGAAGACAAAAGATTCTGCACCGAATGATAGCAAGCATTTCCTGACTTCAATCTGCTCTTAATTTCTTCCGCAATAGAATTTTGATTTGTTAAAGTTGTTCCCAAATATTTGAACTCTTCCACACTCTCGAAGGTACTATTATCAATCCTCACACTGTGAATTCTTCCTGCATTCTGATCTCGAGACATGACCATGTACTTAGTTTTATCAGCACTTACTTCCAGTCCAATCTCCCTAACATTCTCATAAAATGTAACACTAAGGAGGATCATTAAATTAGTAGCCACGTTAAAACTTCGGTTAAAATCGAAAAAATAGACACTTCACATAAATTTCTAGATGCCTTCTGTGAACATTTCTTGCGTAACCAGGTGAATATTTATCAGAGTTAGTACTATTCGAATAAAACTGAAGAAGACTAAGAGGCATTCATTTTACACGTAATACAATTTATCGTAGTTGTTATGGTCTTCGAGATAATTAAACAAAAGCGAGAGAACTCGCTACATTTCCTACCCCGTGCTGATTTTTCTGAAATTATCCTCATTCCGGCCAGAAAGATGTAAAACCCATGTCTTAAAAGAAAGCAAGACTGCCTTCTGCCAAGACCCTCTGGACCAAGTCTTCGTATGATTCCTTTTATCTCCTGTTCTCTGGTTACGTAGGTACTGATATTAACACCGTGTCATACAAAGGCTTCAACCAACAGTACATTACTACGTTTCATGTACTTCAAACACTGATTTTTAAAAATTCATTAAGACAAGAAAATGCGAAATTTTACAAAATAAAATCTTCACACGGGTTTTAAAACTCGAATCGAAAGTGGTAAACCTGTTCGTAAAATTAATCTGATTTCAAAAACATAAATTAAGAGTCATTAAAAATTGCTGCTCTACATTCTAAAATCTGACGTGAACTTAAAGTTGTCAATTTACATTCATTCTTCTGACTTCCATCTAAAGGCATTTCAACCTACTGCGGATCCTATGTTATTGGTAATTGGAAATCCATTGTTTGACCACTCTGTGGTTGTTTACTTTGCTATTTACGTTGCGAGTTTTTTCGGTTGCGTGTTTATCCTGTCCTAGTAAGTAAAGATAAAATTATTTCAGCTACTATGTAACAACTAATAAGTCACTGTAGAAGCTGAATTCCTGTTACTGGAACAATGTCAAATGGGTAGAGACTTGGTGTAGTTGTGGCTCGGTATTTTAAGGGAACGGCTGTTGATGTGCTCTTCTCAGTCTACCTCAGCGTTCATAGATACATCATGAGAGAATTCCGCAGTCAAGTAGGACTATTTCAGTTACAAAATCAAAGTCAGAAGGACATTAGTATTAGGAAAGGTCAATCTGTCTCTTACCTTAGTGTAAGACATCAACGTTTCAGTCACTTTAGTCCGTAAAGCACATTAATCGAAGCCCAATGTCCCCTAGTTGCAAGGCTGTCATTTCCGCTGTAGTCGATTACTATCGGAGATCGGACATGATTGATCAGCGTTGCCGATACAATCCAGAGTGTTTCAAAACCTTCATTTCAATTTGTGTTTAGAGGTTTTCATGTTAGTACGTTAAACACTATTAATCCATAAATTATATCTAATTTCATTCCTATATCCTGCCATCATACGCATTACAGGTTCACGAATACAAGTACAAATGCCGTGCGTGAGAACTTACGACTATAAGGTGTAGTCTGTAATGACAGCGAAAAAAATGTTAATATTGTTTCTTTGTTCAATTGATTTTAATTATCAAGGTCACTACGAGGCCTACATTATGTTACTTTTTGTCGAGTGTCTCTTGTTTTATTCCCAGAGTGCAAAAATTCTGGACAATATATTTTGTGTAATGCCGGGTCATTTATTTCCGGTACCTTAAGTAAAAGAGTCCAAATTTCCCTTTACCTGTTCAAATACAATTATTGAAATAATTTGCTCCCTTGTGAGATCTAAAATAGAATTTGAGTGCAATGTTTAAATAAAGCCTTCATTCAAAATACTGGTCTTCTGTTAAAAACATGTGACAAGAACTCAATTCTCTTACCAGGAATACCAAGTAAAACTGTATTTTTGAATTACAAACACTTCTTCCTGAAAAAATAAGTTATTCTTTCTTACACGTTTTGATTCCTCTTTCGATCGTTATTGGCTGAATATCATAATGACATCTCCAATCCAGCAAGTACTTTAGAAATTGGGTAGGTACCACAATACGGAAAATTGGACAATGTTTTTTAGCGAGTTCATGTTATTTCATGCCTTTTGACTATCAGCAAGAGTCACAGTGATTGATATAACAGCCTCAGTTATGAAAAGTGTTTTAGCCACATAGCTACATCCCGCATATTAACCATGTTCTCGTCTTACGATTCGTGCTCGCAGTTCACAAGTTGTATATGTTGAAATTTATTTCACACTTGTTTCAGAATTTTAAATAAGAGGATCACTAAAATTAAAACCGACTAACGGGTAAGTCACATCTGCTTGTCTGTTGCATCAATTTCTGTCCCTTTCGCCGAATAATTGTTAATTGTGTGTGAGAAGACGTAATGACAACGTTCCGATGTATAGACTATATTCACAAATTATAATTGTCACTTTTAGACGAATAAAATTAACTTCCTTTCTTATATCATTAATTCTAACCAAAATGAAAAAGATATGTGTAAGAAACACAAAAAAGTATTTTGGCAATTATTTAATGTCTAGTACATATTTTGTTCTCGATGAGCCTGTTTTAATAAAATAAATACGTGAACTTGTAGACAATCGTATGGGTACAAACAAATCTGATGAGCGCTCTATATAATTAATTTTTTCACCCTTCTTTCAAACTCCATAATAAAATATTGAATGTAAGCTTATAAAAGTTACAACAAGTAATGCTGCAGGCTACGAAGAATAAAGTCATGTATTCAGCACTTTGATTTTACGCTGTTAATTTCGTTCCTGAAATAATGATAAGATATAAAAACGAACACGCTGCACGCTGTTCATTGTTTTCCTGAAATAATGAAGAGATATGAAAAAGAAGATGGCATTCGAACACTGCATTAACAAAATACAGGAAAAGTTCGTACGTAGAAGAGCTAATAATAAAGTAATGATATTTTGATATACGTTAAAGTACTGACAAAACTGAACCCAGAAGAATGCGGAACTACGTTATGTCAGTTTTTCACTTTTTCATCTATCATTCAATGACAGCCTAAAGTGGAATCTTTTATACTTAGTTTTAATATTAGCACGAAGAATAAGCAGAACTACGTGTGACAATCGGCAGTGCACTAAACAACAGAATGTTTGTGACAGCTGACAAGTATTTTCATTGTGGGAGAGGAATTCAAATACAACGAAGACAGTAATATGTACGTAACTGTCGCGTGACATATACGGATTTGGATAAAACATTTTGTATTTACATCTTCAAGGTATGCATTTAGGGCGGTATATTAATTTGGTGTATGTTGCAGACTGACTCAAAAAACGGAGTTAAATAGATCTGGAACAAACACCGTGTCTTGAAAACTGACGTCACCAAAGGGATGCCTAGAGCGTTATTACATAGCTTTGTGTTTTGCTTCAGTATCCACTGCAAGTTAAAATATTACTGTTCACGAATAATACCTAGCATCACAAGAATCGACAAGGCTGATGTGGCAGTAATGATTACATTTGTGTTCAAGAGGTACCGGGTTTTAACCTCGACCGGGACATTACATATCGTGACTGGGGCTCTTCGTGATTTCCTTCATTCCTTCCAGAAAAGTGCCGGTCACCACACTACTTTCCAAACCCTACGCAATTCGCTATTCACCCACCATCCCCTAATCGATGCCACGTAGTCTCAAATACTATCAACGTGTAGGAAATGCAACAACAAACAACAGATGGAGAAACATAGGAGTATTCATATCTACTATTACTTCAGTTAAATGTGAATTATCCTGTATGGTCACAACTTGACCATTCATTGAGAATCGTATGGGTTATTATGCTAATCTATCTTAGAATAATATATCCTTAAGGTGTAGGGTATAACGCTAACAGCATATGCGAACTGAAGTTGACTAACAACACATTTGATATCAATAAAATGTTATTTTTAAACCATTTACCACAAGTTTCTTGTAAATAGACAGGATTAGAACAGCGTTCGCGGTATTTGTAAGAAAGCAAAATTTACAGAAACTCCCAAGCCAATGACAGCAATATTAACAGTATTATTACAATTGAGCAGACGATGCTACAGCGTAATGACAGAAATGGCAACGTTTATGATGTGAAAGACTCGCAACGAAATGACAGCAGCCTAAATCGGTGTCCAAAGTAACACCAATACAAAGTTTAGAACACCATGTATCATAAAAAATTTGTCTATGACCAATTTAATATAAATACAATTAGACATGAATGCCCCAAATCCTTCAGTGTTAGAACATGTAAAGTTTAAGGTAGCCTGCTGATTCCCATTACAGAGTGCGAAATCCCAAGAGTGGGAAAACTTGGTATAGTCACTTACGACATATGAGTGTGTGATTTAAAGTTCTGATTGCTTAGGAAAAACATTATCTTCCGGAATGTCACCCCTTGTTGTCTGGAAGACACTAACGTTCTGGAAAATCCTGCTAACTCCATCTGCAATGTACAACATTTGGTTCAGTGCTCTTTGCCATGAAGATAGAGACAGCGAGTACCCTCGAAACGTTGATACACTGCTGCAACACCATACGGCGTCGTATAAGAGAACAAGCATTCATGATGTTATTTAGGAAATAAATGAAGGCCGCAATTTAAAATCCCCGATTTAGAAAGCAATGTAAAATTCTTGTTACCGTTGCAAAGAATATAAACTCAGAGATTATTATCACAGAAATGTACTTCAATGGCTGTCACTGAAGTGTATAGAAAGAACCCAGTTTATCATACTGAACTCATTAACATAAAGCTGTAATTGGATTTCCGAAGCGTTAATCGATCTAATGGCAATGAGTAGAGGGCCACTGCAGCACGCATGGAGCCCACAAAACACACAAGATACCAATCGGTGCTGGTAATTCATCAAACAGTCCCCCCGTCCCTCCCAGTTCTATTCCCAGCCAGCTACCAACGAGATTTCCATATTCATCAAGTTTAAACCAAACAAACCATCATTCTATATCCATCTTGTTTAAATTGCCATTTTGTTATATCTAAAGGGGAATTACGCATGTACGCTTTCCAAACCAAGCCGTTCCAGTCTTCCACTATCAAATAGCATTAATCCTAGTTACAAAAATAAACAACAGCTACGTCTCTCTGGCTGAAAGTTACTGAGAACACGACCAATAATATCTTTATTAAACAAAGGTCTCGGTTTTATGAACAGGCATGTTGATTGACTGAAAGATTAATTCGTTTGTCTAACCAAGTTTTTCATACTTATTGTGTATAAATTTTCTAAAGCAACGATGGTGACTGGAAAATCATAAAGAATAAAGAACGAAAAGTTTATGGTTGTCAAAAAGTAAATTGTTACTTCAGTATTTGCTAAAAGGGAATAAGAAATATATCATAAGACTTAAAATTTCTCAGATCATCAGGTAACCGGGGAAGAGATTCGAAATCAAAACTTGCAGCAGATGTTGCAGTGCTGATCACAAAATGGCTTCGCGACATTTTTACACCAGTAAAGGAAAGCATTTCTCGTAAAACGGTAAACGAGAGGTGGGGACGGACCACTACAGATAACAGGAGGTCTATCATCGCGCAAGAACTGATTTATAAGCAGATTCGATATCACTAATGGCAAACCACGAAGATGAAACTTCTTACGGCACATAAGAAATTCTGAGAAATATTAACTTCTTAAAACCCAGTAATTACTATATCTACCACCTGTTTTAATATTAAGGAATTCTGCATTTTTCCCAAAGATTACACTGTAGAATTTCGTACCGCTTTCACAATGGAGTTACTATTCTCTAAACAATATTAATCGGTTAGACTTTACAAACGAAAAGTTTTTTGTAAGGAAGAACCTGAAATTTTTACTTAGAATGTAGATTAAATTTAATCGTCAAAGGGCTGGGAGGGAAATTCACAACCATGATTTCGTAAGCTCTCGGGTATTGTAACAACGTTTGTGTATTCAGTGACTTCCAATTCACTTTCGAGATAATGTGAATACAGCACCGATCTTTGATTTCCACAAGACGAGAACATTTTTAATCACTATAAGTATTTTGAGATTTTCGGCAGTTTATACTTTATCAGTATATCTGTAAAATACGATAAACGCCTCTGCGCGCACTCAGAGACAAACACAGGCGCAGATACAATTGCAGCTCTAGGCAGGCAATTTGGGGCAATATGTCAAATTCCTCCTATGATGTTGCCCTGTGAGAAGTACTGTGAAGATCTAATTCGTGTCCCGTAACGAAAAATTGTAATCGGACAGTAAGAGCTAAAAGAGAAAATTACACTGAATTGCAAATAAACTGTGATGCAAAACTGTAACACTTGTTTTAATACGAAATATTTGAGTTTGATTTCAAGATTCAGGCTTGTGGTTCAAGATGCACCTGCAGGCATTAATAATTTTATGACGACAATATATGTCTCCGACATTGTGGTACACGGCTGAGAAGCGGTTTAAAATATTTCGTTAGTTTAGAAGTTTTGGTAAAAATTTACAGAACAAAATACAGGAAAATTACAATTAATCTGCATCTATAGATCCTGCCCCGTTTGATTGGATAATTGTACAAAGAAAGTAAATTGTACTGTACCAAAAGTATGGTGGTTGTTATGATGATGATGATGACGACGACGACGACGACGATGACAACGATAATAAAGCTAATTAACATCCGGTAAGCACACGTTCCTGTTTCCGATACGTGTACTATTGGACAAAAATTTGCTTCGGTACAGCAATTTTGTTTGCAACTAAACGTCGCTAACTGGGAGGTTTCAGTCAGTATAACTATTTGGCTAGGACCTGGTCTAGCTTTCAGTTCCTGATAACGGTAGGAAGCTTTTCTCTCACAACTGGGGTGTTCACACTGACAGTGGCCCCCAGTAAGCATCGACATTTCATTTCCACCTAGTGCCGAGAAAAAAATGCGTAGGGCTATAACTTATTCCCGGTCTGTGTTTAAATACGCAAACGTAAAACTTTATCTATAACTACAACTACAGTAAAATAGTTAAATAAATACTTCAGGATAAAAAGGAAAATTCCTTCCGTTGCGATATGCGATACACGTTTGTCACACGTTAGCTATATACCTCGTCCTGGTTGTCAAGAGTTATTAATCTTCCTCCTTGCAGAATTCAGCGTTATAATGAATGTAGAGTTCTATCGAATCGCATTATTAGAAACGTCTACATGCCCACTACGAAGTTTGTAGATCTTGGGCTATACAGAGAGAGAAGTTTTGCATTGCAAATAGCTCTCCAAAGTACTGAACGACTCGATGGCGAAGACAACGAGAAATCAAGTCTATGATTACAACGATGAAATTACTGGCTGACTGATTGACTGAACGACTGACTGCCTTCCTGACTCACTGACTGAATGACGGCATCATTACCTTCCACAAATCACGTATCTGTAAGCTAAAATTAGACAAATCTTTGCACTCGTAAAAGATATTTTATGTTTTTAAGACTATGTAGCGGATAAACAGTAACCGTTTTAAAACCAAAATTCACTTGAAATATATTTAAAGATTGCCTGTGTACCGTAACTTATACACATTGCCCTTGATTATAAGACGAAAGGCCATCTCCATATATATGTTAGCATTCAGACGCGTTCTTGCAACCATTAATACAGTGGAAAAGGAATAAGTATTACATATTCTGAGGTTTTGTGTAGTCTTAGTTATCCAGCATGCAATGCGCATGCGCCATATTGTCATCTGTGACCTAATCCGCTCTACAATATTTTTCCGCGTCAAAACAGCACGACTTTCGGAAAAAGGTACTGAGCACAAAATGTGTGTTTTGATTTCCTCTACAACTGTTGTCTGAAAAATTTCTCATTGTAAGAAGAAATGAGCGAGATATGATCATAAATACGTATTGGTCTTAATATAAAATACCCTTAATTCTTGTCCGATTTTAATGAAACTTGAATTTTCTCGATAGTTTTTCGAAAATACTCAAATATCAAACTTTATGAATGACCGTCCAGTGGGAACCAAGTTGTTCCACACGGACGGACCGACGAACAGACATGACGAAGCTACTAGTCGCTTTTCGCAATTTTGCAAACGCTCCTAAAAATTAGTCAGTTATCGCTGTACAGAGAAGTACTTGTTTCGTCTAAGATCCATACAAAACACAAAAAGGCACTCTGTGGCAAAACGTAAAGATTTGTAATGTTAACCATGGTGGTATACAAAGTAACCACTGGTCTTAAGGGGATAAAGACAGACTCTTACACTGCAAAATATTTAAAATTCTCTATGTTCCAAAAGAGTACCAAGAAATGATGTGACATTCTCCCGTTTTCAAGAATGGACCCAAGGGGAAGTGTGCTGTTTTTCGACATTTAGTTTTCTCTTCAGATATCTTCCAATTTTAGATATGAGTGTCAGGTCAGTTTGTACTAAATAGTCATGTCCGAATATATTTTATGGCAATGTTATCAGTCACGCTTAACTATCTGGCCCTTTCATTGTCAGCAATACCAAATAAAATCATTACGCAGTAAAAATACCCAAATACATGAGAATGACGATATAAAAAGTAAGGCCATCTCACGATAGTAATTCAGACTCATCAATATGCCCCAAAAAACAAAGTCATACCTGTGGTATTAAAGATAACATCACGTAACATCGGAATTTGTAAGATCTTACTTTACGAAAACTGTAATGAACGTTCAGGCACACTAGTGACACGAAATTGTAAAAAGTTCACAGACTTTCTTGCAACTCCATGGAACTAATTCCGGTGCCGACGGAAGTATTTAAAAACAAGAACACATCACCAGCATGAAATATAGTTATGAGGGAACGCAACACGATCCCCCCCCCCCGACACAGACTATCTTATATGAACATCCAACATAATACAGAGCTAAAACCAAGGACACGCGAAGTCACATCGCCTTGATGTCGGTGATCGAAAACTTACGTTCCGACCTGTACCTAAGCCGATACCCTTTCGCGCCTAAATAAAATTCCAGTACAAAGCAATTATTTATCCCGAAGTAAAGATAAATAAATGTATTTGTCCGTCAAACGACAAATGCGACTGAGAAAATTGGCGGTAAAATGTAAAGCTTTAGTTCTGTCTAATTAAGCACTAAGCCAGCAAGACGTAAGGGTGGTGAACGTATGAAAAAAACGCATTCAAAACAGTGGCACTAAATGAGACGGAATCAGCTTCACGTCATGGCCGCTGTACTACCCCCCACGAGATAAGCACGCTGGTACCACGCTAGGTGGCTGGTTAGGATCCCGTGTCGGTCTTGACTCTGTGGAATACTGAAACATTTCTTGCCCCTGCGTGAAATCAAATCCCGATTCCTCGTTCATCCAACCCGTAACAAATTCGCTACGCCGACTGAGCTACACCGATAAGTAACAAATTTGAAATAAACTGAAAATACCAAAAACAAACAGGCGATGTATGTATATCGTATAACGCGCGTTAGAGTAACCATTGTTGCAGTTAATACGCAATAACTATTATATGTTCTGAGTGTGTATCTGTAGCCTCAGTTATGCAGCACGGAAAGAGTATATGCCGCAATGTTAATAAAAGTCCAACTAGATACAACAATATACAGATATGTATTTATTGCAAAGTAAATAAATATCTGCATACTGTTGCATCTGATTGGATTTTTATTAACAATGAATTATGATGGACGGAACCATGAGCTTAAAAAGTTTGTGCCGCATTATATTTTACCCTGTGGCATCCCTGGTTGTACCATATGTTTCCACATTATCTCAAACGGCAACATTTTCGGAAAAACTTTATTGAAGACAAAATGTGTTTTTCGATTTTCCCTACGACTTGTTTTCGAAAAAATTTCAAATTCTAAGAAGAACTGAACGAGATGTGGTAAGAAATGTATATAGGGCTTCATGTAAAGTATCCGTTATTCTTGCCAGATTTTAATAAAACTTCAATATTCTCAATAGATTTTCTAACAATACTCAAATTTCAAATTTCATGAAAGTCCGTCCAGTGGAAGCCGAGTTGTTCCACGCCGGGAGACGGATGTACTTACAGACAGCCGTGACGACCCTGATGGTCTCTTCTCGCAATTTTGCGAAGGAGCGTAATGAGTAAGCACGAAAACAAATGGAGTGTTAGAACGGAACAGCATTATCAGACTGAGATATTAAAAAATACTTAAAAATATGTAGGTAAAATACTTTGTAAAAAGTCCCACACGACGTTATTTCAGCGGACTTAATAACCCCTATACCGCTGAGGAATGCCAGGATGTTAGGCACGCCACGGCAGTCTTCTCCACAGATTAGGCGCAACGTGCCTTGAAGATGAAATTAAAAATTTTTCGTCATCGCGCGGGCACAACATCACGATGAATAAGACGGCAAGGGTTGTACCTCACATACGGTAAAAGTGTAACCACTGAGACGATGAAGTATAGATCAGTCTGTTCAATAACACAGGACCTCAAGATGTCATTCAAAATGGTTTCATTAAGGGAAAGAAATATATAATAACAAATCTAGAGAGTAAACCACTTGTACTCAGAAGAACAGCTTCGACTGAGCGGAATTTAGGAAGAATTAAAAATAGGTTCTTATTCTCATATATAATGCAACATGTACTTCAGAAATGTAATACAAATGGACAGAGCTGCAACTACAGAAAATGCAAAGCAACAGCACTCTACAAGTAGAACGCCTAGAAGGAAGCTTCTCATTGAGAAATAATCAGACAGATTCCGCACTCCAGTCACATCCGGCGACCGCACGAAGCGTAATTACTTACTGCTAGAACGGGTAACGAACACGTCATTGGAGACAGGGTTGCCCCACTAGCACTTAGGAAGTCTCTTGATAAAAACTATAGTCTATGTGATTAAGCAACACTCTTCTTTTCAAATTTAGCACACTTCTTGATTGTTGATATTTTCAACTTGCTTCAGGCCAGAATATTATAGCCAGTTGCTTTTGGTGTCCAGTTACTATCATTATTTTTATGGATCAGTTTAAACCCTTCCTCCGTTTAAGTTTCATTTAGAATGTCATATAGTAAAACTTTCCTGTCTCTACTACTGTACCCGGCCATTCTAGCGATCTCCTCTTCACAGGGAATATCGGGAGGGATGGAGACGACAGGGAAGATACGCCAAATCAACATTACAGTAAACAGCCTCTTTTATTGAAGTCGAACCACTTAATGTTCACCAGAGCACACATACTTACATCCTGCTCGCTGCCTTGATATTTCCGAAATGATCCTGTGGATGACGCTTTCGCCACAAACGTCCGTTACTCTGTTGGCCACCTGACCTCCACCCTGTAATACGATCCCCGCATTTCTGCAAAAACGTTTTCTAAGCGGAGAGCCCAAGGCTGGAATTAGCAGAGTGAGCAGAAAAAACGTTGAATGGCTGATGCGAAAGGCAAAAATTTATATGGGGTTTAAATAAAACCGTCACATCTCAATGAAGCTTTTCCCCGGGTTTGAACCTGGAATCGGCGGCCTCAATACTCTCATTTTCTCTGTTAGCCGGACGAAGAATAAAATTAAGAACTGAAGGCAGTACGCAGGTATCGAAGACAGAAAAAGCTCCCTCTCACACAAAATATATTTTAACCCTAGATAACACTGCTGACCGTAGCAACAGTCAGCTCATGAGAAAGTCTTACCTTGTAAGTTTATAAATACAATAAACACAGGCATCAGTAGGATGTCACAATATCAGGAACGGTTTAACATACACCATCTCAACTAATTTTCACATTCCTAACTGAAAATACACTGTTTATATATACTTAGCAAATTAATCGACAAAAAATTAAATGATTTAGCAGACCGATTACTGATTACATGTGATAGTCGTTTAAAGCATTCTTACCATTTATTGGTTTCTAGGATGTCGGAGATAACACACTAAATTATTTCACAACCAAGATAGGTCATAAAATAAATAAAAATTTATTAGGATATTAAATTTGGCTCATTTAATTCCAGTCAAGAACAATTATTTGTAACACGCTTCATAGTAACAATACCAGGCAAAATTCCAAACTTTATCAAACACTAACTTACAACAACATATCAAAAAGGACCTACTATTTAGGCATCAAGGTTTTTAATAATCCCTCTTCTAACAAAAAATCATTTTCTCACAATGTTAAGCAATTTAGAGTGACCTTAAGTGATTTTCTTTATTTAAAGTCATTTTATATTCTGGATGAGTATTTTAATAACACTAACGTATAGGATTTGATTCCACTTTATCAAAGCAATGAGCCTTTATTCTATAAAATTCGTGTTGTATATTATTACTTTCATTTGTCATCAACAAATTACGATTGTATTAACACATTTCTTTCACCATGATAGAAAGTTTTAATGTAGTAGACATGTTGTGTGCAATAATTTTATTCCACTTCATTGTTTTGTATTATGATATTTTTGTACCGATTTTAAACTAACAGAACATATTCCTAATATTGTACTTATACATTCTTTGTCACAATGATAAATACTTTTATATGACATGTATAATAAGTATTTTAATATTATTCGATGTCAAATTCTATAGCAACGCCTTATACGGATTTGATGAGTGTTTATGAAATGATTAACCGATTGATTGAGAGTATTGGTTGATATTTGTCCCACCTTGGCAAAATTTTGAAAGCACTCTAGCAGTAGAAATCGGGTTTTTGCAGTCGCAACCATTCACATAAAGACATTTAAAATTCCCATTTTTCAAAATCGACAATTTCCCAAGAGTTGTTTCAGCAACTATGGTTGATGGTCCAGATGTTGCCAGTGAAATGGCTGCAACAACGCTTGTGTCCGACGTACGCTGTGAGAAGTTGCATTGTCGTGCTGAAGTATCACTCATCGCGATAAATTTGTTTAATCCCCTGAGACAACACGTGGGATGTCGTCAATGTCACAAGAACGAGGAACTGAAAATGGCTGTTACTGAATGTAAGTGAATAAAAGAAACCGATTTCTAACGTCAAATGCATCAATATGTTCGGTGAGTGTGGTGAAAAATAACAGTGAAACAAACGAGTTAACAGAACCTTCTAATGGTCTCCTGCAATGTTGTGACCTTGGAGACATTACTAAACGAACATTCCTGCTTCAGTGTAAGGCCAATAATAACGCAATTTGTGCTTGTGAGTTCCCAATTGTATGTTAAGAAAGACTGTAAAATCAGCAGAATAGAACATTTCGGTATTTTACTCAGACTCACTGGATAACTATGCGGCCTAGAATAAAGTTTAACCATCCCTGGTAAAACGACGAAGTCCACAATTGCAGAAGAAGACCATCCCGGGAAAAGAACACTTTTGAGGAACATACTACTGTAACATGTCTCTTAATTTTAAATACATTTTCCAAGAAGATATTATATAATGAACATTAGGGACAAGCTTTCATTGTGGCTCATGGATATTCTACAGGGGAAAACGCACTCATGCAAAGTTAAGCAAAGTCATCATAGCGTAACCTTTCCGGCGCTTTCTCACTGTTTTGTCCATAGATATCAAATTCGTAAACAATTTTCAGACAAAACACTCAGCATTTAAACACACATTATAACATTTCTTTTACAACAGTAACGAATTTACAACAAATAATCATCGTGACGTCGTAAACAAAGAGATTAAAAATCAGACTATTAAACGACTACGCTCGACCTTTACAATCCATCATGATGAATGATCAACTGTTATAAGTCTAATTTAATAACTGTCCAACAAGATGCGACTGTATCCGGTTTATTATATTTACGTAGACAACTCTGCGTGTTTCGGGTTTTGACACCCATCACCAGGAGCTCGTACAACAGTAATTACAGCTTCTGGCACTGGTCAACTGCAATGAATAAAATACGCTGCTACTATTCATTGCAGTTGACCAGTGCCAGAAGGTGTAATTACAGTTGTACAAGCTCCTGGTGATGGGTGTCAACACCCGAAACATGTAGTGTTGTCTGCGGAAATATAACAAACTGAATACAGTCGCGTCTTGTTGGACGATTATTAAATTTGATTCACGATGCACGGACCCATGAATATAAAATGTTACAAGTCTGTAATAATGCATTGTTAAAGTATTAAAACTGAAGAAATTATAACGAACTGAACACATATTCCATATGCAGTAAAAGAGCCATTAGTACAGAAGTTTCGTGTAGAAAATCGAAACTTTTGGTGACATCTGGCGGTAGTGAATTATATGATGAAGATAAAAGTAAACTGGACGGTGATGATTCAGGATCAATTAATGTGGAAATTCTTACCGACCCCGTAGGTCGAAATTGCACATATACTTCATGGGGCTTCTTACTTCTTTAACTTTTTACATTCTTCTAAATGTTACACATATCAAAACTTTTAAAATAAAAAGAGAAAAATTCAGTGTGATAATTTTTATTCAAAATCGTACTTCATTTGATTACCAATCGTTTTGACGCATATCTGTCACAGCGCCTGAGGCAGAAAAAATAACTTATACTGAGCGATATTTCCTTCAGTTCATTTGAAGCATAAGCAAAATTAGTAAATGCCTTATTTGTTAATTTGAAATTAGAATTAGCACTTGAGGCACAAGTCGTGACACAATACTTACTAAGAACCCAGGAGGAGGCTCAAAATCCGGCTCAAAACACATTTTCACAACACGGAGCATTATGGACATGTTATGTATTTGGAAAAAACAACAAGAAAATTTCCAAAATTGTCAAACAAATACGCTATTTCGTACACTGCTATAAAATAAGTATCATTAAACCACCGAATAAATTTTCATTCTAAAGTTTAGGAAAAATAATCGCGCGAATGTGATAGCCGGATACGATTTTGATTAGAACTTTTTAATCTTGAGAAAGTGTTCTATTTCCTTTTTCAAGCCAAACACGTAAGTTTACGAAGTTTTTATATTCTGATATCAGTGTTGTTGATTGCTTCGAATTCTTCCATTTGGTCTAAATACCAACTGACATATGAACTACAGATCAAATTAGTATTGGCCAGCCATTTAGATAAGGCAGTGGGTGTACCCAGGGTTATAGAGATGGTCTCATGAAGCTTTCACCACGTCTTGAGAAGATACATCTGCTTCCCTCTCAGGTAAGGGTAGGTACCCTCCCACACCACCCAACCACCGTGTAGCAGAAGCTTCGCAAGATTAGGCATTCTTAATGCAAAACCCGTGTACAACGCAGTAAGCTTTGCCTTCCTTGTATACACCATGTATGCCCGAAGTCTTATTGCCAGGTTCTCTTCTCTCCGTCTCCCATCTCCTCTTTTTATCATGGATCCTGCTTTCGTTACTTATCGTCCCATCACTCAAATCCTAACCTCTTACAGTCACTCACCAACTTTCCCTATCCCATTCTCAGGAGACGTTAAGTTACATTAGCTTACCCTTTTTTATTATTAGAAGAAGCAGCAGCAGCTAAGTTTTGTTGATTCAAGGGGAAGAAAAGCTATACATACTCAAGTATACACGTGGAAATTAGCCAATGTTAAGCCATAAATGGATCCTCTAAAAAGTTAAGTACACAGTATATATGCACATAATTGACCACACAAGTTTTGATGTAAGAAGCTAGACTCTTCTTTAAATAAAAAAGTAGTACGCCCTCAAGAAAAATATGGCGTGAATCTACGCTTTGTTAACTAAATGTATATAAGGATTAATCTATTGCAATTTATCATTCGTGTAACTTCCAGCTTTTAAGAAATTGTTACAATGAGACTTTCGTTCGAGTAGTCGATTCACTCTCAAGAAGTAGAAGGGCTACAACTGTAACAACGTTGCATGTGCTAATCGGCTACTGTTACACAAACTGGCTCCGAAATTATGGTAGATTCATTGAATTTTAATCAAATGCAATAAGAGGGTAAGGGACACGCTTTTGTGCCTTAGCTGCATAAACTATCTTAAATTCTCGAACGGGTCTTAGCACAAGAGCACCTCTGAACAATATTCATAACACTTCAATCAAAAAATTAATTTTTTATTCTTTACAGGGCAGCTGTAATTTTGTGTTATCTGCACGGACGTTCAATTTTAGGGCATTCTCGTCACAAAGTGTAACAACAGTTCTTATTTTAATTTTATGTTTATGGTTCCGTGCATCGATGATCTAGCTTGGCCACGTAGGAGGGAGGTAGCTGCGCAAAAAATATGACCAGTACCGGAGGATGTAGTTACAGTTTTGTGTACTCCTGATGATGGGTGTGGTTGACACCCGAAACTTGCAGAATAATAAATAGACTGCTTTGTGTTGAATCTCGTTGGACAATTATTAGCATAGATCTTATTAGGTTCTGCAGTACAAACCAAGTTTCATGGGCGTAAAAACAAGTTACATTGGAAGTTTTTATTTCAGTATTTAATTTATTCTTAAGGGAATGGAAGAGGAAACGCTCTGAACTGAATGGAAGCAAGTGGTTATCCCGGCATTTAAATTGCTCTTCATTTCTTCGCAAGTGTAACTGATTTGTTAATCTCAGTTCCTATCACACATTCAAAGAAGTAATTATATTAATCTACATACTAGTTTTCATTTATGAGGGAACGAACATCATCACACTGCAGAAAATAAATTAGTTTGTTAATATTTCTTACCTGAACTTTCAAAAGATGGACAAATATGACATTTTAAGTAGCCGTGTAACGTCAATAAGATGTTGATTTGAAAAGTACTGTTTGATGAGCAGTTGTTTCTTGTCTTTAGACAACTGAAGACACATGACTAAGACTGGATTGATCTGGCTCAGAATAGGGACGGCTGGCGAGCTCTGGTGAGTGCGGTAATAGAAAGTCATTCGTGTTCCATAAAATGGGAGGAATTTCTTGACTAGCTAAAAACCAGTTACCTTCTCAAGAAGGACTCTGTTCCATGGAGTTAGTTGGTTGGTTGTTTGGTTAGTTAGTTAGTTATTCAGTCACTCACTCAGTCAGTTCCTTAGTTAGTCAATAAAGAATAGTGCCGATGTTACGAATGCGTGGAGCCTTTACCGACAATCCCCGACACATTTTAAACGCGTTGTGCTTAATTAAGCACATGGACAACTTCCCCTCCAATGTCTTTGTTCTGAAAACTTATTAAACGCTGAAATGGAGAGTGGAAGTTATATCAAAGTCTCTCGTAACCCAAACAAATACAAACGGAAGCAAACTTGGCGTTACGACATATATTTTGTACAGACACTGTGAAAAGTGGAAGATAAAGAGAACTTACTTCCAGTTCCAAAGTAAACATTAAAATGGCCTGCCTATATGCATTGGACTTGCTCTGTTATGTGATTAGTTCGTACGTTATTTACTGCCGCTGTTTAACTGTAAAAGCTACACGGAGTCGACACTGTTGGAAAGTAAGTACAATGTGGATCGCAATGTGGTTAATGACACGTAAAGAGACAGGCATAGCCTAGTTCAAATTGTAGTTTTCGCCTTGAGAGTCTGACAAGAAAACGTATTAAAAACGGGTATATATAGATATAGCCTGCGAAAGATTCTGATGCATAAAGCCAGTCAATAAGAATAATTCATTATCAGGATTGTTAGTTAAAATTTAACGTGCTAAAATCCTTTTCTTACCTTTGTCATTTTTGTTGGTCGCAATGTCGCCATTAGACTGTCGGACTAGTGTGGGTGGTGGTGAGGATGAAGACCCAGTAACGGTCGCAACTGGGGAGCATTCCTCTCCTGCTGTAGTTGGTATCATATCATCCGTTGTCGAACCAGACACTGCGCCATCTGGGGGCTCTTCTCCGCACTCCTCCTCCCACTCCTCCTCCCCTAAAATGGTGTAAGATATGTCTAATAGCTTTAAAATGTTGATACAAATTGTCCACGTTTAAACAACGGCGACTCTTCTGACTGTTGTCTTTTGAGTTTTGATTCCACTTATTGTCTTCAAACTGACAGAGGTTTATCGGAGGAATACACAGCCTCCATCTTCAGGGACAGTATCCTGGTTTCTAAATTTTACCGTTCCATACTACCTCAGAGACCCGACCGTGGCTCTGTATAGACACATGTCCGCCTACAAAATCGAACCGTATAATGACTGTGATAACTACAGTTGTTACATGGACCCACTTCACTCGATCGTGCAGACGAAGGTAGAATGTTCTCCTAGAACAGCGGTTTTAACCTACAATACCGCGCCTACTTAGAAGAAATACTACAGTCGGCGTGAAGTTGGTTTTTCACCCAACCTTTCTAGTGATCATCCTCGTCACAGGGAATTTCGGTGGGACGGAGACGACAGGGAAGGTATGCAAAATCGAAGTTACAAAAACAGATTCTTTTACTGAAATTAAACCACTTAATATTTACCAGAGCACACATATCCTGCTCACTGCCTTGATATTTCCGAAGTGATCCCGTGGATAAAGCTTTCGCCACAAACGTCAGTTACTCTGTTGGTCACCTAACATCCCTTCTGTAATACGATCCCCGCACACATGCAACGGTTGCTAAGCAGAGAGCCCAAGTCTGAAATAGCAGAGCGAGCAGAACAAACTTGGACTTGCAGACGCAAACGTTTAAAAAATGGGGTTTAAATAAAACCGTTACATCTCAAGAAAGCCTGTTCCCGGGTTCGAACCTGGAACGGACGGATTCAGTTTCATGTTCAGTTACTTTACAGCTTGGTATCTATCAAAATCTTTAGAGAGAGAGAGAGAGAGAGAGAGAGAGAGAGAGTTCAAAAACAAATGCATACAAACATCATATTACGTAAATAATTGACAATCATGTAGACTTCCACGTACAATAGTAACTGGTTAAGAACATACTTGACAAGAAAAAAGTAATAATTACACTCATGAGGTTCGTCACCCCCGTGGTGTTCTATAAAATAACTAATGTAGAGTGTGCGTACTCGTCTAACACAACTATATTTATCAGTAGAATATAAAGTATTTTCTACATAAGGTACAAATACATGTTTCGGCGCTTGATAATGGCCATCTTCACGTTGTAGGACGACACAGTCAGCGCCGTAATCTTAGCACATCACACCCCAAAAACCTCTCCGGATACATACAGCTGCGATAGAGGAAATACCGCTACAAACCTCAACATTGAACATGAACACTGACACTTATGTTGTAAGTATACTGCCCAGACTTGGCCACTTTACACAAGGATATATATAACGCCAGTAATTGAACACAACCACTAACAACTACCCTATAATATCCACAGGTGGGACCCACCCCTGACCACACTAGATGCGACACATACAGCTACGCTCCGAAAAAACCAGCCAACCAGACTAGCACACAGCCTCGTCTCACATAATGGTCCTACAGCCCTCCATGGAGATCAGTTTTAGTCACACGCAGACTGTAGAATAATAAACTATGAACTAGCTAAGGCCTTGTGCCTTTAACATACACTGGTAGTAGAGTTCAGCGGAACTAAGGGGGGTAGTGTTAACCCTTACACGTTATTTCATTTTATTTTATTCTATATTTTACTTCACTTTATATTATTTTATTCTTATCTCATTTATTTGTTTGATTCTCGTTTCTACTCACAAGCATTGTATGAGAAAATTACACGACTAAGAGCATTATAACTCCACCTATGAAACTGTACAGATGAGGTTATTGTAATATTAGCCGGATTTGTGTAAAACAGTAAGATACTGCTAACAGCTACAGTAAGTTCATAAACTTAAAATTATAGTCACAGATGCTACATATTATTGTACATGGTATATTTTATTATTTAGTGTAATTACACAACACACATAGACATAATATGATACCTACCACATATTTAACTATAATAAGCTTAGACATTGCTTGGTAACAACAAGGACCCCTCACGTAAACCACACCGCCCAACCTTTCTGACAGATACGATATCTCGTGCCCACTTTACCCACTCCCTACCCCATATAAACAGCCCATGTATGTCTTAATAAGTATCTCATATACAACCTGAAGATGGCCATTATCAAGCGCCGAAACATGTAGTTGTACCTTGTCTAGAAAATACTTTATATTCTACAAACAAATATAGTTGTGTTAGACGAGTACACACACTCTACATTACTAATAACTACACTTCTAGGACGCTGATGCAGTAACTCCATGGAGCAAAACTCTTCGTGACAAGATAATGGGAGTTTGAGTTTACGTCGGGGATTGTACAGAATATAGTCTTTTGGGTTTTGGAACAAAATTACACCGTGTCAAATCTCACAAGGCTACAGTCTGAAGTTAAGGTTTTGCACCTAGTCAAGAAAATATCGACATTGCATAAAAACCTTGGGCTCATAACCATTTTTAAACTGATTAGTATTTGTCGAAATGCTCAATTACAATCTTCAATAATTTCGTCTGCATGTGAATCAACATTGTGAAATAAATGTTGGGCCATTTTTTTAAGAAATATCCTTCGACAGTTAGTATAAACTGACTGCAACAAAATGTGTCAAATTATTACTCATTTCACAGAACTCAACTTTGATTTTATATATTTCGTAAAGGAGATGAAGAATTGGTGTTGATTAAAAAAAACTGCTATATTTGATTAAGAAAGCAAATGTTTGCTGTTCCTACTCCTACATGGTGAATCATATTTTCACTTCTTGGAAAGCTATAAATTGTTAGTTTAATTATAACAAGATGACAGGCGAGTTTATTTCAGTTATATTCGTGGACTGTCATAATATTCAGAGGTTATCAAATATGGAGTTCAAATGAGCGGCCTTCTTTAGAAAGACACGTACGTACCTTATACCCAGGAAGGAAAGGGTCAAACTGGAGCAATATGCGTATTATAGACTACAGACACGAATGCGTTCAATAACCGGTTTCTTACCTCGGAGACTGTAACTTGCAGAGAAACCACGCGATGAGAATAACTAATCCAACAAGAAATATCAAGATTTTAAAGCCTTGCACAGCATGCAAAGAAAGGAATAAATAAAAATTTATCTGTTCAGCATTGGGGAGTATCAACACCTAAGACAACTGAAAACTTAAATAATTTGCATATAGGGAACAAAAGGAGTGCTCATGAAAAAATTATTTCACGTTATAACGTGTATCCTTTACGTAAACAAAAGCAGGATGTCGAGAAATTCCAAAATAGCGTTAAACCGCATATTAATAAACACCAGGTCAAAATTTTTGGAATACGAACATCATAAAAGCTGCTTTAATATAAGCCTGTTATGTATAAATCTGTGGCAGCAGTAATATTTCCAGTAGGCACAAATAGTTGCATTTTTCTCTTCATATGCGACATAAAAGTACAAGAGTTTTAAATGCAGTAGAATATCGTTAGGCAAAATAATTCTTCCTGGCTATCCACACCTACATCTTCCAAATTCCTACATAAGGAGCCAGAAGATGCAAGAAAAATATAAAGTGTCAGATTTTAAACATAATTCCCCGAAAACATATAACACTCATGATGTGATATCTCCCACTCTGAGCTGAAGCCACAACAGTTTTCTTCCGAAAAGGAGTACCTCCCTAAATAAACTGCAAAATTCCCTTTTATTTAAACACCACTGGACACACCTCAACACGGGCATATCTCAACAGCTCAGTTAAACTCTCTTAAATTTCGTCTTTTTGGGAACAGAATCAATTCCAACTAGTATCACTTGTATATACAGATGCTGGCTACAAAATCCCAGTGAGATAAAAACCAATTTAGCAAAGACACATACACCATTCAGTCACTTCACAATACTTCAACTTTGCTGCCTTAGCAGAAAAGCGGACTACATAACCAACAGTACTTGAGTTTTTGGAAGAAGTTTTCTGACAAAAATTATTACATCCAATACTAACAGAACGTCGTCTTTGATCATAAAATTATACGTCTGTAATTATAGCAAATACTGATCATTCTTTCAAATCACCCATCAGTCTTTATGAATACATTCTACATATAGAGGCCCATGATTAATATTACCAAGATACCATGCCTATACTCCAATGCAGTTAGCCAGTGATCCTTTATGCACACTGTACATCGATAAATGTGAATCAATAAACTGCATTTAACCATTCCTTCTTAATCTGCTCTTCTGTATTAACCACGAGAAAGAAATGATTTACACAGTATAAGCTGACTCTTCTAATACTCGCAGCTTGTAGAGGATTAGAATTTAGTCTCATTAGACAAGTCGTGCACCACTTTAAACTTTACTTGTAAATACACACACACACACACACACACACACACACATACACACACATATATATATATATAGTGTGTATGTGTGGTGTATGCTTGTGTACGTATGTATACGTCGCTTATATATAAGCAGTAACGTTCTTCTTCATAAACTATTCAAAGGCGTTGCACTTTGTATGAAACCAGTAGGTTTATTACCCAATCATGTGACATGAGAATTGGTCTCCATCCTGAAAAAGGTAAGTCAATTTTACACCACCACACCCTAGTTCTTCAAGTTTAAGAGTATCCTGTCATTTCTTCCTTGGTCTTCCAACAGGTATCTTCAGTTCAGATTTTAGATTAAATTTTCGCATGAATTTGTCGTCTCTACCAAATGCGCTTCATTCCCTGCCTATCTAGACCTCCCTAGGCTGATGGCACCAACAACTGTGTGTAGTTTTCTAGAAGCTCCTTTTATTTTATCTTGTCATACTTCCAAATATTCTGTTCAGCAACTTGTTTTCCGACACCTTCAATTCGTTCGTCCTTTCAGCTTGAAAACCACGTTGTGTACTCATACAAAATACAGGAAAAATTAGAGTTTCATAATTCTTTAATACTGCAATAGGACTGCATGGCGATTTTGTGACTCGTTGAGTTCGACTTCTTGCCTTGGTCATTTATCGAAAGGGCACCACGTGAAAGCGAGAATAAAAAAATAATGCTTTAATATTTATACGTATATACAAGAGACGTAAAGCCAAGAGATTCTGGACTAAATAGTGAACTGCATTCCCGACTTTTATGTACGTTATTTTGACTTATTAGCGTCACAACTTGGATGAATTTTTAAGTATCTGCCTCTTAGGATTTGAGTTCCCATTCCGGTGACGCGACGTACACAACTTGGAAGAAATTTTAAGTATCTGCCTCTTACGATTTTAGTTCCCATTCAGGTGACGCGACATACAGGTCATTCAGTTTTCTCCACAGTACCTTTCTAGACCGTCCTCGTTACTGCACTCTGCTACTTAAAGCTTCTGTGGTTTCGAAGATTCAGTTGTTCCAGGATATACTGCTGTTGCACGGAGTAATCGGATCCCCACCTTTCGAAGATAGGACGTTCCTTCGAGAGTTCGGGTTCCGACTACCCACTGACTGAGCGTTATATCCCAGAAAAACGGACAAACAACAACATCGCTGTGATAAGCTCAAGATTCTGTTATTTTCTTCACAGCATTTCTATTTTCATCTAGTACATGAGAGTGGCAAATGCGAAAAAAAATTTCCTAATCATTTAGCATATCCTACGAGTAAAGATGCTTCAAGCCGGTCTCAGTGTTCGCGCGGTCTAAGGCGTAGGTCTGCGGCCGCTAGTCCGCTGAGATTGTGGGTTCGAATCCCACCGGGGGCATGGATGCCTGTTGTGAATGTTGTGTGTTGTCGGGTACAGGTCTCTGCGACGAGCTAATCACTCGTCCGGAGGAGTCCTACCGACTGTGGTGCGTCGTTGTGTGTGATCTAGAAACCTCGTGCATGAGGAGGCCCTGTCCCACTGGGGGGGGGGGGCGCCTGTCGCGCCAAAAAAAAGAACTTCAAACACAAGACACAGTTTAAGTGTCCGCTAATGACAGATAATTACAAATGGCAAAGGGAAATATCGTTGTAATGCCTGTAGTGGTTTAGGTTACAATTATGTTCGTAATCGCCCTACACAACTTAGTTCTCCCAGTTTCTGATACTTCTGACATATATCTTACACTAATTCATGTGGCCCTCTCGTACGGACAAATCACCTAGCTTCCTGCGGAATGTTTACATTTGAGCGCCCTTATAATTCCTTCAGTCACAAATCCTGAAACGCAGTGCAATAAGTCTGAATTACAATATGCAGCAGGAAAATGAATGAAAAATATGTAGTATAATTACGAAGCAGTTTTACTAGCACTGTACACCACTGTACCATCCTTTGACGATGATATCTATCTGGAACGTATCTGTCAATAAGTTCGTGTTCATTGTGCCTGCATATCTGTCACAACAAATATGCTGCTGTTTTTTTACTCCGATATATATAAACTGGTTCATCTACCTGGAAAAAATATCTACGTCAACCTAACACGATGGCTGCATGCGATGAAGTCTTAGGCTGATCAGTCGTGCCAATACAGAATAAAATTCAGACATTTCTAACAGCCTCCATCACGAACTGAAGTAATAAAATATACAAGTTAGCCAAATTTAACAAACCTTTTACGCATAAACTTAATGAAACCCAGTCCCCAGCGACCAAGAACAAACTCACGCCAACCATGGAAATATCTGACAAGCCCCACTGATAATTTATGAAACGTAGAACCTAAAAATGGGTGTGCACCGAATCAGTATGTTTCGCCAGAGCCCCACGTAGGGGAAAGTCGCCTAATATGGGGAGGTTTTTTTTTAAACTGCTATTAAACTTAGGAAAATGTTGTAAAACTTTTCAAAACACAAGTAAAACTTAATTTAATTAATGAAGAGACAGTTGTTACATAAATATCGTACATTATGAAAAGAAAAACGGAAGTAAAATTCGTTTAAATAAAAGTTTCATCTCCCGAAATTAGGCGCACAGGTGTTCCTAATTTGGGGAGGTGAGTGCGCCTAATTTGGGGAGGTGAATAATTTTCACAGAAAGCATAAGGAACAGTTACGAAATACAAAAAATACAAATACAAAGAATAAAAATAAGAACACAACAGTGTTTATCCCTGACAAGGCTCACAAACAAAATCTTCCTCCATACCAGCACAAAGTGTGTGTGCCCATCTGAAATATTTCACGCATCGTATCTAGTCTTCTTCATTGTGGTCTTCAGAGAAACGATCAGTACAGAACACACAATCAGTGTCTTGTTCCTCATCTCCTTCCGTCGAATTGTCAGCGAAAGTAACAGCTAGGTCAATTTCCGAATGTGATGGAGTGTCAGACGGAGCTGGGTCCCGGCAAACCCTTCTACTCCGTCTTTTTGAAGGACCAAGAAGAGCATTCGACCCAGGTTGACTGGTTTTGGATTTAGTGGCCTGTTTTATCTTCTTTTCTGAGTTGCCTCAACAAATTTTTTGTAAGGTGAACTCGTTATTTTCTTTGCTGTTACACCACGAGGATTGGCTTTAGGTTCAGGCTTGGCACAGCGCTGATATCTGATGATCGGAGAGCCTCAGCAGAAATGAAAGGCGAAAAATTAGCAGAGCTGAATGATGTCTGATCGCTGGTCTTTACCAAAGCAGGATGGTTCACAGGAGCAGCATCTTAGTCCTCTGAGGTCAGAGGGAAATCATATGGTCTGAAGATGTTCTTGTCACAAGGACAGAGGCCTGTCGCCCGGAACCCATTAGCCGCTATTTGGCCTGTTGCAGCTCGCTTGTATGCATTTCCGAATAGTTCGCCAATTTGGTAGACGGTGACAATTCCCCTGGGTGTGAACGGAGCCATTTTTCAATTCCTTGGCAGTAGAATATTTTCAGGGGCCCATAAAAGCTTTATCCAAGGGTTGCATTTTGTGGCTGCTGTGAGGCTGGAGGCAAATAATGTCAACATGATTCTCTCGAGCTAAAGTAATGACCTCCAGGTTCCTGGTGTGTGAATACTGCCCGTCCAGTACTAAGATAACAGGATCGTCTTTTGTCAGTTTTGTATGTTTGATGAAATGAAGAAACCACTGGGAAAAAATTTCGCTCTGTATCCACCATGAGGGATGGCACGCGTGGATTGATCCAGGCGGTGTGTCATTCATCAGTTCTTGTTTCATATTTTTTCTTGGAAATACAAGTAACGGAGAAATGAAGTGTCCAGTTGGACTCATACAGTTGACGACTGTCACAA
>Ga0123355_10002450_pt1 | contig 26230 bp, 17 predicted proteins | sample TergutEmb28metaG_3_FD_89872 | JGI IMG/M metagenome (GOLD analysis project Ga0123355, IMG submission 89872) | Embiratermes neotenicus P1 segment gut microbial communities from Petit-Saut dam, French Guiana - Emb289 P1 | ecosystem: Host-associated > Arthropoda: Insects > Digestive system > Gut ...
GGTGCGCTCTTAGGCTATTGTATTTAGCCTGTAATGCACTTCTATCTGGAGGCCTTGAAACATAACCTTCACGCACAACCAAACTTCTATAAGCCGCTTCAACTTCTGCTGCTGCAGTATTTATAGCAATTTGAGTAGCCGCTGCATTAGCTAAAACGCTTAAACCTTCAGATTGTGCCGCAACTGCAAGTACTCTAGTTGCTGTTGTGTACCTAGCAGTATTTGAAACTCTGGGTGCTAATCTATTAAGCCAATAAATTAACTGTAATCTGCAAATTTCTACATTTGGATATCCCGGAACAGAACTTCTTAAAGTAAGTGCATTATATGCCGCACGAATTGTTTGCTCTGCATTATTAACTTGGGCTTGCGTTGCATTTGGATTATTTCTAACCGCTCTAGCAATATTTAATACATTTCTACCCGCACCATAACTTGCAGCAGTATAAATGTTAGGAGTTTGTGCCGCTGCAGCATTTAACCTATCACGAAGGCGATAATACCATGTATCCAAGGCATCTCTATCTGTAGGATTAGGAGGTGGATCAGGAGTTAGCGGGGGCACAGGAGTTGTAGTTGTTGCCAAACGCAATGCATTATATGCCGCATGTAATGCGTTGTATGCTGATACTACATGTGATTGTCTTACAGTAGGAGGTGTTTGACTTGCACCAAAAACAACAGTCATGCCATGTTCGATAGCAGCAAGTGCAATGTTTCTTGACGCAACAGTATATCTTGTTGCACCATTCTCTACCCTATTACCTACAACACCTAACTTTCTAATTAGATCTGTCAAGTCAAGAGGACAGTTACAAGGATTATTACCACAAGGACCAGGGCCACCTGTATCACAATCGCAAGGGTCATTACCACATGGTCCTGGGCCTGGGCCATCACCTGGCCCTAGCGGTGGAACAAAAGGAGTTCCTATTGTAGGCGCAGTTATTGTCAATTGGAAGTTTGTACTTCTATCACTATCTAAATTAGAATTTGTCGGATGTAATGCCCTAAAGCTAACATTCCATGTGCCTATATACCATGTGTGGAAGTTTATAATGTAATGGAACACACCCGGCATATCTTGAGGTACGATTGCAGGAACAGTAAACTCGCCTCTAGGAACATCGTTTACATACATAACAAATCTAGTTACTATGCTTGCCGTACGAATATCGATAAATCCTAACGACTGCCCACCACCTGCTATATTTATACTTAACGGAGGAGGATTAAGAGTTTGACTTAATTCTGCGTAAAGCCTAATATCGCTCGTTGGATTAAAAGGAAAAGCTTGTACTGCGCCTAGTGCCGGACTTGTATGCCAATTTACGATATCGTTTTGCAGTCCAGCAAATGGCAAACCTATATCTGCCCAACCTACAGTAGTGCCGCTTAGCGTAGTATGCTGAAACACTGCCGGGTCGCCCGCCAAATACGGATGCCCCGCTATAGTAAAGGTTACAGTAACAGCTTGGTCAACAGGAATAGGGTTTAACCAAAGTGCAGTAAGTACCATGTCGCTAGTCACCCTTCTGTCTACGCTAAACCAACTAAGTTGCCCGTCTGGCGACCAACCTAGAAACTCGTTGCCCACAATATATGGCTCTGGATAAGGCTGTACTAACTGAGTTCCCCAATACACTTCTTGTGCAGACGGCGAACTTAATCCTGGTGCTGCCACATTAAACGAAACAAAGAATCTTTCTACTACCCAATTTGCAAAAATATGTATTGCTGTTCCACCACCAATTGTGCCTGTTACTGTCGAAGGGAATGTTATCGGCTCGCCACGCCTAGTATGAATTGTCCAACCAGTAAAAGTTGCACCAGGGTGAGTCAAAGTACCAGGGCTGTTAATAGTGTCACCAACACGAAGACCTAACTGAGGGGGTATTTGTTGCTGGGTAGGTAATTGGTAATACTCTAATCCATGATGAAAAAATACATTATATGTCCTTTCGCCCCAAATAGCAAATATGGTTAGAGGACTAGTTACTTGATGTGTTAAAAACGGAAAGAACCCCCAACCAGTATTTGTAACATTACCGTCTGCATCTACTACTGGTGCACCTGTAACAGGGTCGCGTAATATTTCGGCTGTCCATCCTTGAAAATCCACTGTACTACCACTAGGAGGAGGTGGCGGCTCCACTAACCCCAAATGCGACACATACTGCGGTGGCACAACATCCAATCCACTTGTCAAGTTGAAATCTACTCGCCAAGCCCAAACAGCATGCAAACCAAAGCCTGCACCCGATGTAGCAGTACCTGCTGTAGCTAAAGCTACAGGGTCTCCCCAAGCCGTAAATGCCTCACCACCAGGGGTAAGACTCCAATGTCTAAATACTGCTCCATTTATATAGTCATTTGGAGGAATTGGCCAATGTCTGTTCCTTACCCAAACACTACTATGGAAATGATTTCCGCGCGGATTAACTGGTGCTGTTGGAATTAAATTAGAAGGTATAGTCCCACCCGGAGCTACTATAACTGGATGAACTGGTGAACCACCGTGCGAATTAAATGTAACTTGAAAACGACCTGTCATGCGAGTCCATGCAGCAACAGCATTAGTATGAGCAAGCCCCATTTGTCCGCCACCATTAGCACCTATAACCCAAGTTACTCCCGCATCATCAATAACAATAGAATAAGAATCCCCTGCTGCTACAAAAACAATAGAATATGGTCTTAGGTTATTTGATTGTGTATCTATTCTTGTCGGAAGAGAAGCATTACTTATTCCGCCTCCTCGTCCCCAAGCCCAAAGACTGCCATCAGCCCCAACAGCCAATCCGTGATTAGCCCCTCTAGCAGCCTGCACAACTGGACGGCCTATATTGACTAGCCCCGCTGTGTTATGGACAGTTCCTGTCCTGCCATTAGCATTTGTTTCACGGTTAGCAGCATTATTGCTACCAATACCACCCCATGCCCACAAATCACCATTAGCACCTATTGCAAACATACCAGCTGTTTCTGTTGTGTTTGAACCATGAACTGCAAGTGCTACAACATTATTTTCCATCCTGTAATGACTAAGTGAATGATTATCTATCCTAACACCATGACTAGAATTATTATTACCTGTTGCCAGCATACCAACAGTTCCCCTTCCTGCTCCTATCAATTGGCCACACTTAGTTACTGCAAATATTCCACCACCTACAATTTGTACCGATCTAATACCATTTGCTGGAAGCATTGAATGTACCCCATCTCTTCGTTGTGGGGTGTTTGCGTTAGCAGTTCCACTATTAAAAATCTGACCGCTGGCACCTGCACCCCAAGTCCACAGCGTACCATTTCTACAAACTGCCGCTGCCGTCCTTAGGTTGCTATTAGCAGAGCGTCTTGCTGAAGTGGAAACTTGAATGAAAAAATAATCTGCCCCTGTGCTAAGTTGTGTTGGCACTGTCCTGTTAGTATCATTGCCAAGTCCCGATACTCCAGTACCTCCTTCGCCCCAAAACCATATATTGCCATATCTACATACAGCAAAAGAATGCCTAGCACCTGCCGCAACACTAATAACGCTTGGATTATCTGGTGTACCCGTTGGCAAATGCTGACCATCTATCCTAACTGGTGTAGGCACAGCCGTATTAGCATTTGAACCATTTCCAAGCCTACCATATTGTGAGTTACCCCAAGCCCAAATTCCACCACCTGTGCAAATACCAAGACTGTGATCTTGCCCTGATGAAATATATGTAAAAGATATATTCCATGGTGCAGTACCACTTAAAGTGATCGGCGATGCGTTTGCCACAATATTCGCCATGTTTGCTGATGCACTTTGTGTACGATTGTTATCACTAACAAACCCACCCGTTACAAACATCGTAAAGACACTTGCAATAAGTAAGGCAAATAACAAAACACCTGCAATTAAAATATTGCGAGATTTACTCCTGTTAGCATTATAAACACTTGCCGAATAATTATTTGGCGTTTGGGATTTATTATTTAGTAACCCCCCCCCTACTGTGTTTTGTATTTTAATTTTATTTTTCATTTCTTAAAAATTTTCTCCTTTTTATTTTTCTTTATAAACACTTCTCCAAGTTGCTTACAAGATTTTTTATGTTTTTTCTTTAGTATTTAGATGATTTCTAATCATCCATGACACCTATTAATGTCGTTACTAATATATTAACATACTGTTGAATTGTATGTCAACAATTTTTTCATATTTTTTAATAATATTTTAAATTTATTTTAAGCAATTGTTTTGAGTAAATATTGTTGCTTTAATTATAAAAATGTGTTATACTTAAGCAATACTTATGAAAATCAATGTTAGTACCTTATGTAAAATTGGTGGGCGTGAATATAATCAAGATTATATGGCGCATTCCGTTTCTGACACTGCGGCTTGTTTTGTCGTGTGTGATGGACTTGGCAGTTATGTAGGTAGCGAAGTCGCCTCTCGGCTTTGCGCTACACATATTATAGATGATTTTAACGAAGTTAAAAATATCGACACTGCAAAAGCGGCCAAACGCAATTATTCTGAAGCTTATTTAGAAAATGCCCATAATCATGTTGTGTCTTATAAAGACCGTAACCCTGTAATTTCGACTAGTTGCACTACCGTAGCCTGTGCTGTTACCGACGGAAAAACTACGACTTTATCACACATAGGCGATAGCCGAATTTATTTTTTTAAGAAACATAAATTGGCGTATCAGAGTAAAGACCATTCTTTAAGTCAAATTGCTGTTGATATGGGGCAAATTACCCTTCATGATATTCGCACGCATAAAGACCAAAATAAACTTACTAGAGTTTTGGGTTCAGACTATTACGCCGACCCTGATGTCGAAGTTATAACTACTCCCCTATCTGTAGGTGATAGTTTTATTTTATGTACTGACGGATTTTGGGAATATGTTTACGAAGAAGAAATGGAACAAGATTTAGCTAGTAGCGCTAGCCCTACCGAAGCGTTAGAAAAAATGGAAGCTAGACTTTTGGGTAGGATTGGTAAATTTAACGATAACTATACTGTAATTGTGGCAACCGTTATGCCCGATACTGTTAAAAAATCCGCTAGCAAAAAAGGGGTAACAAATGCATAATAAACAAGTTAGAACAAACAAAAATATTTGCCTATATTGTTTTGGCGACCTAAACCCTGCTAGGATTTGCACCAGTTGTCAAAAAAAAGCGGATGATTCGCCTGCCCCTGCCCATCACTTACCTCAACGCACAATGCTAAACAATCGTTATTTGATTTGTAAAGCACTTGGTGAAGGCGGTTTCGGAATAACATATCTAGCATGGGATTTGGCACAAGGCATCAAGTCGGCAGTTAAAGAATATTTTCCGTCGGGTTATGTAAACCGCACCCCAAAGGGCAACAATGTTATAATCAACGAAAAGAAAAATCAAGCTGCCTCTAATAGAGGTTTGCGTCGTTTTATTGATGAGGCTAAAATTTTGGCTAAATTAAAAAATCTTCCAGGCATTGTTTCGGTTAGAGATTTCTTTTCGGCTAACGGTACAGCATACATCGTTATGGAATTTCTTGACGGAATTTCGTTAAAAAAATATATGCAGCGAAAAGGCGGCAAAATTACTATGGACGAAACTCTTACAATTTTGCGCCCTATTATGGAATCACTAATTCATGTACATGAATTAAATTTGATTCATCGTGATATTTCTCCTGATAATATTCTTATTACTAGATACAACGAAGTTAAGCTAATTGACTTTGGTGCAGCAAAACAAAGTAACTTAGACGGCAAAAGCTTGTCTATTGTACTAAAGCAAGGTTTTGCACCAGAGGAACAATATCGTACTCATGGTGAGCAAGGTGGCTGGACGGACATTTATGCCCTTGCTGTTTCTATATATTATTGTACAACTGGCAAACTGCCGCCAGAGAGTATCCAACGAATGTACAAAGATACTATTATAAAGCCCTCTGAGCATGGTGCAAGCATTACCCCACTTCAAGAATCTGCTTTAATGAAAGCGTTAGCAGTTTATGCAAAAAACCGTTATCGCACAATGGAAGAAATGATTAAAGGGCTTTATGGACAGAGAGCTAAATTGCCAAATACAATTGCTAACACAAGCAACAGAACTAACTTGCAAGAACCAACCATCTCTAAGCCTCACTCTAATAGCATTGGTGCACTAGGTGGCAACAGTTTGCACTCACAAACTGCAAGAAGCCATGCCAATAGTGGCATGAGTGTGCCAGAGAGAATAAGTCAAACAAGCAGGCAAAATACGCAAAATACTATTCCAAAAACTTTAGACCGCCATAATATAACTCCTAAAACTTTAGATGAAAGACGAAAAGAAATTGCCGAAAATCGTGCAAAAAGGTTAGCAGAGTTAAATAAAAGATTTGATAATTAAATACAAAAAAGACTGTCTGAAATAGGACAGTCTTTTTGTTGAGTGCTGAATTTGTGGGCTTTTTGTTTTCCGTCATTGCGAGCGTATGCGAAGCAATCTAGAATATTAGAAAATTAATCCTAGTTTGTTTTGAGGGTTAACCCATCTAATATTCTGGATTGCTTCGCATACGCTCGCAATGACGAATTACAAAAACAACTTATGAAAACTTTCATTAAGTCCACGAATTACGCACTCCCGTCTTTTTTGTAAAATACTTTTAAGTGTTGTGTAATATAAAACTTTTTTGCAAAAAAGTTTTCAAGAAAAATCTACTTGCTTGCCATATACTTGTAAACTGCTTGTTTTGCTTTTGCCTCTTGCTCTGCTTGCTTAAACAATTTATCAGCCAATTCTGAATCCGCCGCTTTTAGACTTGAGTATCTTTTTTCGCCCTTTATAAAGTCTATATAGTTGCCGCTTGGGTCTTTACTGTCTAAGCTAAACGGATTTTGAGCATTCTCTGCTTTTCGTGGGTCATATCTATAAAGTGTCCAGTAACCAGCCTCAACCGCTTTTTTACCCTCTGCTATTCCTTGACTCATGTCAATACCATGATTGATACAAGTAGAATATGCAATAACAATACTCGGCCCTTTATAGCTTTCTGCCTCTGCCATTGCTTTAATAAGTTGGCTATTATCTGCACCCATGCACACTTGCGCAACATAAATGTTACCGTAACTCATAAGCATTTGCCCTAAGTCTTTTTTAACAGTACGCATGCCAGCGTACGCAAATTTTGCAGTTGAACCTGTAGGTGTCGCTTTGCTCGCTTGCCCGCCTGTATTAGAATAAACTTCGGTGTCCATTACCAAAACATTTATATCTTCACCGCTTGCCAACACATGGTCTAGACCACCAAAGCCAATGTCATATGCCCAACCATCGCCGCCAAACGCCCAAATAGATTTTTTAACTAACACATCTACACTCTTCCCAATGTTTTGGAGGGCTTCTTTTAGTTCGCCTTTTGCTGTTTTTATACTAGCAGGTAAACTCGCCTTAATTTTATCTGCTGTTAGCTTGCTAGCTGTAGCATCGTCATGGTTTTCTAGCCACTCACTTAAAGCAGCTTTTAATGGATTTGTTACAGGGTATTTTAATACACTTATAATTTCTTGCTTTAGCTTTTCTGTTCTGACACCATACGCTAACTTAAAGCCATATGCAAATTCTGCGTTGTCTTCAAAAAGGCTACTCGCCCATGCTGGCCCCTCACCCTTATCATTTACGGTATAAGGACAACTAGGACTAGAGCCACCATAAATACTAGAGCAACCCGTTGCGTTGCCAATAATCATTCTATCACCAAATAATTGGGTTAGTAATTTTATATAAGGTGTTTCGCCACAACCAGCACACGCTGCACTAAACTCAAAAAGTGGCTTAATAAATTGACTACCTTTTACAGACAATGGTTTTGCAAAAGCACTGTCTGACACATCCCTCTCAGGCAAACTAGCACAATAATCCCAATTTGCCATGTCAAACTTGGCGTCAACAAGTGGCACCATTTTAAGTGCTTTATTTTTAGATGGACACACATTAACGCAAGAGCCACAACCCATACAATCAAGTGGCGATACTTGAATTCTATAATCTAGCCCTTTTATGTCTGGTTTAGTTTTTATAGTAGCCATGCCCTTAGGTGCTTTTGTTTGTTGTTTATTGTCTAACAAAAACGGTCTTACGCTTGCATGTGGACAAACAAAACTACACAAATTACATTGTATGCAGTTTTCATGTATCCAAGAAGGAACACCGTGTGCCACCCCTCTTTTTTCAAATTGGCTAGTAGCTGTTGGCACAGTGCCGTCCACTGCAAAACTAGATACTGGCAACTCATTACCTTTATGCGACAAAATTGGTTTAATAAATTTTTGATAATATGCGTTTTTAGAATTATCAACCTCCAACGCACCAGTTTTGGCCGCTACCCATGCTGTCGGCACCTTCACCTCAACGAGTCCCTTTAACGCATTATCTATAGCATCTAAATTTGATTTTACTACCGCTTCACCTTTACGACTATATGATTTTTCAATCATGGCTTGCATGTGTTTTTTGGCATCGCTATATGAAATAATATTAGCTAGCTTAAAGAACACCGCTTGCATTACACCATTGATTTGCTTTTGACCAGCTGCCCTTGCTATGCGACTAGCATCTATTATATAAAATTTAATTTTTTTATTTGCTATAAGCTTTTTCATTGACGCTGGCAATTCTTTATCTAAATCTTTCTCGCTAAAAGGACAATTCAATACAAAAGTCCCGCCGTCAACTAAAGAGCTAACCATGTCGTACCTAGTAACATAACTTGGTGCATGGCACGCAACAAAATCTGCTGTATCTATAAGGTAGCTAGACTGAATTTTTTCCCTGCCAAATCGTAGATGCGAAACAGTAAAACCGCCCGACTTTTTAGAATCGTACTCAAAATACCCTTGTGCATACATATCGGTATTGTCGCCAATTATAGTAATTGCATTTTTATTAGCACCAACTGTACCGTCGCCACCCACACCATAAAACTTACATCTTGTTGTGCCTTTAAGACTAGAGTCAACTTTTGTTTTGATAGGTAAATTTAAGTTGGTAATATCGTCATTTATACCAACAGTAAAGTTATTTTTAGGCGAATCTAACGCTAGATTTTCAAATACAGCATTAACACAACTAGGAGTAAATTCTTTGCTAGCTAAACCATATCTACCACCAACAACTTTTATGTGGTTTATATTTGCCTCAATCAGTGCCGTACAAACATCTTTATATAACGGCTCGCCGCCACTGCCAGGTTCTTTACATCTATCTAAAACTGCAATTCGTTTAACTGTTTTAGGAATAGCGCCAACAAAATCAACAGCACTAAACGGACGATATAGTCGCACTTTAAGTAAGCCTAATTTTTTGCCTTTCGAGTTTAAGTAATTTATAGTTTCCTCGGCGGCGTCTGCACCACTACCCATCATTATAATGATCTCGCTAGCATTCGGGTCGCCCACATAATCATATAAATTATATTTTCTACCTGTTAATTTTGCCACCTTGCCCATCATATCTTTAACGATTTGTGGTACAGCGTTATAGTATTTATTAGTAGCTTCTCTGTTTTGGAAATAAGTATCAGGGTTTTGTGCAGTACCCGACTGGTGAGGATGCTCTGGATTTAATGCTCTTTTTCTGAACTCCTCAATATCTTTTAAGTCAACAAGCGGCAAAATGTCTTGATAATCAATACCATCAATTTTACTCATCTCATGGCTTGTCCTAAAGCCATCAAAAAAATGAATAAACGGCACTTTGCTTTTTAAGGTAGCCAAGTGCGACACAAGTGCCATATCTAAACTCTCTTGAACAGAGTTAGAACAAAGCATAGCAAAGCCTGTTTGCCTAACAGCCATAACATCAGTATGGTCGCCAAAAATGCTAAGCGCATGAGCCGCTAACGCTCTCGCACTTACATGAAAAACTGTAGGCAACAACTCGCCCGCAATTTTATACATATTAGGTATCATAAGCAGCAAACCTTGGCTTGCTGTGTATGTAGTAGTTAAAGCACCCGCTTTTAGGCTTCCGTGTACTGCGCCTGCAGCGCCGCCCTCAGATTGTAATTCAGCAAGTTTAAGCACTTGCCCAAACATATTCTTGCGCCCTTTGACCGCCCATTCGTCAGCATATTCTGCCATAGAACTACTTGGTGTAATAGGATAAATAGCAGCTACTTCGCTAAACGCGTAGGCAATATGACTTGCAGCCACATTACCATCTATTGTCATTTTTTTCATGTATATTACCTTTTATATAAAATCTACTATTTTTTCTAAAAACTTTTTAGAGTTTAGCTTTTTAGGAGTAATTTTAGGACGACTAAACATTCCGATAAGGTCGCCCGTCATAAAGCCGCTTTCTATTGTGGTTAGCGTAGCTTTCTCTAGCTTGTTCGCAAAATTTATAAGTGGCTTATTACCTTCCAACTCGCCCCTTTTTCTTAAAGCACCTGTCCAAGCGAAAATTGTTGCAACAGAATTTGTAGATGTTTCCTCACCTTTTAGATGCTTATAATAGTGTCTTGTAACCGTGCCGTGTGCTGCCTCGTATTCGAACTTGCCGTCTGGGCTAACTAGTACGCTTGTCATCATTGCAAGACTACCAAAACTAGCTGCGACCATGTCACTAAACACATCACCATCATAATTTTTACAAGCCCAAATAAGTCCGCCATTACCTCTCATAATTCTAGCAACTGCATCGTCAACTAAAGTGTACTCGTAATAAATACCCGCCTTATCAAACTGGCTCTTAAATTCTTTTTGATAAATTTCTTCAAAAATATCCTTAAAGCGATGGTCGTAAATTTTACTTATCGTATCTTTTGCACTAAACAACACTGGTGTTTTTGTGCTTAAGCCGTACATAAAACAAGCCCTTGCAAAACTGTCTATAGAATTATCTGTATTATGAATCCCCTGAATAATTCCGTCGCTCTTAAACTCTGCAATAGTTTTTTTAGATTGTTTGCCATCTTTACCAGTAACAACCAACTCTGCCTTGTCGCCTGCTTTTGTCAAAAACTCTTGATTTCTGTACATATCACCATATGCGTGTCTAGCTATTGTAATAGGTTTTTTCCAGCTAGATACAAAACTTTTTATACCCTTTGCAATAATAGGACTTCTAAAAACCGTACCATCTAATGCCGCCCTAATTGTACCATTTGGCGACAACCACATTTGCGACAACTTGTATTCAACTACTCGTTGAGCATTAGGAGTGATGGTCGCACACTTTACACCAACACCTAACTCTTTAATTGCATTAGCTGAATCGACAGTAATTTTATCCCTAGTAGCCTCTCGCTTTTCTAACCCTAAATCATAAAACTCAGTGTTAAGTTTTACAAACGGCTTAATCAAAATATCTTTTATGTAATCCCACAAAATGCGAGTCATCTCATCACCCTGCATCTCAACAATCGGGGTTTTATATGTAATTAGGTTTTTCATATAAAATAATTATAGCACAAGCTGAATTTATTGACAAATAAATTCAGCTTGTTAAAAGCAAATTATTCACTTGAGGAATTATTCATAATACCTTGTAGCAGCGTTTAGAGATGATGAACGGAATGTTATTTTTTTAATGTTTAACTTATCCTTTAGAAGTTCATAAAATATCTCGCAAAAATTTTCGCAAGTCGTAACTTTTTTTGTAATAGTTACCCTACACTCTGGATGCGAGCGTACAAGTGGATGATTAAGTTTTTTAGGTCTAACTGCATCTACTCTAGATGCACCATTGCGAATACCCGCTGCCTCGTAACCTGCAAGTAAATGTTCTATTATCGGATCGCCTTCTTGAAAAATAATGCTATGATGAAAATTGTCGGACACTTCCTTTATTAGCTTTACCGCCTCTTTACAAGGGTATGCAAAACCAGTGCGAGCATCTACATTGCCAGCAATTTCTATCTCTATATATCCAGAATGCCCATGCAGAAATTGTGCCTCGCCCTCGGTGAAATTCATAAATCTATGAGCATACTGAAAATCCCATTTTGCTATTGAGCGCGCTTCGTCGTTATTTGTTTTTAATGTAGTCTTTGCTACTGCTTTTGCCATTTCTTTTTTTCTCCTAATCTTTAATCGGCTTTGTTCTATTAAATTATTGCCATTATTTAATCATGTTAAACCGTATACTGCTTCGCTAATAATCAACTACTTAAAAATTTATAAAACAAATTTTTCGGCAAGAAATTTTATTTTATGTCAAAATGCAATGTTTAGATTTAGTGTATTATTGACTAGTGAAGGGAGAAAATTCAAAAGCAACTAGCCCCGTTAGTGGCATACATAGATTAAAAGAACAAAAAGAAAAAGCTAAAAAAAATAGTTTTTTAGCTAGTGCGTCGTTTAGAAAAGTCATAAAATACATAGCAATTGCCTTAGGTTTACTAGCCTTAAGCAACGCTAATATTTTTACTGTTCGTCCATTTGGAGCCGCACTTTTTATCACACTCGTACTTTACAATGTCAACTTTTTTATTGTTGCTTTTTTGTTTTTAGGTAGCGAATTTATAGGTGGCGGTATTTGGGGGCTTGCTAGCAGTGGAATTATTATAGCTGCTATTGGACTACTTGTACTTATAAAGTCAAGAAGCAAAAGACGACAAAAACAACTAACAAAATGGCTTTGGCTAGTCGCCCCTATCTTATCAGTTGTCGGAATTGCTAGTCTAATGCCATTCACCGAAGTTAGCATTTTTAATGTGGGCGTATTTGCCATAATTGCAGTTATTGCTGTTCAAGCGGCTAGAATCGCCTTAAAACCGATACTAATCGAAAAATTAAAATATAAACTACTAGAAATCGACATAATCTGCCTTGCAATTTTGATTCTCGCAGTCGGCATGGGACTATCGTATTTTAATTTTTTTAATTTCCCAATTAGCATACTAGTTGCAAGTTTTTCTATTTACATAACAGCAAAAACCGCAGGTCCTAGCAAAGCTATAGTTGTCGGGATTTTGTTTGGAATAGGCCATGCAATTCAAATGTTTAACCCAATAATAATTGCCGCTTATGCAATTGTAGGGGTGCTAGCTGTTGCCTTTTATTCTGCACCAAAAATTCTTATGCCAATTGCTGGAATTTCGGGTTACTTAATTTTTAGATTTTTCTTTCTTGATGATACAAGTTACTTTTATATGTGGGTCGCTGCTGTCGCAGGTGGCGGCTTGTTTTTTATGTTTATACCCGCTAGAGTTACAAAAAGCATTCGAGAGTATCTGTTTGACTCACACGAGAAAATCGCCGTTAGATATATGATTCAGCGAGACAGAGAGGGGCTAGCTAAAAGGCTTTACATGGCCTCAAATGTTTTTAACTCCATGAGTAGCACGCTTGCCACATTTGATAGCCCCTCCCCTGATTTTAGCGGTAGTCTAGCTAATAAATGTTGCGCTTTATGCGAACATGACAACACTTGCAAAAGACTTAAAGAGCGAGACGAGAGCCTTGATATAATGCTGAATAAGGCCTTTATAAATGGTAAAGCACTGCTTAGTGATGTGCCTGAATTTTTATCAAGTAACTGCCAAAACTTAGCAAAACTAATTGCAGGCGTTGGCAGCATTTTAGAACATCGTCAAACCGTATTGCAAGGCTTAGACCACGAAAAAAATTCTCGCAGGATAATAGCAAGCCAGATGCATGGCATGGGTAGTGTTTTATCTTGTCTAGCCAAATCAACTTCCGAAGCTGTTTTGCTTGACACTGAGAGAGAAAAAGCATTGATTGAAGAGTTAAATTATGCTTCTGTTGCAACAACTCAAGCACTTATAGCTAAAGGCGTTGTAACCTTAATTTTGCGTACCGAAACCCTTGATAGAAAAACAATCGAAAAAATCGTATCAAAAATCAATCATGCCCCCTACACAATTAGCAGTATCGACGATACCCTTCTGGCTGGCTTTAGTTGCGTAAACTTGTCCGTTAGACCTGTTTACGATATAATATTTGGAGTTGCTGGCGTTAGTAAAAAACCAAATCAAGTCTCTGGTGATACTCATTCATTTGTAAAAATCGGCCAAACAAAATTTATGATGGCATTAAGTGATGGCATGGGTAGTGGCACAAAAGCACGAAAATCTAGCGATACTGCTTTAGGGCTTGTAGAAAATTTTTATCGTGCTGGGTTTTCGTCAGAAATTGTATTAAAGAGCGTTAATAGATTTTTGGCAGGTACAGGTGGCGACGACTTTTCGGCGCTTGATGTTTGTACCATCGACTTAAATAGTTTGGAATGCGATATGGTAAAATTAGCTTGCCCTGCCAGCTTTGTAAAACGAGATAACATGGTGCGTAAAATTGAAGGTAGCAATGCCCCGCTTGGTGCACTCGAAAATATGGAACCCGCTTGTGAAAAACTTAAACTTGAAACTGGCGACATGATAATACTTGCTAGCGACGGAGTGTCAGAAAGTTTTTCGGGCGATAAATTATCTGCTGCTATAAATAATATACACACAAAAAACCCTCAAACCTTAGCTACAGGGATTTTGGAATACGCAATGCATAACTCTTGCGGCGGACTTAAAGATGATAGCACAGTGCTAGTGGCAAGACTAATGCGAAGTGCATAAGTACATAAACAAAAAGCATTTGGCTATAAACCAAATGCTTTTTGTACTTCAATATTTAATGCCTTAAACTCGAACTAAAGTAAATACTGCATCTCCAGTTGCCCAAGTTAGTAGTAAGTTACCGCCAACAATGCTAGCTCTGTAGTCCCATTGACTAAAGAAAGTATCAAGAACCATACTGTTTGTGTTAAATGTGATTCTACCATTTGCTGCTAGATTAAATGTGCCAGAAAAAGAATTGTTGCTAGCCATTTCTATACCCATAACTGTGCCACCATGAAATAAATCCAATTCAGAAAATGGGCTAGATGAATTTGAGTTAAATCCAGCTACGCTATAGGTAAGTAAATCCCACACACCAACAATTTGTGCTTCAGTTACGCTACCACCAGGTTGCTGGTTACCAGAATCGCTAAGACGAGTTAGGTTAAATGTAGAAGAAAAATCTTGACAAGTCCATGTCATGTTATTGCCACTCATACTTACCCTGTAATCCCAAGTATTAAAATTGGAATTTATGGTAGACATGTTTGTATTAAAACTAATGCGACCATTATTTGCAAGACTAAAAGTTCCTGTAATAGGAGTAGAGCCAAATCTAGGCACAGCTGTTAGAGTACCATTAGCATTAAAAGTAATCTCGGTAAAATCAAAACCCATATCCATACCAGAAATCAAGTAACTATCTAATCTCCAACGACCAGCCATTTGTGCCATTGTTACATTGCCACCGGGTTGCTGGTTGCCACCGCCCTCAGGTTGTAGATTAGGATTGCCACTGCCTATCCTACTCCAGTTAGTACCTAATACTAATGAATAAGTGCCCGAATTTGTTATAAGAGAAGCAGATACAACACTATTATCAACTTGACCAACTTCTAATGTCATATGTGGTGTAGTCCACACTAAAGCCCTTATGCCAAACATTGAAACGCTTTGATCTTCTCTACCAACTAGACCACGAACTTGATTTCTGTTCATTCCAATTTGGATTTGTCTTGCATTTGCAATCGTGGGTTGTCCACCACCACAACCAGTAAGTACAATACCTACTGTGAACACCATCGTCAAAGCCAATAGTATTACTAGTATTTTCTTTTTCATTTTATTTTTCTCCTCTTAAGAAAACATTTTATTGCCAGCATGGCAATAAAATTATCCACATAATAATTTTATTCGTTCGCTTAAAAATGAAAATTTTTATTGAACGAGTGTGGATAAATATAGTATAACTGCTGCTGCTGCTTGTTGTCTACTGTTTTTTTGCACTTTGGGGCACTTTTTTGATTTTGAAATGTTTTTTTAGAGAGAAGTTATCCACAATACGAAAGCTATATTTTGAAATTCTAACTTGCAAAATATAATGTTTTTTGCATTAAAAAGTATTGTATTAAAATCACGCTCTATGATATAATGCTTTATATGAAAGATTATTATGCAATTTTAGGAGTTAGTCAAGATGCTAGTTATGATGAGATTAAAAGTGCTTATCGTGCTGCTGCAAAAAGACTTCATCCAGATGTTAACAAAGATAAGACTTATGCCTCCGCAGGTCTTGCTGCCGTAAACGAGGCATATTCTGTGCTTAGCGATGACTTAGAAAGATTGCGTTATAATAACAATTTGAATGAGGCAAGAGAAGAAGCCGAGAGAACCGGTCGCCGTGGTGCAAGTTATAGCCATTATTACGATGACATAAATTCTGACGATGATTTTGACGACGCCTTTAGAAAAGGCTACAAACAAGGCTTTAGTGCCGCAGCTAGAATTCAAGCACACGAAGATGCTAGCCTGGGCGTACAAATCAGAAAACTAGAAAAAATTATTTTAGATGCTAACGAAAATCAAGCAATTTTAAGAGTTAAGTTAGCCGATGCCGAAAATAGAATAAATGAAGGTAAAAGAGCTATAACTGACCTACATATGCAAAATACCTCTCTTGTTGAGGCAATTAAGCGTTTACAAAAAGAGCTAGAAAAGTACGATAATAGTTTTGGCAGCAATTTTTCCAAAGTAAATACCAAAGAACAATTCCCTACTTCTACTGCCTCTAAAACAAAAATTGTTGATAAAAGTAAAACTAACGACAAAAACAAAGTTGATAAGAAAAGGTTTGAAGGAACACATTACGAAACTTTAGGGCTAGAATGCGCTAAAGACATCTCTAAAATTAAGTTATTTTTTGACCGTCAACAAAAAAAGCTATTCAAAAAAGCTGATAGTGGAGACCCAAAAGCCGCTGCTATGTTATCGGACTTAATGGACGCATTTGAAGTTTTAAGCGACCCTGATAGACGCAATGCATATAACAATGCACACGGAATTTATTTTTAATTGTAAGTTATGAAATTCTTTTTGAAAAAACTTATGCAAAACTCTTATGCTTGTGTTTGCTTCAAAATGCTTTAAGTTTTTTGAAAAAAGTTTTCAAAAAACTTAAAGGTACAAACAAAAACGGACAGTAAGTTACTGTCCGTTTTTGCTTGTTGATTGATAAATGTTTTATTACTTTGCTCTTTCCATATAAGAGCCGTCTCTTGTATCAACTCTGATTTTTTCACCTTGAGAGATAAAAAGTGGTACTTGAATAGTCGCACCTGTTTCTAGAGTTGCAGGCTTATTGCCTGCTTTTGAAGTATCGCCTTGAAAACCAGGTTCAGTTTCTGTAATGATAAGCTCTACAAAAGTTTGAGGCTCTACGCTAAAAGCATTACCGTTATAAAACTGAACCGTTACCATCATTTCCTCTTTAGTATAACGCATAGCATCAGCCACTATATCACTATTTAACGGCAACATCTCGTATGTTTCCATATCCATAAAATAATATAAACCATCTGCATTGTACGAATATTGCATTTCTTTTCGCTCTATTCTAGCATTTTCGTATTTTTCGCTTGGATTAAAAGTGTTTTCTAACACTTGACCAGTCATAACATTTTTAATTTTTGCACGCACAAACGCAGCACCTTTACCAGGCTTTACATGTTGAAAATCAACAATAACGAAAACTTTTCCATCTTTTTCGAAGGTAATTCCTTTTCTAAAATCCCCTGCCATTATCATAATTTGTTTTTCTCCTAAGAAGAGCAACTTAATAAAATCACCCTATTTTTAATCTATTAGTTTAATTATACTTACTTTAATTTTTATTGTCAAATTGTTTTTTAACAAAAATCACACTGTTGAGTTTCTGTCATTAAAACTTTTGCATAGTTTTGGCAAGCAATTTTGCCGCCATAATCAATACTTTATCTTGCCATTCTTCTATATTGTCGTTTGATAAAAGCATAAGCGAACCAAAAGTATCTTGCACAAACACTGGCTGCATAGAGATATTCTTATAAGAATTTATTTCTAACTCTAACTCGCCAGCATCACCCTTAAAAACTTTTCTCTCTTGTATAAAACGAGAAGTTTTTTCTGATAGCCTTGTATTTGTTGCCGAAAACACATCCAAAGCAGTCGCCAAAACAACTCTATCGCAATCAGTCAAAACAACTGCCAAATCTGTTGCTGCAGAAAGCTCGTCTACAATGGGTTGACCGCTTTCAATTAAAAGAGCCGACATATCAAACTTGCGCAAAATAATGTCTCCGTTTTCGTATGTGGTAATTTCCAACGGGTCAGAAATTTTTATCTTATGGAGTTTGCGATACTCTTTAGGTATAACTACCCTACCTAATCTATCAACTCTTCTAACAACGCCTCTATGGCTTGATAAACTTAACATTAGTTTTTTCTCCTAACATGAGTTTTCTGAAACTCATCATGTAATAATATAATACTTTATCAGAAATTATTAGTAAACCATTTTTTGCATAAAATTGGAAAAAACTGAGGATTTTTGTATTGCTAAAAAATTACACGAAAAATATTGTTTATTCTTTATCTATTTTGTCCTTTTGAATATTACCATTTTCTAAAAAAGATTTTATTGCTTTTTCGTCACCTTCTTTTATTTTAGTATTCAACTCTTGTAATGTTAAAATAAATTCATCTAAACAATCTGCTAAATTGTCTTTATTGTCGATAAACAATTCACTCCAAAGATTTGAATTTAATCTTGCAACCCGAGTTAGGTCTCTAAAGCTGCCTGCAGAAAAACCCTTGTGTTGCAGCGACAAAGAGTTTTGACAAAAAGCACTGGAAATTGCGTGGCACCCTTGAGAAGTGTAAGCAATGATTTTATCATGTTCGCTAGCTGCCGTAAATTTAGGTTCCTTAAAACCTATTCGTGTGCAAATATATAAAAGAGTGGCTTTAGCAACATTGTCAGATTTTACATCAACCAATAACATTGAAGCATTATCAAAAAGGTTTTTATCGGCAAAATCAATCCCACTAAATTCCCTGCCAGCCATTGGGTGCCCGCCAATAAAATTTATATATTCATATGTATCAGCATATGCCCACATTTCGTTGCACACAGTTTGTTTTACTCCACCTAAATCAAAAACAATGCTACCAAACTTTAAGTATGGAACATATTTGCCAAATAGTTTTATAGTGGTTCTTGGATTTGTAGCAAAAATCAAAACATCAATGGTAGGCAATTTTTTATCATCCAACACGGCTTTAATAATATTTAGCTTTTTAGCTTTATTTAGCGTGTTTTTAGCTATGTCAAAACCTAGCACTTCAAATTCTGTTTTTGAATTTAAGGCAAGTGCAAAACTTGCACCAATAAGCCCTAAACCTACAATACCAATTTTTAGGTTTTGCTTTTCTGTTTGTTCTTTAACTTTTGAATTTTTCATTTAAGTATTCTTTAATTTTGGTAAATATCTTTTGGTTTATCTCTATGTTCTGAGCCGCTGTAATGTACATTTTTATAAGTGGTTCGGTACCAGATGGTCTAACTATTAGCTGTGTTCCCTTCTCTAAAAACAAACTAACCACATTTGCTTTTGGCAAATTAAATTCTTTTTGAGTTAGATAATCTGTAGTTTTTTCTACTTTTAGCCCTGCAATTTTTTTAGGAAGTTTAGCTCTAAAATCATCAAGAAGTTCTTGCATTTTTGCGTTTCCGCTAGCACCTAAAAACTCTAATGATAAATTTTCGGTCTGATAGAAGCCGAATTTGGCGTAAATTTCGTTCATTCTATCAATTAGTGTCTTAGATTGCTTTTTATAATATGCCGCCATTTCGACAGCTAACATACTTGATACTACTGCATCTTTATCCCTAACTGCTGTACCTGCAAGACTACCGTAGCTTTCTTCAAAACCAAATATAAAGTGATTTTCTTGCCCTTCTTTTTCTAACTCCAAAATTTTCTCGCCAATATACTTAAAGCCTGTTAATACATTAACAGTGTCTATGCCGTAACTTGCAGCAACTTTTGTTGCAAGTTCTGTTGATACAATTGTCTTTACTATCAGAGAATCTTTCGGTAGCGTACTGTTTGCTTTTTTTATTGACAATATATAATCCGCTAGCAAGACACCCATTTCGTTTCCATTTAGTAGTTGATAGTCGTCTTTATGTTTTACTGCTACTCCTAACCTGTCAGCGTCTGGGTCGGTGGCAATTACTATATCAGCATCAACTTCTTTAGCTAAATCTAAACTAAGCTTTAGAGCCTCCTTTTTCTCAGGGTTAGGGTAACTACAAGTAGTAAACTTGCCACAAGGATAACCTTGCTCTTTTACAATAGACAAACTCTTAACACCTATTTTATATAAAATTTTAGGAACTAATCTATAGCCCGCTCCATTTAATGGCGAATAAACAACTTTTACTTCATCGGCCTTATTCAAATTTTGCGTTAGCGTTTTGGTTAGATAATCCTCTTCGATAGAATCATCTGCATAACAAATCAATTTTTGTTTTAGAGCTTTTTCAAACTTAATACTTTTAGTGTCAAAATAGTCTACTTTTGCTATAAAGCTAGTCATCTCGTTTGCGGCATTATCGGTTAACTGACAACCATCATTTCCATAAACTTTATAACCATTATAAATGCTTGGATTGTGGCTAGCTGTTATCATAACACCAATGTTCGCTTTAACACTTCTAACCAAAAAAGACAAATAAGGAACTGGCATAAGTTCTTTACTAATGTACACCTTAATGCCATTTGCTGCAAAAATACTAGCCGCTGTTTTTGCAAACAAATCAGATTTAATCCTAGAATCATAACTAATTGCAACAACTTTTTGTCCTTTAGTTGTCATACTATTTGCTATGCCTTGAGTAACTTTTGCAACGGTATAGATGTTAAGACAGTTTGTGCCAACACCAATTTCACCCCTAAGTCCTGCCGTGCCAAAAGATAACTCTTTATAAAAAGCGTTATCTAGTTTGGCCCCTGTTAGCCCCTTAAGCTCGTTTTTAAGTTCTTTGTCTTTAACTTTTTTTAGCCAAATTGTATAGTTTGAGTTCATTAAAAAATATTTCCTTATAGTTTAGTGATAAACTATATATATGATTATAAAAAGAAGTATAGCAGAAAACTACTATACTTCTTTTGTCGTATTTTAGAACTTAGTAGCAAGTCTAAATTATTGTGCTACTGGATAAACGCTAACTTGTTTTTTACCGTTGCGCATTTCAAATTTTACATCTCCGTCGATTAGTGCAAAAAGCGTATCATCAGAACCTCTTTTTACGTTTTTACCAGGATGAAATTTTGTACCTCGTTGACGAATTAGGATGTTGCCAGCTAAGACAAATTGTCCGTCTGCCCTTTTAACTCCTAATCGTTGAGCATTTGAATCTCTACCATTTTTAGTAGAACCCACACCTTTTTTAGATGCGAATAATTGAATATTGATAAACATCTTGTGTTTTACTCCTTAATAGTTTCTATCTTTATATATCTGCCGTATTCTGTGCTTAAATCTGATATTCCTAAAAACATGGTTTCTAAAATCATATCAGCATTGATACGGTCCTCTGTATCTAATTTAGTAGGCAGCTTCATAAATAGCGTTGCGTTTTTGTTGTCGACTTTATAATCTATAGGTAGATGCGCTACCTGCATAAGCCCTAAAACCGCTGTCTGCACAATACTTGATAATGCAGCACAAACAATGTCCTCACCTTCCTCGCCATAGTCCGTATGACCGTCGCAAGAAACCGCTATTATTCTATTTTTAAGCCTAGTAATTTTGACTTGAGTCATTTTTATCTAATTAACCAATTTTTGTGATTTTGATTTGTGTAAACGGCTGACGATGTCCTTTCTTTTTGCGAACATTCTTTTTAGGCTTATACTTATAAACTACAACCTTTTTTTCTTTACCATGCCCCAAAACCGTAGCTTCTGCTGTTAATTTTGTGCTGTTTGACGCAAGGTTAACTTTATCTCCATCAACTGTCATTAGAACAGGTATAGTGATTTTTTCACCAGCACCAGCGTATAGTTTTTCAACCTCTACTGTATCGCCTTTAGCAACTTTATATTGTTTGCCACCGCTTAAAATAATTGCATACATGTTTTGCAACAACCTCCTTTTTTATAGTTGTTCTTATGCCAAAGTAATACGGGTGATAATTAGATAAAAACTAACTATGCTTTATGCTTTTATAAACCCTCTCCGAGCAAGTAATAACCATACTAGTATATCACCTACAAACTTGCCCGTCAAACAATTTTCATGAGAATTTTGCTATTATAGTTTTTTATTGATTTTTTTGTTGACAACGATTTTATAAATAGGTTATAATTAAGATGCTATACAAAGCATTGAAAAGGTTGTTAGGATAAGGTCCTAGTACCGCAAAGCTCTTACCCACCTATTTATAGGTGGGTAATCTTTATTTTTAATAATGTTTTTATATATAAATAGTTGCATGGGGCTAACCCTATATGTTATAATTGTTATATTGATAAGGTTGTTAAAAAAATTTCGGGTTGGTTTTAGCCCCCTTTCAATTTTTTGTATAGTACCATGCGTTATTTATAAACGCCTTAATCTCTGATGTTTTAGCCCCCTTTCAATTTTTTGTATAGTACCATTGATACTCTAAAGAGTACAAATCTCCCGTCCATTAATTGGGCGGTTTTTTTGTATTTAGAGGTTTTTTATGTCAAAAACAAGCAAAATATGGCTAATTCTCTACTTTTTGCCCTAAACTTAAAAGCTCCGTTTTTTGAGAAAACGAAGTTTTATATTACTATTTTCAATAATTACTTTTGTTTTTCTAAAAAACGAGTGGCTCAAATGCTTCTTCTGCCTCATCTTTATATGTAATACTTCCTAATAAAACATACATTTTTTCGTACTGTTTTTCGGTTACAACTAATGCCCTTATGCTACCGTCTTTAGGTATATAGCTATGCAGTCGCCTAATATGCTTTTCACACGCCTCGACGCTAGAACAAATTCTTGAATAGACCGAAAACTGCATCATATGATAACCGTCTTTAATTAAAGCTTGTCTGAATTGACTTGCTTCTTTTCGCTCTTCCTTTTCGGTTACCGGCAGGTCAAAAAATACTATGATTCTCATAAATCGCATATGCCTCCTCCCTATTCGTACCTAACTTGCCTTAATGGAATAATTTGTGGCAAGTCTAATAAAACTTCTTGCTCTTGCATAGTTTGTTTTAGACTTTGCACAAGTTTTTCTATAGCATAATTTATACTACAAACTTGCCCATGCACACTACAACCTGTTTGAAAAATTTTGAGTAATTCTTTTTTATGCTCTGTTTGAAGTAATGCAAAACCATTTTCGTCTAAAAATGACGGTGGTTCTTTTTCTATAAGACTATATGCTAACAAATCCCCTATTGGCCTAAATGGTTCTATTAAGTCGTCTGCTAAGTTAAAAGCGTTTAGACTGCTAGCATGATTTAGCCCTAGACTCGGCTCGAAACCATAAACAACAAGTGCCCTTGCAATTGTGCCTCGCAATACTGCATACACATAATTTAGACACGCATTTGCAAAAATCTCAGATTCTCTAGTAAAACCTTTGCCAAACAAGCTGATAAAATACTTGCGTGCTGCTATTGCCTCTACATTGCCCGTATCTCCACTATGTACTTCTTTTGCTAGATCCTTTAATTCGCTTGCCCCATCCTTAAAATACAAATCCAAAACGCTTGCATGATTTTTAATTTTTTGCCTTATTAGTGCTTGCCAAACTCTTTTTTGAAGTGGCTTAGGTGTAGACAATTGCAACTGCATTATTTTGGGTTTTTGAAAATGTGAATTGAAAGGTGTCAACACGCCATTGGGTGTAAATTTGTCATCACACACAAAAAGTGCAATACCATGTGCAGCACACTCCGACAGTACTCTAGCAGATAAAGACATTTGGCGGTGTTCTAATACTAAAGAATTTATATCCTCTAGCGGATAATGTTTTAGTTGCCCTTCGCTATCTATTATTTGCAGGCGGTTATCCTTTATTGTTAGGACTCTAGCTTTTGTGAATAGGATGTTTATGTAGCGCATATTTTACCTTCTTTATATGTTTTTACTTTATAGAATGCTTAGGTGGTCAGATTGAGCGCCTTTACGATTTTTTGTGCCGTCAACTACAAATATATTTGTGCCGTCATTGCGAGAAGGCATAAAATGCCGACGAAGCAATCTAGAATATGGATTTGTTTAGTCAATTCACCAAACGGGACTAACTCGCCAACCTTCTGGATTGCTTCGTCAAAATCTTACGATTTTTCCTCGCAATGACGAGACACAACTAGCTTATCTTTCTTTCTGCCTTTATATAGGGTGCGAATATCACGAGGTTTGAATGGTGCTTTTATGTAATTGCCCAAGATGTCTACTTCGTATTTCTCAAAAACTTGTAAATTAAGCACGCTTATTGACTTTATCAAAAATTCTTTATTATGCGCTAAGGCATCAATTTGACCATTGGCAATGTCTGACTTCGTATAATAAAGCAACTCTGGCTTATCATAAGCAACTTTACTAGAACTAACACAAACTTTTTTACCAGTTTCGTCTTTACCTATAATTTTAGCACTTAAGCCACCTTTACTCTGCACCGCTATCAAATCTTTTGCAAACAACGAAAACTCAAATTTATAACCATCTTCCTCTTTCATCGCAATTTTGCTTGGCATTGCTAAAATCGGCAATTCTGGTTTCTTGAAATCCGATACATAGATTGGTACAAAATAGAACTTTTTAGTTGGTGCTTCATTAGGCTCTGCAAACATACCTAATTGATTAGATATAGATTTTGCAGGCTTTTTGTCGGCAGTGCTTTTACTAAAAACATCAATTCTAGCCATACTGCCGTTATTTGCAATAGCACCTACTTCTTTTAAGCTAACATTAAGAGAAGTCTTTTCATAGACTTTAACTTTTTTAACTTCGTTGCCGTCTATCATGCCGTTGGCGGTTGGTCTTGGCTTAAATACTTTTATTGGCTCTTTACCATTCATAAAAGCCCCAGCACCATCGCCACCCGCAGCAGTTAACAAATCTTTTAAGTGTTTATACAAAAGTTTATCGTCTTGCGGATTATAATAATTTTCTATTTCGCTGTCTTTACGTTTTCGTTTAGTTATTTCTACTTTTTTGACAGCAATACTCTCTATTTCCTCATTACCCTTTTTATCTTTGGTTTTAATTTGCCCGTGTGCTTTATAAGTGTCTTTATGGGCACTACCCGTAATTTTATGATTAGACATTCTTGACACAAACAGTGGCGGGATTTTCTCATCATATTCATAGTCGTCTCCAAAATTCTCGTGCCTTATCTGCAAATATTCTTCGGTATTAGGATTTTTATCAAACCACATTTGCATCTCTTGCTTAAAATTATCATACGGCATAGGAAAATTACGACTAGCAAAATCAATGGTTTCTAGCTCTTTTATTTTCTCTAATCCTTCTTTAGAATCACTAACAACGCCTGTTGCTTTATGGATAAACTTCTTGTTATTTTTATCGTAATGCCATTCTCTGTTGCGTTTTTCAAAATCACTAATCTTTTTAGTTAGCCCTACTCCGCACATCGCAACAAAACAAGCATCTTCTGCATGATGATTATCAGTATCTCTACTTTTATCAGAGTTGCCAAAAGCAAGCCTTTTTCTGACATAACTCGTGATGCTGCCATTTACTGTAATTACTCTACGGTTATATTTTAAGCTATCTACAAACGATAAATGGTTTTGTAGGTAGTTTGCAATAACTGTTGTTGCATGTTTTGTATCTTGTAGATTTTTACTAGACATTTCTTTTTCGTCTACTTTTTCGGCTAGCAGTTTATCTCTTTTAGGTTTAGACCAAACAAAAGTTTTTACCCATGTTTTGTATCGCTCGACTGCTAGCTCGCCTTTAGATTTTATATAGTTAAAAGCAAGTTGATTACTTTTGTTTTGATTTTCGATAGCTTTAACCAAAACCTTGTTTTGTCGGCTATCATCATAACACATACTGTATGGGATAATATGGTCGACCTCTACCTTGCGGTCGGTACTAAATAAATCACTTCTGGGTATCATCTCCCCAGAATATGCACACATCTCTTTTTGCTCTTTCCATAGTCGCAATTTTACAATGTCCGCACCTTTTGGATGCGGGATGCCATAGCTTTGAATTTCTTTTATGTACGCTTCATTTTTGGCTTGATTTTCTAACATAGCCTTATTAGCCTTATTTCGCTCGTCAAAATTCTTTGCCATTTCTCTAGCTAGCTCTATAAAGATAACTTCGGGACTA